>OMKS01001546.1_pt1 | contig 20363 bp, 19 predicted proteins | sample 1674721 | NCBI WGS metagenome assembly OMKS01 (sample SAMN06264996, study PRJEB25208) | sediment metagenome | isolation source: hot spring sediment | place: USA: California | collected 2014-09-02
ACGGCGACCACCGAGATCTACACTATCCTCTTCGTCGGCAGCTTCAGATGTGTATAAGAGACAGAAAGAGGATGTCGCCCCACTCTCGTTCAAATTTAAATAGGGCTGGAAGACGCCAAACACCGCCTTCTATTCCAAAAGAATCTAGACCTGGAGTTAAAACCGCCACCTGATTGTTTAACGCACGCAATCTTTCAACAAGTTCATGAACAGAGTTGCCTACTCCCCCAACCAGGGGTGGATATTCGGGCGTAACATGTACTATTCTAATTAGTAATCGCCCCTATTTGTGGTGGTAACAAAAATTTCTGAAGAAACAACGGCTTCACATGGAGTGCTGCGATGCTTTTAGCAAAACATCTAATTATAAAAAGCGGATTGGTTGGCTCAATAAAGTTTGTCATTATTCAAAAAAGACCGGACATTACGAAATTTTCCAGATTTTTCGGAGGACAACCGATTTTTGGTCATCACTTCAACATGTATCGATGAGCCAACAATATCCTCAATAAGCTCGTGACTCTTATGAACAGTTTCAGTTGTATCGTGTTCATCAAGTACTATCTCCACAAGTATTTTATCTTTTTTCGTTTGAGTAACACGAAATTGAGAAATCCCCTTTATTCCATCTAAACAAAGGAAAGTCATAGGGGAGATAGTTCTTCCGTCAGGTAGTTGCACGAAATCGTTGATTCTGCCCTCCACATTTTTCATTAAGGGCAATCCCCGTCCACAAGGGCATTTTTCGTCGGAGGGAACGCCTACATCGCCAAGATCATAACGTATCAGCGGCATAGCATAGTTGTAGAGGCAGGTCACCAGAATCTGGCCAGACTCGTTTGCGGCAACATGCTCATTATCGGCAACAAACTCGATGACTTGGCTGTCGATGTCCATGTGGTAACCGGCATGCTCCTTACATTCCCAAGCCAAACGCTCCACCTCCACACAACCATACAAATCAAACACCTCAGCGCCAAAAGCAGAGCCAATAAACTTTCTCATGTAAGGAGTGATGACCTCAGCGGTTGTAAACGCCAACCGAGGCATTATGCTGCCATAGCGCTGCTGTTCAGCAAGCTTCTTAGCCAAAAGATAAATGTACGAAGAATGCCCAAAAATTGCATCCGGCCTGTAATTCTCCAACTGCGGTAAAGTAGATTCGATCTGATCTTTAGGAGATATGGTTACTTTTCTCAGCAGACCAAGATGTTCGTACCATTTGCTGCGTTGCTGTGAGTGTTCTGTAATGCGAACCATTTTGTCGGTTAGCCTTAGGCCGCATTCAAAGAAGGGTCTTCCGAAAAGAGCGGCACGATAACTCTCAGTTTTGGCGTCGCCACAAACGACAACGGGCATGCCAGTTGAGCCGGAAGAACAGTGCCTAGTGCAATTCTCGATAGAAACGCCCCTGGCAAGCAGTCCGTCAGGAAAATTCTTTTGAACATCCAAGCGGGTGGTAACAGGTAGCTTCTGCAGGTCATCCACCGTTTTTATGTCCGACGGCTTCAACCCTAAAGCATCGAATCGTCGGTGATAAAACTCAACATTTTCGTAAGCAAACTTAATCATCGACCGCAGTTTCTTCGCCTGCAGCTCCTCCAACTCAGCAGTCGCCAACCACTGATTTCTACGCAACCTATGCAAATGCCGAAGAACATTCATAGCAAACATGATTAATGCCGTCCCGCAGTCTTTCCACTATCTTATTGCTAACTACACAATACGCTCTAATCGAAATTATTAATCACGAATTTGCGCCTAGACTAAACAGCTGCTCATAAACAGCCAGAGTTTTGGAAGCCATAACATCTGCCGAAAAGCCATCCCGTATCGTTTGCCGAGCATTCTTTCCCGCAGATAACCGCAATTTATCATCTTGCAAAAAGGTTATGATTCCGTCTGCAACTGCATCAGGTTTACCTGGTGGTACTAGAATACCATTCTCCATCGGTTTTATTACCTCTGGAACACCACAAACGTTAGAGGCAACAACCGCATTTTCGCAAGCTAAGCTTTCTAATAATCTAAGCGGGAAACTTTCGTAAAGTGTTGGCATCACATAAACGTCTGCCAATGAATATAGATCGGGCATGTTAAGATAATCTGGAACGTATCCCAAAAACCTATAGGACTCGTCAGATACATTCTTTCTTTGCAAGAGGTTAATGTAATCTGCTGAATTACCCCCTCCTGCAAACAGAAACAGAGCATCAGAAACCTCTTTCAGAACACTAGGTATAGCTTGGATTAGGACATTGATTCCTTTCGACGCAACTAAGCGACCGGTAAAAAGCACAACTGATCGATTCAAATCAATGTCTTCTTCAACATTAACTAACTTAAGGTTAGGGGTTTCCTTTTTCGAAAAAAGTTTATCATCAATACCGTTGTGGATGACAGGTATTTCGTGTTGCCTCAAAAACGGAAAATGAGAAAGTAGTTCAGATCGTATATAAGAAGAGGTCGCGATTAACTTGGTGGAGTTTTTTAGGCAGATGTTTTCCGCAAGATGCAAAGCAGGAAGAAGAAACAAATTTCCAAGATCGGACTGTTCCATGTTTAAGATCGGTTTTTGACTTATCTTGACAGCCTCATGCTGGCCCTCAATTGTTGTGTGAATCGTAGATAAGAAGGGAGTTTTTTGGCGCCTAAGTAAATGTAAAAAGATTTCGGACATTAAAGGAAAATTGGAGTGAACAAACGCGAAATTATGTTTTTTGTTAAGTTTAGGCAGTTCTCTAAGGCACGCAAATTGAAACTTCAAGTGATAAGAAAATGTGTTTTCAGCGGAAGAAAGAAAATGTAGTTTAATATTAGGAGAAAACAAATTTTGAATTTGCTGGTCACTCAGATCAGAGGCACCTTTGCTACCACTTATTTTCCGTCTAGTCGTCAGCACATGGACTTCTATATCATCGGGTAAACGGTTGAGCAAAGAAAAAGCGTAAGAACCTATTCCACTCCATACAGGAATCAGGTCTGGAGCTAACATACAAAAAGAAAAAACCATAGTCACACCTAAAGAAATTGAAAGCGCTACACTATAGTTTTGACTTATCTAAAACATCATTAGATATCAGTCGCTCTTTGAGAATAGCTAAACCTTCTGCAAGAGTAGTTGTAGCCCTGAAACCCACCATCTTAAAACATTTGGTAGGATCTCCTATGAATTGTTCAACATCAAAAGATTTTGAATCTATCGTACGGATGTTTGAAGTTGACTGATAGGTTTTCTTTATCATTTCAGCTAGTTCAGCGACAGAAGTGCCTTTTCCTGTGGCAAAATGGAAATCTTGTCCCAAAACATCATCATTGCCACTCGCCGCTTTATTATAGAGTTTCTCTAGTCCTAAAATCAGATCGTCGATAAAACAGAAATCTAAAACTTGAGTGCCTCCGTTCAAAGTAATATCTTCATTCCGCATTGCCTTGAGCATAAATTTTGGTGTAACTCTATCCAACTGGTCTCTTTCGCTGCCGTACACGTTAGAAAATCGTAAGATGACTACTTTTGTATCAAATGCCCGCTCATAGGCGGCGCAAAGATGTTCTGCAGCAAGTTTACTTGCGCCGTATACGGACTTTGGCTTCTTAGGATGATCCTCTGTTACAGGGGAATAAATCGGTTCACCGTACACTTCTCGGCTGGAAGCATAAATGACCACTGGATTTGAGCCCGTTTTTCGACATGCCTCCAAAACATTTGCTGTGCCCATTACGTTTATTCTCCAACAGTTTACAGGGTCGTCTTCCCCCCAGACAACACGCGAAACTGCAGCAAAATGAAAAACAACATCTTTGCCGGCAACTGCCTTTTTGACAATGTCTATGTTAGATATGTCTCCTCTAATTTTTTCGCAGTTAAGATGGCTTGTATTAGAATTGAAGACAATGTCTAAAAGGCTGACCTCTTCTCCTTTGTTTAACAATTTTTCGGCAAGGTGACTGCCTATGAATCCGTTTCCTCCGATGATCAATGTTTTCAATTTATTCATACTCCTTTTAAATCAAATTTTGTTTGTTATTTAAAAAATTTCCATCTAAGTAATTTAATTAGGCATTTTAAGCCGTCAAGATAGCCGATTTTAGCTTCACCAGTAGTACGATAAGTGTAATTGATCGGCAACTCGATGAAAGCGCAACCCTTTTTGAGGATTTTCGCGGTGATTTCAATCTCTATTTCGAAGCCAGCTTCGGTCAGCTTAATCGAATCTAAGGATTTCTTGGAAAAGACCTTATGGCCAGTCATAACGTCTGTTAAGTTGGTGTTAAATAGTAAACTGAAAGCAAGAGAAAGAATTCGGTTCCCAAAAAGATGTGATAAACTCATGTTTTTCGCTTGACCCAGAAAACGTGAACCAAAGACCACGTCCGTTTTTCTATCCAGTATAGGTTTAATAAGGCTAGGAATCTCATTTGGAGAATACTCAAGATCTGCGTCCTGTATTACAACAATTTGACCTTGGCTTTTCGATAAACCAGCAGCAATTGCGCTTCCTTTTCCAAGATTAGTAGAACTGGAAACCAGCTTTACTGAAGGATATAACTCAACAATTTCTCGCGTATTGTCAGTAGAGCCATCATCTACAGCAATTATTTCTAAAGATAACTTCTTCGCCAAGAATGTCAGATGTTTCAGTACTTCGCCAACTGAAGCTTCTTCATTGTACATGGGCACAATTACGCTGACAAGGGGGTCAACTACTTTTTTAGTGTTTAATTTGTCCATATTTTATTCTCCTCATTTTTGGTGAAACAGAAAATTAGAAACTTAGAGTTAAACAGCTACATCAAAAATCATTTGGGTCCACGCGCATTTTTGCCCAGCTTTAGAGTCCCATGAAAATGAATATTCACCGGAAGAAACGTCATAACACCATAACTCAAACACTATTCGGAAATCGACGCCGTTGGTTGCAGTCACGTCAACGTTAACAACTTGATCGTTAATCATTAGCTTATTCACAGTTACAACATCGTCATCTATTGAAAACTCGAGCAACTTCCAAAAGAAGGGAAACGTAACAGACTCCTCACTGTTTATAGTGGTGGGGGTGAGGTTCATTATTTCATATTCTTGTGGCGTGGGAGTTAAGTTAACTGAGTCAGGATGTGGAATAGTTGAGTTGATCAGCTTGACTTTAATTAGTACACGTTGAACACTTTGCATATGATTAGCTACAAAAATGTGCCATTGAAGTTCATCCATCGGCTGGATAGTTGCATTGTTTTTGGGGTAATAATTGTCAGTGGTCTCGTCTGCTCCAAGAATGCCGAGTGTGAAAAAGTTTTTTCCCTGTTTTGGAAAAATCCATGGAGAACAAAAAGCAATAACTACAGTTACTATTAACAACCCAACAAATAGCAAAACCAATAATGTACGGTAATCACCAAGCTTCTTTGGCGACTTGGCTTCCTCTTCATCTTTGGTGATTTCGGCAAGCAAACCATTTGCATGGGCTATAGCAGGTGCGATCTTTTGAATGAAACGGCTTCCAAATCTACGCAGAAATAAAAAGCTGATGACACCGAAAACAAACATTGCAACAGTTAGCAACGCAGGGGCATGATTCCAGACTATAACATCTGCAATTGCAAAATAAGCGGAATAAACAACAATCCCTAAGCAGGCAACCTGAAGAACAAACAAAAATATTCGCTTAAGATTCATGTAAAACACCAGAAGACATGTTCAGGATGACTTATTTTTTTGTAGAATACCAGTAGAATGCAAATGGTAAGATGTTGACTGAAATGTTTGATTGAGTTTGTTCAATTCCGAATGTGGTTTGGAATGTGTAGGTTATGTTTATTGCGTGAACCCCCGAAACGTCAGCTACAAAGAAAAAGATCGCTTGAAAGCTCGCAACCCCGTCAACATAAACGGTTTCTGGGACTATCTTAGATGTTATGTTTCCGCTAAAGTCGCCAGTAAACTGCAAGTCAGTTATTGTATATTCTGATTGACCGTTTGGATTCTGCACTGTAACCGTGTCCATAATATATGTTGGCATATTGATTTTTGCTACGTGTTGAGTTTGTGTTGTGAATGTGATAGATTCGAAGCTTACTTCTATCGTGTAACTGTTGCCATCCTCTAGAGGTGGTAGAGTTAGAATGTTTTCTTGAAAGTTTGTGTATGCTTCCCCGTTTATGTTTGCTGACTCGATTGTGTCGCAGTATTGGATGTGTGCGGTTCCCTGTCGTGTGGTCTGTATTGTGACTTCTGCTTGGTACTGGTCACAGTTGAAAGAGAAAGATGCTATTCCTGTGTCGCCTGTATTGTATATGTTGGATAAAGGTAAAGTGCCGTAGCATCTGTTTAGGGCTTCGCTTATGGTCAAGAACGTTACATCCCTGCTTTTCAGCCAGCCAATCAGCTCAGCAAGGTATGTGCAGTCGGTGTTCGGGTGCGTCAAAATCACATATGGACCATTCCCTAGCAGTCTCGTGCACTCATAAAAGAAGCACTGCTTCAAGTAAGAACTCTCACTTGAGGCGACTAACGAACCCTCAAAACTTGCATCTACTGGACCGTCAGGAATCCTATTCAGGTAATAATTTGTGTCTCCACCGCCACCGATAACTAGGTTCAGGTCTCTTAGAGCAGCTAAAACTTCAACGTTTGCCGTTCGCTCATAGGGAGGCAAATAAACTGAAGGTGTTAAGCCGTAATTGTTTTGCATCATACTAATTCCTTCGCTGAACCGAGAGTAAGCAGTGGCATAATCATAGTTTGCTATGTCGCTGTGACCTGACGAATCGCCGTGCATGGCAAGTTCAACTCCCTGCAATAAGGATAGAAGCATTTTGAGTTCGCTGTTTGGCGTATAGTTTGGCACTACCCCCAAGGTCACATGGGTTACGCCGTTGTTCTTGAATGTTGAAATTGTGGTTTCTATATTAGTGTCCACCCAACCAAGAATGTCATCTACTCGTAGACAAACAATGTCCTCAGTCGACCTCAATAGCCGCGGGTTATTTTCTGGAAGCAAATACTTGATAAGATGCAGAATTATTGGGCTGTGCGTTGTCGGGTATCCGCCTGCATAATTCCATTGCCAAACATTTGGTAAGAAAACAACTTTACCTTCTCCTTCTGTTCCAGCGAAAATCAAGGGTGTGCCGTCATTTTTTGTTAGCACCGGAACTATTGTCGATGGGAGCTGTTCTGCTGTGAAGTATCCCCCGCTTTGATATTTTGGAAGAATAAGATCTATGTTTTCTGGCAGTATTTCATTGAAGTCTAAGACATTGTTTTCGGGGTAGCATATACTTGATGGGACGTCTGTTCCTAAACTTTGCGTACCAAACCATCTCATAGTCACCTTGTCTGCTTCAAAACCTACAAACAAATTTCCTCCGTTCTGTACGTAGATTTTTAGTGCATCAATTTGCAAATTTGTCAAGCTATTTGACCTTAAACTTGGTATAAAGATTGCTTGAACGTTCTCTAGTTCATTCGCGTTTTCCGGAATAGTCGAGTAACCTCTAATTTGACATTGATAGCTGCACATGTAATCCAGCCAACCAATGAAAGCTTTGTCGTAGGTATAGTCAGGGTTTGACGTTACATACCAGACTGTAATGTTCGAATTTTCTGTTGCGGACACAAAAAGAGGGGGACCCACAGCAAAGCTACAAATCAAAACCATAACCACTACAAATATTGCTTGAATAGATTTTTTACTCATCTCTCGTTAACCTCGATTAATCTCTTCAAGACATTAACTATACAAATAATGTACATACATATAAAAGAGTGAACATTAAAAAGAAACAGATGAATTTTAATATCTTTTGGGAGCTTTCCAATTTTCAGGTTAGCACCAGTCTTATTAATCGTTTGATGTTTTTTCGAATTTGTTCATTGGGTATTCTTCGGAAGACATTCGTCATCTCAAACGGAAAAAGTAGGGACCAACATTGGAGTCCCGAATGCCTCATCCGTTCCAAACTTGTCTTGAAAGGCAACAAGGTTTCTTCGTCAATATTTGAAATTAGAACAGGATCGATTGCCTCCAACTTTTCAATTAGAAGCAGACGCTCTCTTTCACTCATTATTCTAGGGTCCGAACTTATGCAAATCAGGAATTTAACTCCATATTTGACGAGGTTTGCAGCTGCTTGAAAAGGAAGTTCAAATTTTTCAGGACTGGCTCCTGTTCTCTTGACAAAACCGCTTGCATCGCCAGCTTTTATAGATAGGCGAATAGTTGGTTTCTTAAATGTGGAAAGCTGCTTGACATAACTTTCGTCCGCCAGCAGAATTCCGTTGGTTTCTAGAACAAAATCATATTTGGAGTCTTCAACATATTCGAGAACCTCTAGCAAATGTTCTCTACCTATAGTCGGCTCAGCCCCCGAGACCCGCAAAGTGTTCACTTTCGTTCTAGTTGCTACTTCATCCAGTTTTTTGAAAACTTCTTCGGGCGAATAGAACGTTCCATATCTCTCGGGAAAATCCCGGCTTTTGTTTGACCAGCAGAAAAAGCATCTGAGGCAGCAACCAACCGAGTGGGCAGTGACAACGCCACCATATTTTTCTGTCTCCATAGAAAATCCGGTGTATTTTCTCAGGTTCCCTTTGCATACAATTGCCTCAGTCTCCTTTGCAAGAACTAGCGGATCGAAGGTGCAGAAACCCTTTGTGATATAACGGGGGTATTGTTTCACTAAATCATTTCTCCTTATTTATTCTAGTTGTCCAGTCAAGATTTGTTCAATTAATAATATGCTTTTTGTTAATGTTTTCAGGAATCAAGCCAAAAAAAGCATTTCTAAAATAATTGTTGGTGGCATTAGAAAAATTTAGAACTCAAACATGACCGCGCGTGTAAATTTGAGATTGCTGACTTTTCTGTTAACTCATGGTTCATAAATTTTCACTGGATACGGGAGCGTCTCTTTGCTTAGATTTAATTAGCTGTTGCAGCAATGCATTAACTGGCGGCGATTCTTTTACTTTATTGAAAACATTTAAGCATAGACATTTCGCTGGCGATAATTCTTTCCGATAAAAAGTGCATTCCTCTACTAAACGCCCTCCAAACGAGGATTTGAATGTAAAATAATCTATCTCACTTCGCGGATCTTTCTTTCCAGGAAGGTGATAAATTTTGAACATAGGCAAATTTGTTGTTTCTTTACTGTATTTGATTGAACACCAAAAAAGAATGTGATTTGGTCTGAATTTCCAGAATTCAGGTAATGAACATGAAATATAAGGAACAGACTCATTATCGTAAAACGTGTTTAGAATACCACCTATCGGCTCGTTTTTCCATATAGCCAACAAAAATTTAACAATTCCTTTCGGTTCAAGTTTTAACCACAAACTCTTGAAGAAATCATAACTGTGTGGATAGAATTTTCTACGATGTGCCGTATCAACATACATCTTATAAAACTTGAACAATTCTTTTTCGTTTTCAATTCCTCTGACCTCAACATTATTTTTGATTGCTTGCTTGATAGCGCGTTTTGTCATCCGACTGAGATCGTTCCACAGGAGTTTTTCCTCTTTTTTGAGATCTATTAGAACTGAAAATTCTCCGCCTCCGCTTTGTCTTTTAAATCCATTTCTGCGAAAAACCTCATACATGTAAGGGTAAGGAAAGGGGGTTCTGATTTCGAGGGAAATCGCTCCAAAATCTCTAGATCGCTTACAAAGTTTTTCAAGAACAGAATTAAGAGCGTTAGTAGATAGATTTGCTCCTATTGTAGGGCCAAAATGAACGATAAAACGTGGAAATAATCTGGAATATATACCAACAGTGTCTGGGGCTGTGGCTACAACATGTCCGAGCGATTCTTTTTTGCTGAATTTAACTAAGAAAGCTTGACCACCAGTTTCTTTCAAGATTTTATAAAATTCAAGACTTTGAAAGAAGTTATTGTTGATTGATGGGCACAAATCCACATCAATCATGCATTCATTGCACATCAATTTTTAGCGCCCATTCCAGCTTTCAGTTTTTAAAAAGATTTGAAAAATCAGTTTTGTTTAATTTTTTATGACAAATTTCGTGCATACTTCGTAGCTAAAATATCAAAAACTAAAGTATACACAATTGAAAGGTATACCCTGGTGTGGAATTTTCTACTTTTCTGTATGTGACCTTTAGTTGTAATAAGCGCTTTTTGCTATTTTATATAATCTATATAGTTTAGGCAAAGAGAATGGGTTCCCAATTAATGCTATCTTATTTCTCAGCAATTGGAAAAAGAGGCTGGAGATGCCATAGTAACCTTCAATAAGCTCCTTGACGAACATGAAATCTCCTCTTATTGTGAAAGAAGCGTTCTCTCCAATGAAAGTGGAGTTAATTTCTTTCATTTCTAAACCATTCGCTGATGTTTGGATAACAAAAGAGGGGGCCCCTTTCAACACACAACGGATGGATAAATTCATCTTTGAGAGGCTTGACGCAAGTTCTGGCTTGGATAGTATTACTTTATTCATTTTTTCAAGTTGCTTTTTGAGTTGATCGCATGCCAAAAATTTGGCATACACAGCAGTCGATTCAGATATTGGAATGTGTCGACTAATGCGTCTGTAAAAATTTTTGTAAAGATAGTTATCTAAAATTACTGCCAGACATATTGCAGCGCCCTTTTTATTGAAAGAGGAAGCATTTTGCATCGACAAAAGAAGGCGTTTCCCTAAACCACTTTTTTGGAATTCACGGTCTATTGCTAGGTGAGCTGTCTGAAGAGAAGAAATTTCCAGTTGTCCAGAAATTTTCAAGGTTCGGTGTAACCAACATCCACAGCCAACAATTTTCTGCTTTTTTTTGATAACCAAAATCAATGACGAATCAATAGTGGGATTTTTAATGTATTTCCAGTTCCAGTAATCAGGAGGGTTCTCAAAATTTCTGCGAAGCAATTGCACTATTTCTTCTCGTTCAGTTGACTTTGAGGGGTGCAAAATGAATTCTTGATTTTCCATAACTAGTAGCAGTCTCCCAGAGGCGTAAACCAGACATCGTCTAGCTGCAACTTGCCTAGAAATTGTAGTCCTTTAAGAATGTTATGATGTGGCCAGATTTTTATCTCTCGTTTCAGTAGACTCCACCAAAGGTTCTTCTTTTTGAATATAATTTCCGTTAACGCCAAAATTGATGTCACAATTTTAACTTTTGGATGACGAGTTAATTTAGCGGTTACAGAAACGCTTTGTGCACCGAATTCAACAAATATTGAATCATCAATCCCCGGCGGAGCATCCGTTAAAACAATTTGGAAAAGTTCATTATCGAATCCGATTTGATCTGATTGCTCCAAGATTTTGGCAATCAATGGGACAAAGTCAACTACGGTCAAAAAGAGATACCTGTAATTGTTGGTTGTAAAGCCCATTTCTCGACATATCTTTCGAACTATTTTGTCGGATTCAGGAGCATGAAATTTGATTTCGTCGACTCCATTTTCCACCAGATATGAAACAGATTTCTCCAACAGAAGAGACGCTATCTCCTCGGCTTTCTCATTCTCGGAGTCGTAACAAAAATCCCAGATTTTTCCAGTTTTGCCAACAACCGCATACGCCACTATCTGTTGATTATTGTCCTCTAAGATGATAATACTGTTTTCGTCAACATCAGGACGAGATTTATAGTACCACGACCAATATTCTCGAGTTCTTTTAACAAATCCAGCGTAATTTCTAAAAGTCTTGTTAAATAAGGAAAAAAGTTGTTGGTCATCCTCGGGACCGTACGTTCGAAATTTAAACTCGGAATTATTGCGCATAGGAGCACCAGATTTTATTTGGCTGCCAGCTGCCCCAAAGCATTTCTCGGTAAAGTGATTATGTTTCTATAGCATTAGGAAAGCCAATAGCGTGATACTTGAATCCACTGGAAAGCCCAGCAGGGTCTAAAACTCGTCTTCCATCAATTATTACTCGACCACGCATGGAGGTGTACAATTTTGGGTTCGAGAACTCAGGCCACTCAGTGACTATAACACAAGCATCCGCAGATTTCAGTGCATCCTCAGCAGTCTTAGCATAAGTTACTTTCGCACCAAAAATTTTCTTAGCATTATTAACAGCTTTGCAATCATAAACGCGAAGTTTACAACCCTCACGCAGAAGCGATTCGACTATCTTTACTGAAGGAGCCTCTCTCATATCGTCAGTACCCGGCTTGAAAGCTAAACCCAAAATAGCAATTTTCTTCCCTTGCAAAGGATTTCCAACAACATCCTTTGTCAACCTTACTAACTCATATGGTTGAGCCGCGTTAACTTCCAAAGTCGCATCAAGAAGAATAGGCGAAATTCCACACTCTTTTGCTTTTGCGGTTAATGCGGTTACGTCCTTCGGAAAACATGATCCCCCAAAACCCGCTCCAGCGTCCAAGAATCGGCCCCTTCCAATTCGAGCATCAAGCTCCATGCCTTTCTTAACATCCAAGTAATCGATACCTAATCTTCGGCATATGTTGGCTATTTCATTGGAAAATGAAACATCTTTTGCAAGATACGAGTTTCTAGCATATTTTATCATTTCAGCGGCTCTAATACTTGTTCTCATAATCTCGGAATCGAAATCCTCGTAAATTTCAGCAATCAAGTCTCCTGACTTTTGATCCAATGCGCCTATAACTATTCCAGCATTCTTCGGAAACATAAAATCGTTAATGGCCCGCCCCTCTTTTAAGAACTCGGGGTTCATGCAAACGCCGAAATCGGTTCTAACTTTTTTTCCAGAAAATTTCTCGATTATTGGTAAAACAACATTCTCGGTTGTTCCAGGTACAACAGTGCTCTTAACAACAACAACATGATAACCAACTCTTTTCCTAAGTGCACATCCGATTTGCTCTGCAACATCTTTAATCTGGTCCAAGTTTATGCAACCATCATCACTGCAGGGTGTGCCAACACAAATGAAAGATACATCCGAATTTTGCACAGCCGTGTCTAAATCTAGGGTAGGTATAAGCGCTTTTTTCGACAAAACTTCAGTTAACAGCTCTTCTAAACCCTGTTCATAAATTACGGGAATGCCTTTACCGATTTTGAGTACTTTTTCATTGTCCTTGTCCACGCAAAAAACTTCATGACCTTTCGCGGCTAGACAAACAGCAGTAGTTAGACCAACATAGCCGGCGCCACCAACAACCGTAATTCTCATTGTGTGTTGCACTCCAGAGTCAACCATTTATCCAAATCTTTTTCCAAGAGATACTTATTCGCATTCTTGTAGTCTTCTGGAACCCCTACATCCCAGTATTGGCAGGGAAAGATGTTACCGTTCTTACTTCTTCCGTGCACAACGGCAGTAATTTTTTCTCCACTTTCAATAGCCAACTCCATTGCATCAGTAAGCTGAATTTCGTTTTTAATTCCAGGTTTAGTTTTTTCGATGTATGAAAATATTGAGGGTTTAAAGACGTAATATCCGGTAACTACATAGTGAAATCCATTTGCCCGCAGTTTCTTAGCTGTTTCAGAATCTGGTTTTTCAACCATCTTTTCAATCTCGCCAAACATTGTTTCCCCATTTTCTTGATAGCTCTTGAATTTCACTACACCAAACCTTTTTGGATCATAATGTACTGGGTGCACAAGAATAGTCGCAATCGAGTCCACTTGTTTATGAACAGCAATCAATGGTTTTAAACAGTCGAAAGGATGGTCACTAGAGAAATCACCGATTATCGAATCTCCACAAGCAGCAACAAATTCATCGTTACCGACCCAACTTTTTGCAGCAAGAACAGCTGCACCCAAACCAGAATTAATACCTTCACCCATCTCTTGAACAGCATAATTTATTTCAACACCAAATTTCCGACCTGCTCGAAAACCATCTATGATGCCGTGTTTTGTTTGGGCAGCGATGATTATCAGAAAATTTTGAATTTGCCCGCGTCTAAGTGTTTCTAACGGAAATCGAATAGTGGGTACGTTGCCTATGGGAAGCAATTCTTTTGGAAAAGCACCGTAGGTTACACTTTGTATTCTGGATCCTTCACCAGCAGCTAATACAACGCCTTTCATCTTATTTTCTCCACAATTAATTTTAACATCAGGAAAGATTGAAGCCGATGCTTCTCATGCACCATCAAGGCAGCATCAAATAGCATCCACTTCATAATTTTGGGGTAACTTAAAGTTTACAGGAAAGTAACTCTAGAATATTTCACAAAGTTTTCTATAACACACTTACAGCAAAAAACTTGAAACAGGATTGAATGTAAACAGGGAGCTTTACCATTCAGATAAATATCTCAAGTATGAACTCCCACAGATGATACATTAACTACTTTACGTTCCTCAAGAAGATAATGTGGAGCCGGGGACTGGATTTTAACCAGCGTGAACGGGTTTCTACAACATTTTCTATCTGCAGCCCGTTGCCTAAACACTCAGCCACCCCGGCACAAAAAATCGACTTCATAACAGCCGAAAAAATTTTCCTTATCTCCTCCACCTTAAAAAAAGCTCATAAATCGAAAACGGAACCAAATGAAACAGAAATCACCAAAACTTTCAATCCAAAAACATTACTATCTTACTACTTTTGGTCTAAACTCATCTTCATTAGTTCTTGAGCTCACATCTACTCTTCACTGTTGGGACACATTTCCTGCAACATCAACTTCTGATTTTGAACATTATCCAAATTCTTCTTCACAACCTCATGAGACCGATGGTACTCGCTAAAATTAGCCAGAAACTTTTCACCCTTCGGAGTAAGTTTAAAGCAATTCTCGTTATCGCAAACCACCAATCCCGCATTCATCACATCATTCAAGTAGCGAGTTAACAGCTTGTAACTCAAATAAGCCTGATACATGATCTGTGTTTTCTTAGCTCCCCCGTTATCACTAATTACGGAGAGAATAGTTCCTAAAATTTGCAGTCTACTACGATGCTTACCCAACTTTTTCTCACCAAAAACAAGGAAAGTCGTATAATGTTTCCAGAAGATAATTAAGATATGAGAAACTTAGTTTTTCTTTGCATGGAAATCCTGTCCACTATTAAATCCCTCCTGATTGGAGCGGATCAGAATCACATAGTGGAGCCAACTTCCAAGCAAGATGGTATAATCTTGCTCAATTATATAAACCATCAAGGTAGCCTTTTCTAGAGATTAAATATAGAACACAAATATAGAATATAAATCTAGAAAAATCAACAAAAACGACTGAAAGTTACCAAATCCAATGCACAATCCACGCTACTCTACCCGCCAACCACCTTTCCAGCGCCAGTCTCCGCAACAATCTCCCCTTCATCCATAACCAAACAACCATTAACAAAAGTCTTTACCGGCTTGCCTTTAACGCGCATCCCATCAAAAGGAGAATACTTAGCCTTCGACAAGAAACACGAAGAGTCAACCTCATATTCCCGCTTCATATCCACCACAACAAGGTCAGCCCAATTTCCTTCCTCCAAAAACCCTCTCTTACTCAGACAGAATATCTTAGCTGGCTCTTCGGCGGCCACTCTCACAAGCTCCGCCAATGGTAACCGCCCCTCATTAACCTGAGTAAGAAAAAGTGAAAGAGTTGTTTCAAGTCCGGGTACACCCGGTTTTGCTTCCCAAACAGAGGAAACGTTTTTTTCCTCAAAGGTGTGTGGGGCATGATCCGAAGCTATTGCATCGATGAAACCGCGCCTAAGGGCACTCCACAGAGCGGAAACATCCTCTCTTGCGCGTAAGGGAGGGTCGGTGAGAGCAAAAAATCCGGAGCGGCTGTATTGTTCAGAAGACAGGAGCAGGTTGTGTGGGGTAGCCTCACAGGTCACGGGTAATCCTGCCTTCTTGGCCATCAGAACAGTATTCAATCCCAATGCCGAGCTTAGGTGACAGAAATGAACTTGAACGCCAGATTTCTTTACTAGCCGAATAATCCGCTGTATCGACCGAACCTCGGCCTCTGGAGGATGAGCAAACAAATAAGCGGCCATATCATTCAGCTTCGCCTCTTCCATCGCTCTTCTCCGTTCCTCAATGATTTTGCGGTCTTCAGCGTGCACCATAACAGGAACTCCATTCGCCGCAGCCTCACGAAATGCCGCAATCAGCGATTCGTCATCGTCAACATCGATTCCGCCAATTCTGTTAGATAGGTAAACCTTGAATCCAACAGCCCCGGCTTCAACTACTTCAGCTATCTCTTCCACACTATTGGGGAAGGCAGCGTTGAAGGCAACGTTAACTAGCACTTTCTTTTCGGCCAGTTTCATCCGTTCTTTCAGGGTTGAAGCGTCCATGGTAACGGGTTTGTTGTTGGGCATATCAACTACTGATGTTACACCTCCAGATGCTGCGGCTGCTGTTCCTGTGAAAAAGTCCTCTTTGTAAGCCAACTGCTGGTCTCGCAGATGTACGTGGCAATCGATGAGGCCTGGAAGCATTATATGGCCTTTCAGGTTGATTTTTGTGGAGGCGGGGGGGAGGTTTGTCTCTTTGGCTATTTTAACTATTTTTCCTTCATCGATGGCGACGCCTGCTTCGACAATGCTTCCTCGAACAAAGATTTTGGCGTCATTGAGGACTGTGTCTACTGGCAAGCGCCCACCTTCAGGAATGTAAGGCTGTTTATCTCTTAAACGTTCGTTATACAAGTAGCAGAGGGGGGTTAATATAATTCTCTAAGGCCAATCGAGGGTATATGTGCGCAATTTTTGTCAATTATAGTTGATTTAGCAACAGCATAAACTTAATTGCCGGTTCTAGATGTCCAATTGGCATTCTTCACAGAGATAGGTTCCCTCAACGTCGGTGAGGTTGTCGGACCAGCTTCCACACTGTTCACAGTATCCAGCTAAAGGTGTGGATTCAATTTCTTCCTCAACCTCAGCAGTTCGTCCTATGCGGGCTTTCTCCTGCATGTTTTCGAGCAGCTCAGGCGTTACAGCTAAAATGTCCCTACTGGCGATAATCCCCACCAGATTCCCCTTGTACATTACACCAAACCTTCGGACATCAAGTTTGCTCATTCGCCTCGCCGTTTCAGTCAGCTCCTCATCTGGGTCCACAGTGATTAAAGGTGTTGACATAACTTCCTTGGCGGTTAATTTGCTTGGTCGGATGTTCTTCGCTAAAACACGTTTCACCAGATCGCTTTCGGTTATGATGCCGAGAGCTTTTCCGTCTTTGCTGGTCACGATGATGCAGCCCAGTTTATCATTGCTCATTAGTTGAGCTGTTTTGTCGATGGGTGTGTTCTCTGGGACAGTGACGGCGGGACTGGTCATTACATCTTTAACCAGCATTCGAGGCCTTAATCCTATTTCAGCCATGATCAACCAACCTCAATATGACATCACTTGAAAGCACTATTAAATCCTTGCTGAGTTTAACGAAGTAAATATTCCTCGCAACATCCCTTCTGTTTAGCATCTTTAAAGCTTTTCCCTCTTCCAGAAATACTTAAGATTCAATCACGCACCCAGAGCTGAGCACACATTTACCATTCAAGTGGACCTCTATAATAGCTCAAAGCTGGGCACCCAACACATTTTTTATCCTGAAATGAGGGACAGTCTTTACACTGGACGCCACACGGGGTGACACTGTCTTTCTCTTTTAATGCGCCTGTCTTCAACGGTAAGAAGGGATAGTGTTGGACTCTTCCTATGAGATAAAATTCGGATCTACGTATTCCTTCACCGCTCCTCAACGCGCACTTTTCCATGGATTCGCTCTCAAGAGTGGCTTGATCCTCCGCCATCACTAAGGCGATGAGGTTGTAGCCGCCCATAGTTGTGAAGAAGTTGATTACGCGAGGACATTTACTGTATCGGTCAATGATGTTTCTCATAGCCTCTGCGCTTTCAATCTCAAGCAGGATCAATGCTAGGCGCAGGTCTAAGGCATCCGTGTTTACGAGAGCTGAAATGTGGATAAGATTTTTGTTACGCAGTTTCTCCACTCTTTTCTTTGCGCCCAGACTTGTGAAGCCGATGGTTTCTCCTAATTCCTTGTATGTTTTTCTTCCATCTGATCGGAGTTGCTTGATTAGTTTCCAGTCAATCTTATCCATTTTCGGTCATTAGTTATTTTACTAAACGAAAAGTTTATTAAATGTTTTGATTTGTAAACACAACAAACCCCACCAATTTAATGAGAGATGTATATGGAGAAGCATGACACCACCGATAAAAGAGTTGCAGAGTTCACGGAAAAGGAGCAGAAGCTCAAAAGGAACATGAGCCGCATCAAACACAAGATTGCTGTGATCAGCGGTAAGGGAGGCGTAGGCAAAAGCACAGTAGCAGCGAATCTGGCAATGGCTTTTTCATTGCACGGCTACAAGGACCGTGTCGGAATTTTAGACGTTGACATACATGGACCCTGTATACCAAAACTGCTTGGCGTGAAGGGAAATAACTGTCAGGTTTCTCCTCTAGGCGCTTTACCCGTAACCGGACCAGAGGGAATCAAGGTGGTATCCATGGACTTTCTCGTGAAGAATCAAGAAACCCCGATTATCTGGCGTGGACCCTTAAAGATGCAGGTGATCAGGCAATTCCTGTCCGACTTCATGTGGGGTGAACTTGACTTTCTTTTCATCGACGCCCCGCCTGGCACTGGCGACGAGCCTCTGAGCGTTATGCAGTTAATTCCTGAAATGGACGGCACAATAATAGTTACCATACCTTCAGAGGTTTCTGAGGATGTGGTAAGGAAGGCGGTGAGTTTCTCAAGAAAAATGGGAATCCCCGTGATAGGCATAATAGAGAACATGAGCGGCTTCACCTGTCCAAAGTGCGGCGAGAAAATAAACATTCTTGGGGCAGGCGGAGGAAAACGGCTAGCAGAGGACTTGAATGTCCCGTTTCTAGGACAAATCCCGATAGACCCAAAGATTTGCGAGGAGGCAGATAAGGGAGTGCCCTTTGTAACGGGGCATGCGGAGTCGCCAGCCGCAAAAGCCTTCAAAGAGATTGTGAATAAAGTAGAAAAGTTTTTGAATTCAGAAAAACGGAGCAAAAGTGAACAGGAGGGAAATGACTAGATGAAAATATGTGTTTCAGCCTCTTCAGACAATCTGGATGCTGAGGTGGATTCGAGGTTTGGCAGATGCCCATACTTCGTGATTGTGGATTCTGAGACAATGGAGTTTAACGCGGTTTCAAATGATTCAACTAATGCAGCGCATGGAGCTGGAATTCAAGCTGCTCAGACAGTGGTAAACATGGGCGTCAATGTGGTTATAACAGGCAATGTTGGACCCAATGCTTTCAATGTCCTGTCAGCATCGGGGATAAGGATTGTTACCGGCGCTTCTGGCAGTGTTAGAGAAGCTGTTGAGAAATACAAGAAGGGGCAACTTAAAGAGATAGGAAATCCGACTGTTGGTGGACATTTCGGAATGGGCGGAGGACGTGGCAGAGGACGATCAAATTTCTGAAAGATGAAGTGAAAAGGAGGTGGAAGTGAAGTGAATGTAAGAGTTGTGGTTCCGGTCTCGGATGACAGAGGTGTCGATGCTCAGCTTTCTCAACATTTTGGGCGGGCACCCTTCTATGTGGTCGTTGATTTAGATTCGGAAGGTCGGGTGGTAAGTCAAAGGACGGTAGCCAATACGAGTGAACATTTTGGGGGTGTAGGTCTTCCACCTGACCGAATCATGCAATTGAAACCAAACGCACTAATCACTTACGGGTTAGGCACAAAAGCCCTAAGAATGTTCCAAGATGCTGGAGTTGCTGTTCTGAGAACTGAAGCAGACACTGTCAGAGAGGTCGTTAGAGCATACAACAACAATGAGCTGCAGGAGCTAGCAGAGGGCTGTCATCAGGCTCATCACCACTAAAAAAGCTGCATAACCAATATATATCGTCTGAAAAGAAGAGGAAACAATTGATTATAACAATCGCCAGCGGAAAAGGTGGCACAGGAAAAACAACTGTTGCAGTCAACATGGCGCTGTCCCTAGAAAACGTGCAGTTGCTTGACTGCGATGTTGAGGAGCCGAACTCCCACATTTTGTTACAACCTGAAATCCATGAAACAACACCAGTCTGCACTAAAGTTCCGGTGATCTCGGAGGAGCTGTGCGATTACTGCGGAAAATGCTCCAAGTTCTGCGCTTACAACGCCCTGTTTGTGGCGCCAAAAACGGTTATGGTCTTCCCCGAATTATGTCACAGCTGCGGCGGCTGTGCACTTGTCTGCCCCAAGAATGCAATAACCGAAAAGGAACGTCAGATAGGCGTCATCAAAAAAGGAGAAGCACATGGCGTTGAGATAGTTTACGGGGAACTCAATGTTGGCGAAGCCATGGCTGTCCCGCTGATAAAGGCAGTCAAAAACCAGATGAAAAGCAACAAGAACGTTGTGATAGATGCTCCGCCTGGAACAGCCTGTTCTTTGGTTG
>OMKS01001547.1_pt1 | contig 20343 bp, 16 predicted proteins | sample 1674721 | NCBI WGS metagenome assembly OMKS01 (sample SAMN06264996, study PRJEB25208) | sediment metagenome | isolation source: hot spring sediment | place: USA: California | collected 2014-09-02
TCAAGCAGAAGACGGCATACGAGATCTAGTACGGTCTCGTGGGCTCGGAGATGTGTATAAGAGACAGGAATAAAACAAAAAACATACTAGTGAAATTACAGAAAGGGGGGATTAAGATGAGAAAGTTTTTGGCGGTTTTGGCGGTCCTTGGGTTGGTGATGTCTTTTGGGGCAGCGGCTCAGGCATACACGTGGACTGTTTACAACAGCTATGAAAGTTGGCTGTCTGCTGTTGATCCATTCAATGATCCAGATATACCGGTTGTGGAGAACTTTGAGGACGCAACACTTGTGCCGGGTTTCAGTATCACTGAAGTCAATGGTGCCGGGTCGATTCATGATGGAGTTTACGAGAACATCGTTGACATAGATACGAATCGCTACCAGGTATTCAATTTTGCCGGGGGCATGACTGCCTGGGGAGCCTGGCTGGATCTGAAAAACCCGGGTGGCGCGGGCACCTCTATCAATGTTTTCATCGATGATGACGACACGTTCCTGTTCAACGTGCCCAACACATACGCCGGCGAGTTTATTGGTATCAATATTACCAGCGGCGATTCTTTCAACGGTATCAGGTTTGAGGACGGTGCGGGTTCCGGTATCCAGGAAACCTATTACTCCATTGACATGGCCTTTGTTCCGACTCCGTCTCCCGAGCCGGCCACACTGCTTCTCCTTGGACTGGGGCTGCTTGGCCTGGGGATCACGCGGAGAAAATAACATTCCGAACGCCCTTGAAAGCAAAACATTGAAGCGCCTGCCGGAATCGACAGGCGCTTTTTTTCGTGGCATTTTTTCTTGTGCCCTCCAAGAGACATCATTGCCATTTAAAGCAGGAAAAACCGGCATACGCTGTCATTTGGAAAGAAATGGAAAGAAAAGTACATTTCTTTCTTCAGGTGGAGGGGCGTAAGACAAGCGTCCCTATTCCGAAGCCTGGCGCCTGAGAAAGTCCCGGGCCGTGTCCTTGTTGAATTCCTTGATTACACCGCCCTCCATTTTCAGGATCCCCATATCCTCCAGACCGGCGATAACCTCACGGATATCGTCCGGTTCCTTACCGGTGCAGGACGCCAATTCCACCGCCGGATCACGGTCGCCTTGCAGAGGCCATGCCGTAGAAAAGAAGAGGAGGGCGGCCAGGCAGGTCCAGGATTGGGTCAGGTCGTCCAGGGCCTCGTTGGTATGCCGGATGCGACGGGAGAATTCTTTCAGCATGAAAAGGGCGATCTGATCGCTTTCCCGCAGGAGATTGCGGAATGTCCGGTCATCGATAACGGCGATACGGCTGTCCTGAACCGTTACAACAGACGCTGTCCGGGGGGCCTCGATCAGGGCCGCTATTTCGCCGATGTATTCACCCCGACCCAACTGTGCAAGAATCTTTTTCACCTGCCCCGCTTCCTTTTCCACCCGGACACGGCCATCCAGGAGATAGTACATCTCCCGCCCCGCATCACCCTCCCGGAAAAGATAGGTTCCCCGGGGATAAAAACGGCCGAATTTCCTGTAGAGCCGTTCGGTTACACCTGTTGGCCCTTTCCCCGTTTTCAGGAGCGCTTTTTCCAGCAGGATCAGGTCCCTCCGTTCATAAGCGCCGACCAGTTCGGCACAGAAAAGAAAGATGAGGGCGACATAAAAGATCCAGATGACCAGGATCACCACTGTTTCCAGGGAACCGAAGATCACATTGTACCGTGTGTAATGGGCCACGTACCAGGTGAAGCAATGTTTTGCCACTTCCATGAGGAACGCGAAGACGACACTGCCGACCACGATGCTCGCCAGGGAAATTTTACGGGTCGGGATGATCCGATAGAGTCCCATGGCAAACAGCACCACGATCAGAAAGGGAAGCAGATAGCCCAGAAAAAGACCGTTCAGAAAAGTCAAACCGTGGGGCATGACGTCACTCGCAATGCTTCGTTCTGCAATGAGGGTTACCAGGTAGGTGATTCCCACACTGACAATCCCGACAGCCCATGCCAGGGGTATCATGGAAAGGGCCAGAAGCTTGGAGAGAAAATAGTTCCGGCTTGATGAAGAGCGAAAAATGCGGTTCAACGCGGTTTCGATCACACCAAAAATCATGGCGGCAAACCAGATCAAACTCAGGAATCCCGCCCACCCCAGCACGTGGCGCTTTTCTTCGATACGACCGAGCTGTGTCATCAGTTCCCCGGTAAAGAAGGGATGAAAATTCCGAAATCCATCGATCATCTCCTGCTGGATTTCCGGATAGGCGCCGAACAGATGACTGATGACCAGGATGGTCAGAATAAACAGGGGAATAAAGGAAAGAATGGCATAAAGGGCGATGGCCGCGGCTTGGTTGGCATCGCCGTTAATGCGGTACCGATAGATACTGTCGGCTAGGATGTCCCTGAATCCCGCCGCAAACATCCCGATGGGTCTGGGAGGGAGGAATCGCGGATCATCTGATTGCTCTTTCATCTGGACCATGACCGTTTCGTGTAGGATCAGATTATTATGACTGAACCCGGTATCGGACATTTTACCATCATTACCTGCATGGCGATGTACCACACCGATTTTTCTGATAAAAGTTTATCATGAAACAGCCCACCCGTACAGAAGGACTTTTCCCCGGGACAGAAAGACAAAGGCATGGAACAGGGCCTTGATGGGAAGTCATTCAGCCGTCATTGACTGGGTGGGAGTTCAAGTATCTCCCCGGGCATCGACCTGCTCAATACCGGATCGCGGCGGACGGTCACGCTGCGCATATTCATGGCTGACCGGCGATTCATACGAGAGAATCTTCAAAGCGGTGTGATTATCTTTAATCCCCGATTGTTTCTTCAAAAGTCTTGACCAACTCATGAGATTTTTCTATAGTCCCAAGCCTTACATATGTGGTCGCATGAAATATTTTATAAATGGAGGTTCAAAATGAAGATAATACTCTTGGGGGCTCCCGGCGCCGGTAAGGGGACGGTTGCAAAACTCCTGACCGATTTTGACGGTTCCGTCCAGATTTCAACAGGAGATATTCTCCGCGCTGCCGTAAAGGAAGGAACTGACCTCGGCAAGGAAGCGAAGGCTTACATGGACAGGGGCGATCTTGTTCCTGATTCGCTCATCATGAAAATAATGGAAGCACGATTGCGGGAAGATGACTGTCGAAACGGGTTTATTCTGGACGGTTTCCCACGGACGATTCCCCAGGCCCAAGCATTAAAGGAACTTCTGAAAAAGTTGGATGTCCGTCTGGACATGGCTGTCAATCTTGACGTACCGAAGGATGTTATTCTTGATCGTCTGACGACCCGGCGAACATGCTCAAATCCCGATTGTCAGGCGATTTACAACATCAAGAGTAATCCGCCGACCCCGGAAGGGACATGCAAGAAATGCGGTTCTCCCGTGATCCAGAGAGACGATGAAACAGAGGATGCTATCATGAACCGGTTGCAGACATATAATGACAAGACGGCGCCGCTTATTTCGTTTTATGAAAAGAAGGGACTGCTGAAAAATATTCTGTCGCTGAGCAGCGTCGATACGGTTGAAGAAATCAAGAAGCACCTCGCAGTAGAGGGCGTTGATTGACATGTCATGCGGGATCATGGCCCACCGTCTGAATCGGCACGGGTAAAGTACGAAATGTCTCACTCCATGATAACAGGGCAGGGTGCACGAATTGCCGGGGTGTCGTAATGCTTCCTTTCAAAGTGTTTCGTGCCACGCCTTTTGCGGTTCGGGATAAACACGCTCAGGTATGATGAAATCGGGTATGATTACCTGAATGAGGTCAGTGAACGTAAAAAAAGGGCACACGGCGTGCCCTTTTTTACGCATGACTGAGATGATTCTGTTCGGTTAGTCGACCGGTACCTGGGCTCCCTCAGGCGGTGTATAGGGACGGGGCGCACCTGCGCCTCTTCGCGCATCCTGAATTTCATCCAAAGAGTATCCTGCCCTGGGAATGCTGAATTCCTGTCCGGGATAAATGAGGTTGGGATTCCTGATGTTGTCTTTATTGGCGTCATAAATCAGCGGCCACATGAAAGGATCGTTATAGACATCTTCATACTCGGCGATCCACCAGAGGCATTCACCTTTCTTCACTACGTGATAGCCTGCGACAGGGATTTCCTCAACGGCTTCCATCACCGATTCTACCTCTTCGAGTTCCTCTTCTACTTCAGGTTCTGCCACAACGACCGGAGCCTGCGCGACGGCAGTCTCTTCAACGACAACGGTTTCGGCTGGCTTTTTTGCGCATCCCGAGAAAAGAAGAACAAGACCAAAGCAAACGAGAATGGTAACAATAATGCTGGATACGGTATTTCTTTTCATAACCTACCCTCCTTTAATATGAGACAGCGAAAATGTTCTTTTATGCTTGTAATTACCAAACCAACGAAACTTTTATATAGATAACGCATCACTTTGTCAAGCTTAATTAGGAATTCCACGGTGGTCCTATGTTGTCTTCAGTGACAATTCCATAAGCTGTTCGAGGCTGACCTGAGAAGGGGCATCGGTTAAAAGGCATGTCGCCTTCTGGGTTTTCGGAAAAGCGATGACATCTCTGATGGACTCCGATCCGGTCATGAGCATGACGATTCTGTCGAAACCGAAAGCTATGCCTCCGTGTGGAGGGGTGCCGTATTCAAGGGCTTCAAGAAGAAATCCGAACTTTGATTTCGTTTCCTCTTCAGTGAGGTTGAGAACCGAGAAGATCTTGGACTGGACATCCTGTCGGTGTATCCTTATACTTCCTCCGCCGATTTCCGATCCATTCAGAACAAGGTCATACGCCCGGGCCCGCACCTTTTCGGGGGCTGTATCAAGAAGGGGTACGTCAGCTTCCATCGGCGATGTGAAGGGATGGTGCGTCGCCATCAGGCGCTTTTCTCTTTCACTGTATTCGAACATGGGAAATTCGGTGATCCACGTGAATGCAAATATATCGGATTCGATGAGCTTTAACTTATTGGCGAGATGGACGCGGAGGTTCCCCAGCGCGTCATGAGCAACGCCGGGTGTGTCTGCAACAATGAGTATGACGTCTCCCGGGTTTGCCTCCATTGCCGCATTGACGGCTTTCACTTCTTCGGGAGTGAGATATTTAAAAATCGGCGATGTCCATTCGCTGTCTTTTATGCGGGCCCAGGCGAGGCCTTTCGCCCCGTAGATTCCCACAAAATCGACGAGGTCGTCGAGATCCTTGCGGGACAGACGGGTTCCGTCATCGACTTTGATTGCTTTGATAACGCCGCCGCTTCCCGCCGCTTCAGCAAAGACCTGAAACTTCGATTTTTTCAGAATATCCGTCAGGTCTTTGAGTTCAAGACCGAACCGGATGTCCGGGTTGTCCTTCCCAAATCGAGAAATCGCCTCTTGGTAGGTGATTCTCGGGAAGGGAGTTGCAACTCTTCTGTCAAGACATGTTTCGAATATATGTGCTATCAGTCCTTCATTGACGGAGATGATGTCGTCTTCCGAGATGAACGACATCTCGATATCTATCTGGGTAAATTCAGGCTGCCGGTCCGCCCGAAGATCTTCATCGCGGAAGCATTTTACAATCTGATAATACCGGTCGAAGCCTGATACCATGAGGAGCTGTTTGAAAAGTTGGGGCGATTGAGGGAGCGCAAAAAACATTCCCTGGTTCACTCTGCTCGGGACGAGATAATCCCGGGCTCCCTCCGGAGTGCTCTTGGTCAGGAAAGGCGTCTCGATTTCAATAAAACCGTTGGACTGAAAATAGTTCCTTGTTTCTACGGCAATCCTGTTTCTCAGAAGCAGGTTTTTCTGCATGCAATGCCGTCTCAGATCAAGGTATCGGTACTTAAGCCTGATGTTTTCGGAAATGTCGGCGTCGTCTTCGAGCACGAAGGGAGGGGTTTTCGACGTATTCAGTATTTCCAGTTCATCAGCCATGACCTCAATTTCACCCGTTGATATGTTGGGGTTGATCATGTCGAAGGGACGGCCTCTTACGGTGCCTTTGACGGCCAGGACGAACTCATTGCGTATGCGATGAGCCTGTTCATGAATCTGAGGATTTATTTCGGGATTGAAAACGACCTGAGCAATGCCTTCCCGATCCCTCAGGTCGACGAATATGACTCCGCCGTGATCTCGTCTTCGGTGAACCCAGCCCATGAGAACAACCTCGCCGCCTTCATGAGACATTCTAAGATCACCGCAATAATGGGTTCTTTTCAGTTCTGATATAAAGCGTGACAATTTCATACCTCTCAGGTTTTCTTTTAAAGGGTATCGTGGAACGTTTGTCCCGAGTCTTTTCACGGGTTATCTGTGATAGTAAGGAGATTTCTGAATTCTTGAATCAAGCTGTCCATGCTTTCTATCGGCAGGGGCTGTTGCTCTCCCGTGTGCATGTTTCTCAGCGGGGCGGTTTTTTCCGCCAGTTCGTTTTCTCCGATGATCAGCGTGTAGAGGGAATTTACCTTATCGGCTCGTTTCATCTGACTCTTCAGACCTTTGCCGGTAAAGTCCATGTCGGCCCTGATACCGGCCATGCGAAGATTATTGGCCAGTTGAAAAGCGAAGTCCTTTGCTTCTTCCCCCAGGGCGGCTATGAAGACATGGGGGTTTTCCGCAAACGCGTCATTATCTCCCGGAATCATCGAAACCAGACGTTCGAAACCGATGGCAAATCCCACACCCGGGATGTCCTCTCCTCCGAGATCCCGGACGAGGCCGTCATAACGACCGCCGCCGGCAACGGCATTCTGCGCTCCCAGGGATTCGGTGATGACTTCAAACGCCGTCTGGGTATAGTAATCCAGCCCGCGGACCATTCGTGCGTTAACAGAGAAGGATATGTCGAACATCGTCAGGTACCGTTTGACCCTCTCGAAGTGCTCTTTGCATGTATCGCCGATGAAATCGAGAATAACCGGCGCCGACACGATAATATTCTGACAGGTATCGACTTTGCAGTCGAAGATTCGGAGTGGGTTCGTATCGAGTCTTCTCTGACAATCCGGACAGAGGCCTCCTTCTTTGCCGCGAAGGAAATCGGTGACCGTTTCCCGAAACGATGGCCGACAGTCGGGGCATCCAAGCGAATTGATTTCAAGTCTCAGGTCAGTCAGCCCGACCGAAGAAAGAAAGGTGACGAGCATTATCATCAGTTCCGCATCGATCCGGGGATCGTTTTCGCCGATGAATTCCACATTAATCTGGTTGAATTGTCTGAATCTTCCCTTCTGCGGGCGCTCCCGCCTGAACATCGGACCAATGGTGAAAAGCCGTGACAGTGGTTCGGTCAGGTGCATGTTGTGTTCGATATATGCCCGAATAACAGATGCCGTCGCTTCAGGACGGAGGGTGAGGTATTCATTTCCCCGGTCGCGGAATGTATACATTTCTTTTTCGACGATGTCCGTCGTTTCCCCGATGCCTCTCGCAAACAGTTCTGTTTTTTCAAGAATGGGAATTTTAATTTCATGGATGCCGAAATTTGCGAATATTTCTCTTGCTTTATTTTCTACAAAGCGCCATTTTTCCGTTTCCCCGGGCAGAATATCCTTGAATCCTCGAACGGCTGTAATTTTTTCCATATCCATCACATCAGCAAATTCTTTTTAATATCATTATATTAAAACAGGGTCTGATACCACAGATCATATGGAAAGGCAATACTATTCTATGGGGAATATCGAAAATCGATCGTTCGGCAGGCGATCTTTTTCGTGGGAAGAGAATCGAGATGGGACGGAACAGCGAATGATGGCCTGTGCCGCTGAAACATGTAATTATCCAGGGTGCCCCGGGAGCCATGAGATGTATACCCTCCCGTTCCGGATCACAGGTATCGACCGTCGCTGATCGTCAATCGTGACCGCTGATTGTCGGCGACTCGCACCTGACCGTAAGATTTTTACCGTCCACCCGTGCGGTTACGGCGCCGCTGCCGGCGGTGGAGTATATCGTTGCGCCGACTGCCTTGTACCGTTCGATGACCTCTCCGTGGGAACGGCGGCGGCGATCGGCGTCTCCGCAACTTATCACGGCATGGCCCGGCCTGACGGATGATATGAAGGATTTTGTGCTTGAAGCAGAGCTTCCATGATGCGGGACAAGGAGAATGTCACTTTTCGCTCTGTCTCCAAGGAGTGCAATCCTCGTTTCGGCCGGTGGAAGAATATCCGATGCTAAAAGAATACTTTTGCCGCCGAAGCTTATTTTCATGACGATGGAGCTGTCATTGGAGTCATGGTCGCTCTTCATATGCTCTTCGGCGGTTATCGGCTCCGGAGGGCTGAGAACGCTGACAACCGCTCCGTCGATCGTGACTGTCGGCGTCATGGCGCTCATCAATCGATGGGGTATGTTTTTTTCATGAATGATAGTTTTGAAGATTTTATAAGATTCGATCGGGGAGGTTTCACCGTTCGTCCACACTTCCTTTACGTTAAAATTGTTTAAAACATACAGGAGTCCGTTCAAATGGTCCTGATGGGGGTGGGTCAGAACGACGATGTCAACCTTCCTTATCCTTTCGTGCCACAGGAAAGGAGCGACGACATGCTTCCCCACATCAAAACTGCCGTAGTAAAAACCGCCGCCGTCTATCAACATCGTTGTGCCGCGGGGAAAGGTTACGAAGGTGGAGCTTCCATGGCCCACATCGAGAAAGGTTGCCCGCACAACCCCTTCTTCAGGCACGGATAAACGGAGATAGATGCCGTCGAAGATAAAGAAAAGAATGAGTCCGGCCGCGGAAGCGCCGATCAGCACTTTTTTGAGTTTCACCTTTACGGCATTGAGACCCCGCTCCTTCACTTTCCAGGTATCAACGGCGACCGCGCCTGTTATGATCAATGCGTAAAAGCAGAAGATTTCAAGCTGTGTCGGGGTTGTTATCGTAAGGGATGAGAACGGGAGCGATGCGAGACGGTCAATGGCCGCAACACACAGGTGAGTAAAATAAGAAATCATTTTAATGAGAACGGTCGCGAGTGATCCCGCGACGGGAGCAATGAGTATTGTCATAAGGCCGATGGGAAGGACGATGAATCCGATGATGGGAATGACCACGAAATTCGAAGCAATCGTCACGGTTGATATTCTGTTGAAATAAAACGCGATCAGGGGAAGCGTGCCGATAGTGGCGGCAAGGGAAACAATGATGAAAAGAATGATATTGTTCATCATTGTTTTCAGCGCCGGCTGTTTTATGTCGGATGTGCCTTCGTGAGCGTGATTAAGTAAGGCAGAAACTCTCGGCGTGATCAGTAAGATAGATCCCACGGCGGCAAAGGACAGCTGAAACGAGACGTCGAAAAGTGAAACGGGAGAGACGATGAGAATGATGAACGCGGCAAGTGCGAGGGTCGTCGGAAGGTCCCGCTCCCTGACGATAGAAATGGCGGCGAGGAAGGTGAGAATCATGATGGTCGCCCTGATTGTCGATATGCCGAAACCGGCAATGAAGGCGTACATCAATATGGGAACGACGGATATGAGCGCCGACAGGGTGGTGATGTTATATCTGAGAAGGAGGCAGGGAAACGCCTTCAGGATCATTCTGCCTATCAGGGCTGATACAAAGGCGATGATGCCGACATGCAGTCCCGATATGGCAAGGATATGAGAAACCCCTGCTCTCTGAAAGTTTTCAATGATATTTTCGGGAATCTCCCCTTTCTCTCCCAGGATGAGCGCCTGGAGAATCCCGCCCGCCTCATCAGGCTGACTCGTTCGTATGAGGTCCCTGATCGACGATCTGAATCGTTCAAGGCCGGTTCGTAACGGGTTGCCGCTGCTTTCCCGTATAAGCGCGATCTTCCGAGGTGTATCGACAAATCCTTTAACCCGGATATTTCTGTATTGAAGGTATCGGACATAATCGAATCCGCCTGGATTCTTGAAATTATTGGGTTTTCTCAACCTTGTTTTTGCTCTGATGATGTCTCCGTATTTGAATGGATGATCATTTCCTTTGACGGAAAGCAGAATCGTGCCGTGAACGGGAATCGTACGATCGTTTTTGAACAATTGACGGGTCGAAACGGTAAGATCCGTTTTATCGAGACGGACGTGGGGATTTTTACAGATCAATCCTTCGACTGCCACAAGATTGCCGTCGGCGTAATGAAGGATGTCATTTTCACCGGGTTGTGAATAGAGGTAAAGATTGACATGAAGAATCCCGATAGCAAAAAGAGACGCGAGAAGTGTTAAAGCAACCGCCGTGTATTTTTTAGCGACACATGACAGAAAAAGTATTACACAGGCAATGCCGAGCGCCGATACGACAAGTGCACCGGGAATATGACGATAATGACCGACAATGATTCCTCCGGCGAGGGCGAACAGAAGGGGAATAAGAGGGCGTTTCATCATAGGGCACCGGAATATTGTTGTAATGGTGAATCGGCGTTCGTGATGATTACTCGCGGACTGTCGGGTTTCCGCTGCAGGCGATATTGTCATATGCGCAGGGGATCCGAGCCCTCCTTCGATTCCGAAGAAAATAACAAGCCGGGCATGCGACGGATGTGAATAATCGTCGATTCGCATGTCCGGTGTCTTTATCAGGGAAAATGAATGTTCTGTCAAATGATTTATCGGCGGTGCCCGTGGAGCGGCATGATGGTTTTTATTGTATACCCACCGGGATTTATGTATAAACAATCGATTATACAAGAGACTCGAAAGGTTTTTTTCGGATTGTCCTCGCCCATGTATCAGACGAGACTGTGGGGTCTTAATGGAAAGAGAAAAAACTATCACAACATATGATCGTGCCGATTCGCGGATTTGGTGGCTGCTCTTCTCGCGGGTTGCGGTCATTTCGTTTGTGCTGGGCGTCACCGCGTTCATCCAGGTCAAGGGAACGGAATCGTTGTCATCGGCGTCACTTCATTCCGTCTATTCGATTATCGGGATCACCTACGCCCTGTCGATCTTTTATACACTCCTGTACAGGCGGATTAGAAATATCGGCGTCAATATCAACGTCCAGAGCATCTGCGATGTCGTCCTGATAACCACGCTTGTCTATGTGACCGGCGGCATCGAGAGCATGTACTCCCCGTTCTACTTCCTCGTCATCATTTATACCGTTCTGTTCCTGGGGCGGCGGGGCGGCATTACCATCGCCTCGGTCAGCAGCATCCTCTACGGACTGCTCCTCGACCTGGAGTTTTATCAGGTGATCCATCCTTTCTACAGCGTCGATCATCATTACTCTTTCTCGGCGGGCTATGTGTTTTCCCGCATCTTCATTTACGTTATTTTATTCTACATCATCGCCCTGCTGGCCAGTTTTGTCGTTGAACGGGAAAAGAAAACCCGGATACTCCTTTCGGAAAAGGTAAGCGCCTTTGACCGCCTCGACCTCCTTCATCGAAGCATCATCGAATCCGTTGAATCGGGGATCATGACGACCGACCTGAGCGGCATGATCAGGTCGTTCAACAGGGCGGCGGAGAAGATTACCGGGTATCCTTTCCACGAAGTAAAGGATAGGCATGTCGATGAGATTTTCCCGGAAATATCGGCCACAATGGCCAATAGCAGCAATAATAACAAAAGGGTGGAACTCAACATGCCGTCCCGGGACGGGAGGCCCATGATTGTGGGATTTTCCTTGTCGCCATTAAGGCAGGGCGGGGGAGGGGATATCGGACGAATATGGATATTTCAGGATCTTACCGCCATAAAAGCGATGCAGGCGGAGGTTGATAAAAGTAAGCGGCTTGCCCTCATCGGGGAGATGTCCGCCGTTCTTGCCCACGAACTGCGAAATCCCCTGGCGTCGATAAGCGGGTCCATTCAGATCCTGCAACGGGATCTTGCCCTCGACGGCACCGACAGAAAGCTCATGGACATTGTTCTCAGGGGAAAGGACCAACTGGAAAGTCTTGTGAAAGATTTTCTGCTTCTGGCCCGTCCCAATCCCGCCGCCCGCGATGTCATCGACATCAGGGAGATCATAGGTGAAGTGCTCGATACGGCTCGGTTCGATCGGGAGTGGAATGACGATATCATAATCGAGCAGACGTGGTGCGACAATACACGGATTGTCGGCAATAAAACGGAAATAAGGCAGGCTCTCTGGAATATCATCCTCAACGCTTTTCAGGCAATGCCCGAGGGAGGACGCTTGAATGTTGAAACGGCGGCAACAAACGAGACCATGAATTCGGCGTATTTAAAGATTGTGATTGAAGATACCGGTCCGGGGGTGGACGAGGCAATCCTGGACAACATCCTCGAACCGTTTTACACGACCAAGGAAAAAGGGACGGGGTTGGGACTGGCAATCGTCGGCAGGATCGTTGAAAGCCACAAGGGGAAGTTTTCCCTGGAAAGCAAGATCGATGGGGGCACTCGATGCTCCATATTCCTTCCTGCGGAATGAAACGGGGGTGTTACATGGCGAAAATTCTTGTCGTTGATGACGATCAGGGTATACGGGATTTTATTGAGATTCTTCTCTCCCGGGAAGGTTATGCCGTCATCACCGCATCAGGCGGGAAAGAAGCCGCCGCCTTGTGTAAGAAAAAAAAGTTCGATCTGGTCATCACCGATCTGAAAATGCCGAAAATGGACGGGATCGATCTCTTGCGGGAGATCAAGGAAATTTCACCGGAGACCCTGGTGATACTCATAACGGGCTATGCGTCCGGTGAGACCGCCGTCGAGGCCATGAAGGAGGGAGCCTACGATTATCTGGAAAAGAATTTTACCGTGGACGAACTCAAGACGGCCGTTCGCGATGCCCTGAGTAAAAAGGGTGTCAAGGAAGAAGATGCCCGGTTTCTCAAGGGTGTGGAGGACGCCGATTCCTTTGAAGGCATGATCGGGAAGAGCAAGGGCATGCTCCACGTCTACTCGATGATCAAGAAAGTGTCCGGTTCGTCGACGAATGTCCTGATCCTCGGTGAAAGCGGTACGGGAAAAGAACTTGTCGCGCGGGCGATTCACCGGAACAGTTCCCGGAAGGACCGGCCGTTCGTGGTGATCAACTGCGGCGGCGTGCCCGAGAACCTCCTGGAAAGTGAATTTTTCGGGTACATGAAGGGATCCTTCAGCGGGGCCTATGCGGATAAGCCCGGGCTGTTCGAACTGGCAAACAAGGGAACGATCTTCCTGGATGAAATCGGCGAGTTATATCCGTATCTCCAGGTGAAATTATTGCGCGTGGTGCAGGAAAAAACATTCAGGCGGATCGGAGGTGCCGACGATATCAAGGTTGACGTGCGCATTATATCTGCAACGAATCAGAAGCTCGAAGAAAAGGTAAAGACGGGAGACTTCAGGGAAGACCTGTTTTACCGCTTGAATGTCATCCCCCTCAGGCTTCCGCCCCTCCGCGAACGGAAGCCGGACATTCCCCTTCTGGTGCATCATTTCATACAGAAATACTCCATGAACGGGGGAGGGGACGTCAAAAAGATCTCCCCCTATGCGCTGGAACTTCTCATGAAATACCCCTTTCCCGGCAATGTGCGGGAACTGGAGAACATCATCGAACGAAGCGTCACCCTGGAGACGGGGAATATTATTCTCCCCGACAATCTTTTCATATCGGAGCCGGAGGTGGATACCGGTTCACACGACGATATTGAATTTGATGAGAACGGCATCGATTTGAACGAAGAGCTGAAGAAGTTCGAGAGGCGGCTTATCGGGAAGGCCCTTGAAAAAGCGAAAAACTCGAAAACCAGGGCTGCCAAGTACCTCAAGGTGAGTTACGATTCGTTCCTGTACCGGCTTGAAAAATTGGATGTTCAGTGAAAATTCCGTATACGTGGTGAAAAATCCGGTTTCTCCACGGCGCCCCGGCTGCCCGATAAAAAACGCAAAACGGCGGACGGCATCAATGTGCCGTAATTTATTGCAGATTTATTTTAATTCAGTGGAGGGTTGCTTTGGTATAATATTTGCTAATATGATCTACAAAAGCAATCGTACATAGGTGGTTAAAGAAAAATTGAAATTTTACCGAAGGGGGTGATGAAGGCCGTAAGAAAGGTAATGTTGTTGTAAAAAATGAAACTAGAAAAACGCTACATAATAAAAGGAGAAATGACATGTTAATGAAAATCAATGAGAGAAAAGGACAGAAGGGTTTCACCCTGATCGAACTGATGATCGTCATCGCGATTATCGGTATCCTCGCTGCGATCGCAATCCCGCAGTTTTCGAAATACAGGGCCCGCGGCTACATGACCGCCGTCAGGTCGGACTGTAAAAACGTCTACACGGCCGTTCAGACGTATCTGGCAGACAATCCCGGTGCATCGATTGTTGCCGCTACTACGACAGGTCCTAACCCCATGGCCGTTCCTTACGACAGCGCCCGGGTATCCGCCGGCGTGACGGTTGTGGTTACTGGGACTACCGGCGATATAACGGGTTCACACACTAATCTCAATAATACTTATACAATTTCCGGAACTGACGGGGCTATTTCCGATACGCTCTCTCCGAAATAAGAAAGTACAGGTGTAAAAAATATGAAAAAGGGAGGACCGCACGATACGATCCTCCCTTTTTTATAAACGTGTCGGTCGGCAGTGTGTTTTACGGGTTATGACGAGTGTGCTGAGTATGATACTGAAACTCAAGAGAAAGACGAAAGAAAAAGGTTTTACCCTGATAGAGCTGATGATTGTTATTGCCGTTGTCGGAATGCTGGCCGCCATAGCAATCCCTCGATATGCCGATTATCGCGCACGGGGGTGGATGTCCGCCGTCCGAATGGATGCCAAAAATGCGTACACCGCCGTACAGACCTATCTTGCCAATAATCCTGACGCTATTCCCGTCTCCAGAAGCACAAAGGGCCCCGGTCTTATGCAGGCGCCTTATGACTTTGCCCGGGTAACTGCGGGTGTTACAATCTCAGTTGCTGATACAACCGGCGATATTACGGGGTTCCATGCGAACCTGGGGGGCACATACGTTATTCGAGGAAGCGACGGTGTTATCACGGATGATCTCAGCCCGCACTGATGGATTAATGAACGTCCGCACTATCCCGGGGAAGCAATCATGATCGGTCAAGTTCTTGACTGAACAAATAATCCTCACATTTTTTACGCTAAATTCTGTCTGGTACGATACTTGTATAAGTTGTTCGATATGATGTGGACGTCGGCCGGAACATGTGGTAATGCGTTCGTCGGAAACATGACTTGCAGGCAATATAAGGATCAACATAGGACTAGAGCATAATATTCGTATACAGAGTCGTGTTGGCGGGCGGCGTCAAAACAATGACGGAAACGGTGACGAAATTTTATCTCGTAACGCACGGAGCAAAGGCAGGGGGAGTACATGGCGGAGACCGGGGATGGCGGTAAAGCGGCAAGGACCGTCCTACTGATTATTATTACAGGCATTCTGATAGCGGAAATTCTTATCAACCTTACACCCCCTATATCCCGGGACGCCCTCATTCATCATCTTGCCATTCCGAAGCTCTGGCTGTCTCATGGCGGGTTCTATGAAATGCCATGGGCGGTATTCTCATATTATCCCATGAATATTAACGTCCTCTATCTTATCCCCCTGTATTTCGGAAATGACATCCTGCCCAAGTTTATGCACTGGGCATTCGGGCTCGGCATCGCCCTCATGATCTATACGTATCTTGAAAAGAGGCTCGGCAAGAACTGGGGACTTCTCGGCATCCTGATTTTCATCAGCACCCCCCTGGTCGTCCGTCTTTCCACATCGGCGTACATCGATCTCGGCATGGTGTTTTTTACGACGGCAAGCATCATGGCCTGGGTTAGGTGGAGGGAGGGCGAGTATAACGAGAATCAATGGCTTGTCATTTCAGCCGTCTGTATGGGGCTCGCCGTGGGCTCGAAGTACAATGCCATGATTGCGTGGTTTTTTATGAATCTCATGCTGGTGTTTTCTCTCTCCCGTGATACGGGGAAAAGCGGCCTTGCTGTAAAATCAGGTGCTATTTTTTTTGCAATCACCCTTATCATCGCATCACCCTGGTTTGTGAAGAACCTTATTCTGACGGGCAATCCCATGTTTCCACTTTTCGACGGATTTTTCAAAGCGCTTCACGGTATCGCGCATGGCACCAGTAATGGCGGGGGAAGTGATGCTGCCGGGTGGGCCTCCAATATATTCCATCGACGGGCCGTCATGTTCGGTGAGACTTTCTGGGAGGTGCTGTTGATTCCCGTGCGGATATTTTTTCAGGGGCGGGATGACTCGGCGCAGTACTTTGACGGTGTTCTCAACCCGATTCTGCTGATCACGGTACCCTTCGCGTTCTTCAGGAAAGATTTCAGGCGAGACAAGATGTTTTTTCTTTTGTTTTCAGCCTTTTTTTTCTTCATGGCATACTTTATGAGAGGTATAAGGGTCAGGTATATTCTACCCATAATTCCACCCCTCGTGATAATGAGTGTCATGGGTATTAAATACCTGTACGACTATGCCGGTGAAAAGATATTTCCAGTCAGACGCATCGTCACGGTTGCCGTCGTAGCATTAGCTGTTGTTTTATTATCCTATAATGTCTATTATCTGAAACATTATTTTCTGACGATTGACCCGGTGAAATATATCCTGCATCGTGAAACAAAAGACGAGTTTCTGACACGGCAGGTCGGCAGTTATCCCGCAATGCGGTTTATTAATGAGAATTTGCCTGAAAATGCGAAAATTTTCCTCATGTTTCTTGGAGGGAGAGGATATTATCTCGATCGACCCTACAGAATGGATCCATCATATGGAATGAGTACTCTGAACCGTATGGTGAATGCCACTCAAGATATAAAGAAATTTCAGAACTATCTGAGATCACTGCAGTCAACGCATTTTCTGGTGCGGAATGATATGTTTATGAAATATCTAAACGACAATTTTTCGGCGGAAGATCAGGAACAGTTTTTTAAGTTACTGCGACAATGCTGGAAACCGGTGTTTGTAACGCCGCAATATTCCGTGTACGAGCTTTTGTGCGGAACGTGAGGCAATTTTGATGGTGTCTGTACCATACTAATATTTGAGATCAGTCGAGGAACACAGGAATGTTACTCTCAAAAACAATAGCAGTGGTCATACCTGCCTATAATGAAGAACAGCAGATAAGTCATGTCCTTGAAACCATGCCTGGCTTTGTGGACCGCATCATCGTAGTCAACGACTGCTCCTCTGACGATACAGCTTCAGTAGTTCTTGATTATATTAAGAAACAAGGACCAGTTTCACCGCACAATGCGGAGTTGGAAACGCAAACAGAAAAAACAAAATATGACCGGGCAGAAATCATTCTCGAAGAACTCAACAAGCGAGATCTCGACCACTTTATTCCCTCTGTAGTTGCAAATAAGAATCCCGAGTCAGACCGTATCGTTCTGATCAATCATGAAAAAAATGGGGGAGTCGGAGCGGCAATCGCCAGAGGATACAAATGGTGTCTGGATCATAAAATGGACTGTACGGCGGTAATGGCTGGCGACGGACAGATGGATCCGGCAGAACTCGAAACAATTTGCAGACCGGTCATTGAAGATGAAGCCCATTATGTAAAAGGAAATCGGTTGATTCACCGGAGTGCCTGGCATGTCATGCCGGCAGAACGTTACATCGGGAATTCCACACTGTCGATTTTAACGAAAATTGCCTCAGGATACTGGCATGTGTCAGACACGCAGACCGGCTATACTGCCATTTCGCTGAAGGCGCTGCAGGCAATCAAGATTCATCGAATATACAGAGGATACGGTATGCCGAACGACCTGCTTGTAAAATTGAATATCGGATTCTGTACAATAAAAGAAGTATCGATTAAACCGGTTTACAATATCGGTGAAAAATCCAAAATGAATGTTGTCAAGGTGATCCCGTCGATAGCATGGCTTCTTTTCAAGTCATTTTTCAAACGTCTCTGGATCAAGTACCTCTTCAAGGACTTTCATCCGTTGTTTCTTCTATATCACTTTGCGTTTATGCTGGGCATCATAACAGTTCCGTACATGGTAAAAATTGCACGTATTGTTATATCCGGCGAAACGGTCAATCCCTTGACCGTACTTGCATTTATATTTCTCTTTATCAGCAGTTTCCAGTCCCTTCTGTTTGCCATGTGGATGGACATACAGGATAATGAGCGGTTGTACCGTTGATCATGGAAGTATGAAACTGTCAGTTCATTACATGATTGCGCGAAAGACTGCGAAAGCAATCGATTGTGCGGGGGGTATACGTAACAGGATATGGAAAGCTGGAAAAAGCAACGAATCTCCACGGAAGGTATTGAGATAGGCGTTGCGACGAAGAAATCATCATGAGTCAACATGGAAAACTAAACATTTTATTTTTGCCGACATGGTATCCGACTGATGCACATCCTGTCGAAGGGATCTTCATAAAAGAGCATGCCAAGGCGGTATCCCTGTATCACAATGTGACCATTCTATACAATGAAGGGGCAGACAGAGGAATAAAAGGATTATATACGATCAAATCAGATATATTTGAGGATGATATCCGAACGATAAGGGTCGGTCATAAATATTTGCCCGTTTCAAAATTAAGATACGGCGCATATTTATGGAGTTTATTTAATGAGTTCCGGAGGCTTAAACGGAAAGGATGGATTCCTGATATCATACATGCACATGTATATCCCACAGGCATCCCTGCTGTTATTTTAGGAAAAATATACAGTACACCGGTCATTATAACGGAGCACTGGACTGCATTTGTTTTAAAAGCATTGCACAGGCTAAATAAATTCCAAGTCCGTTTCGCCATGAATAGGGCTGAACTTATACTTCCCGTTAGTAATGAACTGGAAGATGCCATAAGGTGGTATGGGGTAAGAAATAAATTTGACATTGTTCCGAATGCAATTAACACAGATCTGTTTTCTCCCGTATTAAAGGTCGACAATAGTGATATAAAAAAGATTTTATTAGTGGCCTTAATAAGTCCCCAGAAGGGTATCCCGTATCTACTTGGAGCACTTGCTGAGATTTACAAGAAAAGGAGTGATTTTATCTTGGATATAGTTGGTGACGGCCCCAACAGAGAAGAATACAGAGAGTTATCGGAAAAATTAGGCATTGGTGCAATTGTTAATTTCCATGGAATCAAGACAAAGCGGGAAGTTGCTGAGTTTATGCAAAAATGCGATTTTTTTGTGCAGCCAAGTCTCTATGAAACGTTCGGCATAACATTCATTGAGGCCATGGCATGTGGCAAGCCCATCATAGCGACTGACTTGCCCGTGCTTCGAGATAAGATTGATGCCGACAAAGGGATTCTAGTAGCCCCGGGAGACATTATGTCTTTGGGAAGTGCGATCGAGTTCATGTTCGACCATCATTCGGATTTTTCCCCACAGGTTATTTCAGACTATGTAAAAAAAAATTTCAGCTATAGTGCGATTGGAATGAAATTAGACAAAATATATAACGAATGCATAAATGAATACAAAAACGCAGATTGTTCATAATTTCTATTGCTGTCCTCACTGTCTGTCTTCTCTGGAGAAACAGAATCGAGACAATGTCGCTCTGCAATGCTCCCGTTGTGGCAGTCAGTTTCCAGTTAGGAAAGGGATTCCGTTATTATGCAATAATCATAATTTTTATTACGGTGAGGCAACCAGGAAAGAAACTTTGGATCTCTTGCGTCTATTGGACGAATGTGATCAGTTCGGTGTTGCCATGAGGAAATGGCTTGAGTTGTTTTCTAAAGATATGTCTGACTATCTGATGAGTTATATACTGGATGAGAAACGCACCAGCGGCAAATATGTCCTCGATCTCACTGGTCAGGAAAAAGTATTGGATCTTGGTTCGGGATGGGGAGGATTTTCATTAAACCTTGCCGATCATGTCAGGGAAATTCACGGAATAGACTTAACATTTGAACGATTACTTTTTTCCAAATACTGGTCTAAGCATCGACACATTAATAATTTCCATACATGTTGCTGTGGTGATACGCTTCATTTGCCATTTACCGATAAGTACTTTGATATAGCTATTATAAATGGTGTTTTAGAGTGGATACCCATGTCGCAAAGCGGCAACCCATTCCAAATACAGCAAGACTATCTCAAAGAAGTTCGACGGATATTGAGCGACACGGGTCAGGTTTATCTTGCAATTGAGAATCGGTTTGCATTGAGTTATTTTTTGGGAAGACCGGACGATCACTCAGGACTGAAATACGGATCATTGCTCCCTCGGAAGATTGCCGATCTTTACTCAAAAAAAATTAGGGAGTGTCCTTACAGAACATATACGCACTCTCATAGAACTGTCTCTTATACACATCTGACGCTGCCGACGAAGAGGATAGTGTAGATCTCGGTGGTCGCCGTATCATT
>OMKS01001548.1_pt1 | contig 20324 bp, 20 predicted proteins | sample 1674721 | NCBI WGS metagenome assembly OMKS01 (sample SAMN06264996, study PRJEB25208) | sediment metagenome | isolation source: hot spring sediment | place: USA: California | collected 2014-09-02
ACCTACGCTCTATCTCCCTATATCGTCGCCCCCCATGCGGGGGCGTGGATTGAAACTGCGGTCTTTTGTTGGTCTCGTTACCATCCGCATGTCGCCCCCCATGCGGGGGCGTGGATTGAAACACCTGATGTGGCAGCCAGGTTAGCTGCCACATCGTCGCCCCCCATGCGGGGGCGGAGGTGATGGGGACGCCCTTGAGATTCTAAGATTTATCTTCCATCAACTGGTAAGCTGCCCAGTATGCACACGTACATTTCCCTTGTGTGCAGGTCGATTCCACAATAATATTTGTGCTGTTTGGTGTAGAATCTCATTTGGCCTCCTCCTTTGGTTGGTTTTTTGTTGTTGGTGCTTCAAGTATACCACCCTTTCGAGGAGGCCTTACATAGTATCAAGCGCATTCACTCTGACCACCATTCCGCTGCGCTTCATGGTGGAAGGTGATGCGAATGCGTTGGATGCTTCAGTTGGATGCTTCATTATTGATTTTCAAAAATAATGTGCTACAATGTCTTACCATGAATACTTTAACTATTAGAGTGTCGGAAGACCTAAAGGATGACTTGCAAAAGCTTAGCAAAGAGCAGAGCAAACCAGTTAGCGATATCGTGAGGGAATCCATAAGGCGTTACGTTGCCGTTGAGAAGTATCGTGCTTTACGGAAGAAGGTTCTACCTTTCGCAGAAGCTCAAGGATTCCTGACAGATGAGGATGTCTTCAAAGCATTTTCATGAAAATTGTTCTAGATTCAAATGTTATTGTATCTGCATTTGCTTCTCGTGGACTATGTGAATCTATCTTTGAACTATGCCTCAGTGAACATGAGCTAATCCTATGTGATGATTTATTGAGTGAGATTACAAGAGTTCTTCGGATCAAGATGAAACTTCCTCCCAAAATGGTCGCTCCCATAAATGATTTTCTTCAGGAACCCCTCTATAATGCTTAATCCAACTCCTCTACCAAAAGACGCTTGTCGTGATGAGGATGATGTAAAAGTTTTGGGATTGGCAATTGCATCTAGTGCGGACTACATTGTAACGGGTGATAAGGACTTACTCGTACTTGAGCATTACCAAAAAATACCAATCTTAAGTCCAAGAGCATTCTCAGACATTATCCATAGCAAATAATAATGCCAGCATCCAATCGGGTAGCCGAAAAAATGGGGGCAAAAATAGTTATCAAATCTTTATTCTTGAATAATAATTCCCTGGACCCTATAAACAGACTCTTTATCATATCGGGGCCAGAGCATGTTTTTCTTCGGGCGCCCGGGCTGACCCTTGTCTGATTCTCTCGGTCAATGCAAAAGCTCTGCAAACGGCATGAAAAACCAGGTCGATGGATAAAATCTGGGATCGGTCTTCAGTGGAAAATCTTTCATGAAAAATGATTGCGAAATGACATAAAAGCATGCAGCATCAGGGTCATATCCATCCCGCACAGAAAAGGAGGAAACACCATGAAAAGTCTGATTCAGAAACGGTCATTTCAATGCATGGTCGTGTTGATGCTTGTTTTCATCGCTATGGCTTCGTGCAGCAGGGACAGCGGCGGCGACTATTTCTTTCCGATAAGCTCCCAGAAAAATATCGAATATTCAGGTCTTACAAGCGCGGCAGTGATCGAGGAGGATAACGCGGATACGATTCTCGAAGAGGCGTTTATGGGCAGTTCAGCCGGCACCGGCATGGTCCCCTCGTTCGGCTCGGCTGCAGCCGTGGGATCAAGTGCGCACAGCCGCCCCCTGGCACTGACCCTGCTGAAGACCTTTGAAGGCCTCGCCCATGAGATATCAGCGCTCGAGCAGGAAGGGGCCCCTGCCGAGGCCGGCCTGGCAATCCCGACCGGGATCACCGTTGAGGGCCCCTGCGGAGGAAGCTGTTCCGTTTACTTTTCCATCAGTCCAATAACAGGAATTTCCCGGACACTCATCTACAACGACTACTGCAGCACCGGGACAACCTTCAACGGCACTGTAAGCATCCAGGGAGATCTTGACCCTGACTCCGACAACCTTGACCTCACGCTGAGCTTTTCCTCCTTCTCCGCCTCCTACGAGGGGGTCTCCCGGACCATGAGCGGCACGCTGGAGCTGGCAACCTCTTCAGACAGCTCGTCCCTGACCATGGACATCCTTGTCAAAGACAACTCGACAGATAAGACCTTGTGGATGGAAGACTATGAAATGGATGTCACCGAACATCTCGACTACGACGAAATCACCATTTCAGGGCGCTTCTACGAGCCTGACCACGGGTACGTAACCCTGTCCACCGAAGACCCATTGATCATCTATTATGTAAACGACTATCCAAGCAGCGGCACCCTTGTCGCCGTGGGCGCGGAAATCTCTGAGGGCAACAACACCAAAGCCAGGCTCGTTGTTCTCGACGAGGAGAGTTATCGTATCGATGTCGATGAAGACGGCGACGGCACCTATGAACTGTCCTGGGAGCAGAACTGGGAAGACTGAGAACCGCGATGAATAATGCAACGATATCTGCAATGAATGAATACGAGGGGGGCCTTCTGCTGCGGCAGTGGGGCATACCCGTGATCGAAGGGATGCTCGTGAGCGACTGCGCTCAGGCAAAGCAGGCGGCCAAGGAGATGGGCTACCCTGTGGCGGTGAAGATATGCTCGCACGAAATCCTGCACAAGACAGACAAGGGCGGCGTGGAGCTCAACATCGGGAACTCCCGGGATCTCGAATCGGCCGTCGCCAATATGCTTTTGCGTTTTGCGGGCACCGACCATGCGCTCATTGTGCAGAAGATGGCACCCCGCGGGGTGGAGCTCATCCTGGGCGCACGGCAGGACCCTGTCTTCGGGCCCATCGTGCTTGCAGGTATCGGCGGCATATTCACGGAGATCCTTAAGGACACGGTCATAGATCTTGCACCGGTCGGGATCAAGGCCGCGCATTCCATGATCAGGCGCCTGAAAGGCTTTGCCCTTTTGAACGGATACCGGTCTTTGCCGCGCGCCGATGTCGCCGCAGCGGCTCAGGCTCTTTCTGCCCTGTCCAGGCTGATAACAAAGCGCCGCGACATCTGCGAGATCGACATCAACCCCTTTATTGCCCACCCCCATGCGGGCGTAGCGGTCGATGCGCTGGTACGCACCAACGACAGAGCCAGGGCCTCGACAAGGAGATTCCCCCACAAAAGCACGGTGGATGCCTTTTTCAACCCCTCGGCCATGGCCCTGATCGGGGCGTCCAAGAACAGAGGCAAGGGCGGCAACATCATCCTTCGCAACATGATAAAAGCCGGTTTCCAGGGAAGGATATACCCCATCAACCCCTCAGCGCAGGAGATCATGGGCATGAAGGCATACCCGGGCATAGCCGATGTCCCTGAAAAGGTGGACCTCGCCATGATCGTGATCCCGAAGACAGCTCTAAGCCAAGCCATTGCGGACTGCGCTGCAAAGGGGATCACCAACATCATCGTCAGCACCGGCGGCTATTCGGATATCGGCGAAACAGGAAAGGCGGAACAGGAAGACCTGGTGAAGCAGGCGCGCAGTGCCGGGGTCCGGCTCATGGGGCCCAACAGCATAGGCACACTGAACCCTCATGCCGGGCTTTCCACCTCGATTGTCGGGCTCGAACCGATCCGTCCGGGAGGGGTATCGCTCATCGGCCAGTCCGGCGTCTTTTCCTCGGGATGGGGCCGGTGGATCGCCGATTTCAAGCCCTTCGGCCTCGCCAAGGTGGCCTGCATCGGCAACAAGGGCGACATAAACGAAAGCGACCTTCTGGAATACCTGGCGGACGACGACCGGACCACAACGATCGGCATGTACCTGGAAGGGATCGTCCATGGCCCCAGGTTTGTGAGGGCGGCCTCCAGGGCATGCAGAAGAAAACCTGTGGTGGTGATGAAATCAGGCCGCAGCGAAGCCGGGGCAGCGGCCATCGCCTCGCACACGGGTTCCCTTGCAGGGTCTGACGAGGTCTTCAATATGGTCTGCCGCAAGACAGGCATGGTCCGCGTGCATGATTCCGAGGCATTCTTCGATACGCTCTCCGCCTTTGAATCGCTTCGGTTGCCGCGCGGCAACCGCATGGGCGTGGTCTCCATATCCGGCATGGGCTGCGTGGTTACCACCGATGCCGCCAGTGAACACGGGATAGACCTTCCCCTGCTGAAACCGCGCACCGTCACCAGGCTTCGCGAGGTCATGCCTGCCTGGGCACCGCTGCGCAACCCTGTGGACATCTGGTCAGCCGTGGAGCAGCACGGCTCCATCAGGACCATGAACCACATCGCTCGCTGTCTCCTCGATCAGCGCGACATAGACGCGCTGCTGATCAGCTTCGTCCTCATGCCCGAGAGCATATTCAACATCGAGGAGGCCTTCGGCGGGCTCATACAACAGTATCCGGACAAACCTGTCCTGGCAAGCTATTACGGGGGCACAAAAAAGGAGATCAGGCATATTCACGAGGGCTTCCTTTCCCTGGGTGTGCCGGCCTACCCCACCCCGGAGCGCGCAGTGTATGCCTTCAGCCGCCTGGTTGACTATGCGCGCTTGCGAGGAAAGATCCGGCGGAAAAACAGCTGAACCGGGGCCCTTCAAGCAGGTATGAGGGTGACTGAAAGCCTTTCGCCCTGGTGACGGTAAAGGCCGCATGCAGCCCGGCAACGTGAACGTGCCCCTGCAGGACAAGCCAGCGCCTGAAGGTGCTCCCGCAGGATCCGCGCACAATGCATTTTTTGCCTTGTTTCCAGATCCGATTTGATTTACACAGGGAAACCATGGAATGCGCACAGACGAGCATGGTCCTGAATGAACTGCCCCGCTGCACGCCTAAGGGGTATCCTCTTCATCAAAAAAACCTGGGTTATCCTGGAGAAACAGTCTTTTTGCCATGGTCTTTTCTTCCATAGTCTTCCTTTTTCTCTTCCTGCCCGCCACGCTGCTGGTCTATGCCGCAGCGGGAGCAAGATTCAGGAACATCTTTCTTCTATGCGCAAGCATCATCTTCTATGCATGGGGAGAACAGCTCTACGTTCTCGTGATGGCAGCCTCTATCCTGGCGAACTACACCTGCGGGGTCATGATGGTGCGCAGGAGCGACGGCAGGCCTTCACGTACTATCCTTGCCGTCGGCGTCTTGGTCAACCTCGCCGTGCTCGGATTCTTCAAGTACAGCAACTTTGTCGCGGACAACATCAATGTCCTGCTGGGCCTGTTCGGTATGCCGGCCTTTGCCGCAGCGCCCGTTCACCTGCCGATCGGGATCTCGTTTTTCACCTTCCAGGCAATGTCCTACATCATCGACGTCTATCGTCAGAAAGTGACCGCCCAGAAAAACATCATCAGCCTCGGGTTGTATATATCGCTTTTCCCCCAGCTGATCGCAGGCCCCATCGTGCGGTATCACGACATTGCGGAGCAGCTCGCAAGGAGAAGCATGGACCTCAACGGTTTCGCCTACGGCGTGCAGAGGTTCCTGTTCGGGCTCAGCAAGAAGGTCCTGCTTGCCAACCCGATCGGCGCCATAGCAGACCAGATCTTCTCGCTGCCTGCTTCGGAGCTTACAGCCCCCCTGGCATGGCTGGGAGCGGTATGCTATACGCTGCAGATATATTTCGATTTCTCGGGCTATTCCGATATGGCAATCGGGCTCGGACGGATGTTCGGGTTTCATTTTCTGGAAAACTTCAACTACCCCTATATCTCGAGGTCCATAAGGGAATTCTGGAGGAGATGGCACATATCCCTTTCAAACTGGCTGAGGGACTACCTGTACGTATCTCTCGGAGGAAACAGGAAGGGCTATGCAAGGACCTATCTGAACCTGATCATCGTCTTTACCCTGTGCGGGCTATGGCACGGGGCCAGCTGGACCTTTGTCCTGTGGGGCCTTTATCACGGGTTCTTCCTGGTGCTGGAACGGACCAGGATAGGCGGCATGCTTGCAGGGACACATAAGCCCCTTCAATACCTGTGGACCCTGTTCATCGTAATCATCGGCTGGGTGATCTTCCGCAGCGAAACATTCGCTTATGCCTGCGGCTACATCGGGGCAATGTTCGGGTTCGGCCAGGGCAGCGCTGCGAGAAATCCCATAGGAATATTCCTGGACACCAAGGCCATGATAGAGATAGGCTTTGCAATCGCCCTTTCGATGCCTGTCTATCCCTTCCTTGCAAGGCTCAAAGCCGCCATCGTTCAACAGCTTCCGCATAAGCTCGGTAGCGGCCTGAATGCGGGCGCCTATCTCGTAGAGTATCTGGTGATCGTCAGCCTTGTCTATGCAGACATCATCAGCCTGGCAGCAGGCGTCTACAACCCGTTCATCTATTTCAGGTTCTGAAGGCAGACATGGATACAGACCGCATGACAAAGATATTCGAGACAGCGCTGATCATCTTTTTCCTGGCCGCAATCTTTGCCCCTCCGGCCGGAACCCTTTTCCTGCCGGGCAACAAGGTGTCAGAGGCGGAGAAACGGGAACTGGCACCTGCCCCTGGTGCACCCGAGAACCTGCGTTCGCTGCTCGATTTCCCGCAGGAGTTCGAGGCCTATTACAACGACCACTTCGGGTTCCGAGATTTCTTTGTCATGCGCTACCAGCGTGAGATGAGACACTGGTTCAGGAAGTCGGGATCAAAGCATGCTGTTCAGGGTCGCGACGGCTGGTTCTTCTTCGTGGGGGATTATCTTCTGGAAGATTACCGCGGGCTGGTACCGCTCAGCGATGAGCATATTGCCGAGTGGTTGAAAGAGCAGGACAGGAAAGAAGAATGGCTGCGCACGAGGGGGATCAGATACCTCCTGTTCGTTGTGCCAAACAAGCAGAGCATCTATCCGGAATATCTGCCCCACTATATCCAGGCGGCCCGGGGCATCACCAGGTTCGAACAGCTGCTGGATCATATCGATCATGAACTCCCGCCCTACATGCTGAACATACACCCTGTTCTGAGGGACGCAAAGGCCGGACAGACGTTTCCGCTCTATTACAAGGCGGATACGCACTGGAATCTGCTGGGTGCATACCTCGCCTTTGGGCATGTCATGGAAAGGCTTGCCACATGGTATCCGCAGGAAAAATTCAGGACCGAGTTCTCCTTTACCGAGGCCATGCAGGAGAAAACCGGTTCTGACCTGGCAACCCTGCTCATGATCAGAGACAAGGTCACTGAAAAGAACCTGCGCCTGAAAAGGGAATCCGTCTGCGCGGCAGACCTGCCTGTTGATCTCGAGCTGAGCAATCTTCCCCCTCAGGAAGGCAGGGCCCCCTTCATGAAGGGGTGCCCGGACGCCGGCCTCAAAGCCGTCGTGTTCAGGGACTCCTTCTTCACAGCCCTCGAACCGTTCTTTTCAGAGAACTTCAGACAGGTCCTGTATATATGGAAGCAGTATGACCAGCGAAACATGGAGGACCTGATCGAGTCCTTTCAACCCGATATCGTGATAGAAGAACGGGTGGAACGGTTCTTTCACCTTAGCAGCTCGATCTATCGTATCCAGGCGGAAATGAACGATCCAACAGCAGAGAATGATATTGTGAAACAGTGATATACCTGTTGAGAAAAACATGACGATCAGCTATCAATGATGATCGTTATGGTATGACCCGATAATATTCTGATAAAGGCATCTATTATGACCACCTGCAGACATATGAATATTGTTCTGCTGCCCGGCGAGAAAAACAAGCTGCGGTGCAGGCACTGCCATCTGGTAATCACGCCCGATGAAATACAGGGGGGTTATTGCCCTGAATGCTACGAGGCGCAAGGAACAAAGCTGTATGACTTTGAAGAGATCACGGCGGAAAAAGACGGGAAAACCCGTTACCGGTGCGAAGACTGCGGGGCGATCATAGAGGTTGAATGATCGCCGGAAGGTCCAAAGTCATTGATCCGGACTTACCTATAAGAAGATTGCCACGAGGTCGGCAGGATCTCTTATCGGTCGGTTTCTTGATGACCATATCCAGGTCAGGCAAGTACTATACGAAGAAACCGGTATTTACCGTGTTTATAAAGGCTTCATGATATTCATCTCTCAGGGATTGAGCATCTACACGGTCACTGCTGCAATAACCTTCATGGGCCTGTGTGTCGGTCTGGTCCTGGAACAGAGATTCGTGAGATCTGACACGGAAGGAACATGGGCTGTCCGCATCGCACGGTATCTCCTTGGCATCATCGTCATCATAGCCCTGCAGCACGCAATAGAACTTGCTTTTTCCGGGATGATGCCGCGTATGGCGCTGCGTTTCACCGTCAGTTTCACAGCAGTTCTCTGGGGCGTTCTCGGTGCACCTTGGCTCTTCGTGTGTCTGGGCCTTGCCGGAAGACGGAACCTATGATCCGGTGACAGCCCTGCTAACCAGGGTGATGACATCTTCAATGGGAACAAGACCCTCAGTCTTGGCCATGAACCCGCTCTTGTGGGCAAACTCTATCTGCGGGGAATCTGCAATCAGGGAGAAATCCACAGCAGTGCCTTCATAGCGGAAAAGCCGCCATCCCTCGCCGCGACGGGCATGCGAGATCACCACATCGGGCGGGTCATCGACCAGGCGTCGGAATTCCTCTAGTCCTGCAGATTCACTTGTCTCTCCGATCATGGCAGGTACACCGGAGATAACCAGCCTGCGGCACGTCTTCCAGAAATCTATCTGGCTCTTGAGTGTGCGTGCATGCCCTATGATATAAGCCCCGAAGCTTTTCAGGATGGAAAGGCTGCCCTGCGGATCATGGGCAAAGCTCACAGTGAGCCAGTCTTCTACAGGGCTGCGGTTTACCAGATCATCTCCGGCTTTGAATATCTCGGAGCTCTTAACCGGCCCGTACCGGTCAACACTGTCTTTGAACTGCCACCAGGGCAACACTTCCATTATCTCTGAAAGCCCCAGGTGTCGGGCAACGAGAATAAACGAGGCCGGGCAGGAAAGCGACTGGTGATGGTCAAAGTTGAGCTTTTCCGGTTCATGTTGGTCACCCACATCCACTACCCATATATGTTCATCATCGAGTTCCTCTTGTGTGGGTTCGCGCCGCTCGACATTGAACCGGATATCGGGAAACACGGCCAGAATCAGGCTTATTGCCGTGATCTCGTCGAAATGCGCACTGCCTGGGTGTGTTATGATGAGTCTTTCTTTCATGGTTTTCTTCTATCATAGACTTTGCATGAAACAAAGGCAGTTATACTCTGATGTATTTACCCTCACCCCAACCCTCTCCCTTTAAGGGAGAGGGGGATATCTTGTGCGCTTTGCAAGGTCAGGGGCATCAGACCGGCTATTTCCTCTCCCCTGCCGGAATAAACACACTCCGGATAATTCTACCCTCTCCTGACAGGGGAGAGGGCCAGGGTGAGAGGTAATCAATACTCCTTCCGTCCTTTCGCGGGCAAATCACCAATAGACCGCACCCGATCATTGCGTAAGGGGTGATCGATACTCTCCACCTTTACTTTCGAGCATCCTTTACACGGTTCTGCAATGGTGATAAACTCAATGCTTATGGCAGAGAAAACCGACATGCGCGTAAAAGAGATATGGGGATTCGACGGCAGGAAAAAGATGAAGATCCCCATGTTCACCACGGGGATATCAGCCGGGTTCCCTTCTCCGGCAGACGATTTTATCGACAAATCCCTCGACCTGAACGAATTCCTTATATCCCATCCATCAGCCACGTTCTTCGTGCGCGTGGAAGGAACCTCCATGATCGATGCAGGCATCCATCCGGGAGATATCCTGATTGTGGACAAGGCACTGGAGCCCAATCCCGGAAGCATCGTCATCGCTACCCTCGACGGCGAATTCACGGTAAAAAGGTTTCAGCGCAGGGCCGGAAAATGCTTCCTCCTTGCCGCGAATCCCGACTTCGAACCCATCGAAATAGAATCAAGCATGCTGGTCGAGGTATGGGGCGTGGTCACCTATGTGATTCACAAGGCGTGAAGGCCATGCAGAAACTTTTTGCCCTGGTAGACTGCAACAATTTCTACGTCTCCTGCGAGCGGGTCTTCAATCCGTCTCTTGCGGGAAAACCGGTAGTCGTACTGTCAAACAACGACGGGTGCGTCATCGCCAGATCCAACGAGGCAAAGGACGCGGGCATACAAATGGGCCAGCCGATCTTCCAGTGCCGCGATCTGGTTTCTAAACACAATGTGCGGGTATTCTCCTCAAACTACTGCCTGTACGGCGATATCTCCGGCAGGGTCATGGATATCCTCTCTCACTTCACACCCGAGATGGAGATATATTCCATAGACGAGGCATTCCTGTGCATGGACGGCATATCCGGAGATCCTGCAGACTATGCACACGATATCAGACATATCGTAAAAAAATGGGTGGGTGTCCCGGTTTCTGTCGGGATCGGACCGAGCAAGACCCTTGCCAAGGCAGCAGCTGTGGTGGCAAAAAAGGTTTCCCGTCATGAAGGGGTATTCGACATCACAGCCTGCGCACAAGACATCCTGTCGGTAATGGACGTGGCCGACATATGGGGCATCGGGCGGCAATACAGCCGTTTTCTCAGACAGCATGGAATAGAAACCGCACTGGACCTTCGTGATGCGGACGATACCTGGATAAGAAAAAACCTCAAGACACCGGGGCTTCGAACCGTCATGGAACTGCGGGGCATATCATGCATTCCCCTGGAACAGTCTCAGGCACCGAAGAAAACCATCGTGTGTTCCCGCTCATTCGGCCGGAAGGTAACAGACCTCGACGAGCTGAAAGAGGCTGCTTCGGCCTATGTATCAAGGGCGGCCGAAAAACTCAGGGCACAGAAATCCGCGGCATCTTTCATCGAGGTAACACTGACCGAATTCCCCTTCAACCAGGGGGCCCCCGCCACGCACATAGCTTCCATGGACATACCGGTTGCCACCTCCTACACACCGGAACTCATCAGCTATGCCAAGGCACTTCTTGAACGTGTGTACAAGAAAGGGCCTGTCTACCGCAAGGCAGGGATCATGCTCTCAGGGATCGTACCCAGGGGCCGGGTGCAGGCGAGCCTTTTTCATCCATGTCATGAAGGGCCAAGAGAACACGTGCTCATGGAGACCGTCGATGCCATAAACGCCCGATGGGGAACAGGCACCATTGTCTGTGCGGCATCAGGTTCCAACCGGCCCTGGTGGATGCGCCAGGCGCACAGATCTCCCCGCTTCACCACATCCTGGAAGGAACTCCCGCTCGTAAAGGCTTAGACCTGCACTGTGCATTAAAGATGCAACAACCCAGTGTGAGCGGCTTCAAGCATAGATTTCACAGAGAAATGCACGCTATTCTCATCGCGGCATAAAGCCGCTCCCACAAAAGAAGCGACGTGCACCTGTTTCACGCCATCAATGAAATACCCCGCGGCAAGCTTCCGAGGCAACTGAACTACCCCGCCGCAAGCAACGGGGTATCCAAAGCCTTCTATTTTGAATAGGCAATTCGCAGCAAGCTACGGGGAATTAACCCCAAGGGATTAAAAAATCTATTTTATTACCCCCTCATCCAGGGGCGAGGAAAAGATAGGCAGGTTGAACAAATGCCGATTATCCTTTTTCCTCTCTCAAAGGGGAAAGGGAAAAGGATGTTCGCACTGCAGGCAGCTTACGTATCATCCGAATCAACCCTATACCTTACACCCTATTGCTTATACCCTCTTCAAGGCTTCCACTGCGGGCATATCTGGGAAGAACCGGGTTCGTAATCCGCACACACCTTCGGCCTGGTCTCGTAGATGCTGCATGTGAAGATCTCACCTTCAACCTCCAGGAAAGGGCATCCGTAGATGAGTCTGCCTGTACGTGCGGATATGAAATGATCGCCCAGCCACACAGCCTGCTCGTTCTCGATGATATGAAGGATATCCTGCCGGTCTTGCTTCTTCCATCGTTCCAGATCCTCGGAAGTCACATAGGCTATCATATCGGCGAGACAGCATTTTCCGCACCTTGTGCACGCCGGGGACTTCTTTTCGTTGCTGCGATTCATTTCGGATCCAATGGTGGACCACAATGCCGCATGAGTCAACCCATCATTTTCAATGAACTCCCTCGCAGCAAGTGTTTGAGGCATCAAAAAATCTATTTTATTCCCTCCCTCACCTTTATCATCCCCCCCGGGGGCGAGAATGAAGATGTGAGAGCTGCAAGGGGCTTACGTATCAGCTGATGACTATCAGGTATGTTATCTGACATGATAATCAGTTTCCCCTTTACTTGCACGGACATCTTCGCTATACAAGGCAATGAATGACGGTTCATTTCCATTGCTGGTCAATGAATAAAAGTCTCTGAGAATGGGATAAATCACTTAAGGGGGATTTTCATGAAGGATGTAGTTATTGTTTCTGCGTGCAGAACAGCTATCGGAACCTTTGGCGGAACATTGAAGAACATGAACGGGGCTCGTATCGGCGCAGTTGCCATGAAAGGTGCTGTCGATCGTGCAGGTATCGACCCTGCAATAATCGACGACGTACGGTTCGGCTGTTGCCTCGAGCCTGTGGATGCATTGAATGTTACCCGTGTATCAGCTCTTCTCGCAGGTATTCCCGATACTGTTCCGGCGGTCACCATAAACAGGGTATGCATATCCGGTATGGAGGCTGCAATCAGCGGCATGGCCATGATTCAGGCAGGCATGGCTGATGTAATCCTGGCAGGCGGTGTGGAACACATGTCCGGCGTTCCCTATGTGTCGCAGGATGCCAGGTGGGGATGCAGGCTTCAGGACAAGGCGTTCGAGGATGCAATGATCCATGCGCTTCACTGCGGATCACACATCATGCCGCTGTCCGACGACGGCCCTCTCAAAGAAGGTCAGCTGTTCAGCATGTTCCAGGGCAAACCGTATATTATGGGTCACACCGCTGAATTCATTGCAGAGCTGTACAAGATAACCAGAGAAGAGATGGACGAGATCGCCCTGAAGAGTCATAACGGAGTGGAACGGGCAACAAATGAAGGTGATTTCGTCGACGAGATCGTACCGATCGAGATACCTCAGAAAAGAGGCAAACCGCCTGTGATATTCGATAAGGACGAGCACTTCAGACCGGGAATGACACTTGAGAAACTTGCCGCACTGCCGAGCGCCTTTATACCCAAGACCGGTAAAGTAACTGCAGGAAACGCCTCCGGCCTCAACGACGGCGCGGCAGCCATGATCATCATGTCTGAAGAAAAGGCAAAAGAACTCGGACTTACACCTCTTGCAAAGATAAAGGCAGTAGGCCGCGGTGCATGCCACCCGTCCGTCATGGGATTGAGCCCGGTACCTGCTGTAAGAGATCTGCTCAAGAAAAATTCCGAGTACAAGCTCGAAGACTTCGAACTCATAGAGCTCAACGAGGCCTTTGCCGCCCAGTATCTCGGCTGCGAAAAAGAACTCGGCCTGAACCGCGATATCGTTAATGTCAACGGATCAGGTATCGGCCTGGGCCACCCTGTCGGATGCACAGGGGCACGTATCATGGTTTCACTCATCTATGCACTCAGACATAGCGGCAAGCAGCTCGGCATGGCAACGCTCTGCGGCGGCGGCGGTGTCTCATGCGCAACCGTCATCGAAACGATGTAAACGACTGCAAGATAACCATTGAACACAGGACCGTATCCGTTTTATCGGGTACGGTTTCTTTTTTCATACATGCTTGCAAACAGGTATTACATCCACGTTAGAGATGAAATAATACTGTGGGAACGGCTTAAGCCCAGATTTCCATGCAACAGGATGGAAGATAATCGCGGCTTAAAGCCGCTCCCACAGAGTGTACCCCCACTATGACACAACAGGCGCGTTACTCTGTAACGGCTTCAGCCCGTATTCTGTGTATAGATCCAGTATGGTTTTCAAGACACAACAGGCGCGTTACTCTGTAACGGCTTCAGCTCTCGATCCCTTTGCGCGCATGGACACCTTGTGCATAGTAGTGCTTGATCTCTTTCATCTCCGTAACCAGGTCCGCCGCCGCGATTACCTTATCGGTCGCACCACGGCCTGTAAGGATGAGTTCCATACCGTCGGGTTTAGATTCAATCAGGCCCAGAATATCATCCTGGGTTATCAGCTTGAACATCCCCGCCGTGATCATTTCATCAGCGATAAGAATGTCGCATGTTCTTGCATTCATAATCTCATGGAGCCTCTTCAGAGCTGACAGCGCCCTTTTGACATCTTCCGGATCAGGAGGATCGATGATCCTGCAGAACTCGGGATGGCCGAACTGCTCGATGCTCACGAGACCTCCGAGCATGTGCACAGCGTCGAGTTCGCTGTAGTGCTGGCCTTTCATGAACTGCACGATAGTGCTTCTCAGTCCATGTCCGGCAGATCGCAACGCAAGACCGAGCGCTGCAGTGGTCTTCCCCTTCCCGTTTCCGCTATAGATATGGACATATCCCCTGCCGATCGATTCCATGTGTCTTCACCTCATAGTTCAAGTAAGATTGTTTCTCAGAAAGTCATATTCCACCTCCCCTGGAAGGAGGAGATTGCACAGAGGGGGAACACGTCAATGGGATAATAGCTTATTCACCCTCACTCCAACCCTCTCCTGCAGGGGAGATGGCGTAATTCTTTCTCTTTACGCTCAATCAAACAAACTTTATCTTCTTCATGGCATATGCCGTCATCTTGAGCAGCAGCCAGCCATGCCTCCATCTGTCTATGTTGGTATCTCCATATTTGCGTTGTGCATACCGTATGGGCATTTCCACAATCTTCATATTCATCTTTGCCGAGCCAAACAGCAGATCAAAATCACCAAAAGGATCGAACTCACCAAAATACGACCTGTTTTGTGCCAGCAGATTATAATTTTCTTTGCTCAGCACCTTAGTTCCGCACAGAGTATCCTTTATGGGCTGTCCAAGCAGCCAGGAAAAGGCCAGGGAAAAGAATTTGTTGCCTACGATATTCAGATAGCGCATTGCCTGCTTCTCCATGGGATAAACCAGGCGGACACCATTGATGAATTCCCCCTCACCGGAATAGATTGCATTGTAGAATCGCGGCAGGTCTTCCGGCGGCACGGTCATATCCGCATCCAGAATCATCAATATATCACCTGTGGCATTCTTGAATCCCAGACGCACTGCATCTCCCTTGCCGATGCCTGTCTGCCTGAAGAGCTTGCACCGTCTCTGAGGGTGTTCTGCCATTGCCTGTTCAATGGCCTCATAGGTGTTATCGCTGGAATTCCCCTCGACAAATATAAGCTCTGTGCCACTGCCCATTTCAGGTGTCCTGGCAAATATCTCTTCGATATTGCCGGCTTCATTACGGGCCGGGACAACCACAGAAACAAGCGGCTCCTTGTTTTTCCATCTTTTCTCGGGACGCTTGCGGGCAATGATGAAATTTGTCAGTGCAAAATGACAAAGCGGCCACAATTTAACGATTACTTTATTGAAAAACGAACTCATTACCGGAGTATTCATCGGCCAGAGGAATTCATGCCAGCTTCTCACCATCTCAAAGCCTGCAAGATGAAGCATGTTCTTAATATCGTCTACTGTGAGCCAGTTTTGAGGAAGCAAGGGAGTAGCCAGGTTCAAGTGTTGCGATAACTTTAAAGGCATTTCCCATAAATGACTATATAGGTTTATAATAATGCGTGTTTCAGCAGTACATAACTTGTATATCTGATCAAACACCTTCTGGACATCCCAGAGGTCATTGACGATATCGGAAAGAATGATTACATCGAATTTCTCATCCAGATTTATATCATGGGCATCACACAGAATAAATTGGATCTCGGGATGTTTCTTTTCAGCACGCCTTATCATCTCTTCGGAAAAGTCAATCCCAACCCCTGTGCCTGGCTTCAAGGCCGAAATGAGATCGCCCGTTGCGCACCCGAGCTCGATCACCCTTTGACCGGGAGCGATGAGAAACCGGTATATTTCATTGATTCTCTGATGGTAATATACCCCCTTTGATGTCCAAGAATCTGTTTTCAGGGCAATGGAGTCCCAATGTCCTCTTCTTTTATCCTGATAATCTGAATATACCTTATCCTGGGCTGTTGCTGCAGCACTCTGATCCATTCAATTCTCCATCCATCACAAGATCTGATTGTTCTCATACCACTGGTATGTCTTCGTTATCCCATGCGTCAGGCTGGTATGAGCCTTCCATCCCATTTCCCTGATTTTCCCGACATCCAACAATTTTCTCGGCGTTCCATCGGGCTTTGTCATATCCCACTGAATAATTCCCGAATAACCGATAATACCTGCAACCATCTCCGAGAGTTCCTTTATGGTAATATCTTCGCCTGTGCCAATGTTTACAAATTCCCCGATATCTTTCGCATTAAAATTGCTCATAAGAAACACACATGCCTGCGCAAAGTCATCCACGAAAAGGAATTCCCTTCTCGGGCTGCCTGACCCCCACAGCGTTACCTTCGGAGCCGAAGCGATCTTCGCCTCATGAAATCTTCGTATCAGAGCAGGCAGTACATGTGATGTCTCGAGATCAAAATTATCATCCGGGCCATAAAGATTGGTGGGCATTACAGAGAGATAATTCGTACCATACTGCTCGTTATAATACCTGCAAAGCTTTATCGCCGCTATTTTTGCAATAGCATAAGGTTCATTTGTCGGCTCGAGCTCACCCGTGAGAAGCGACTCCTCTTTCATGGGTTGAGGGGCAAACTTTGGATAAATACAGGAGGAACCGAGATTGAGAAGTTTCTTCACCCCGCACTGATAACTTGCATGGATCACATTGGCGGCAATCATAGTGTTCTCATAGATAAACTCCGCAGGATATGTGCTGTTTGCCATTATCCCGCCGACCTTGGCAGCGCAGAGAAAGACATATTCCGGCTTTTCCTGCGAAAAGAATTCCTCAACCTCGTTCTGCCTTATAAGATCGAGTCCGGAATGGGAACGCAATACGAGATTCTGAAATCCCTGAGCTTCAAGCTTGCGCCTGACAGCCGAACCGACCAGCCCGGTGTGGCCGGCAATATAAATCTTATCGGATCTGTTCATCATGAGAGCAGGCCCCAGGCACTGGTCTTCAGGCGCCAGGCAGGAAATGAAAGAACCTGATGCCTGGTGCATTGTGCCAAGTATCTGCTATGAATCACCCCTTTCTTTTCTTAAATAATCCTTTTAACATCTATGTATCTCGTTTTGCCTTCATTACAAACGTGACCAGAATCTCAGGTATCACGATACCCTGTTTCATGAGCAGTCGTTGGCTGTGTCAATACTTCAAAGAGAGGCCATTTCCGTCACAGCGGGCAACATCTTCATGCCTTTTCCCCTGCGCCCAGCGTCTAGCGCCTTGTTCGTATAATCACTCATTCTTCTCCAGCACCTGAAACCCGCTGTTCAGACACAGAATATCGCGGCGGGCCTCTTCAAGATCATGGCCCATCATCTCGCTTATCATGTCTTCGAATGATATTTCCGCCTTCCACCCAAGCTCTCTCTTTGCCTTTTCAGGGTTTCCGAGCAGTGTTTCCACCTCGGTTGGCCTGAAATATCTCGGGTCGACCTTTACCACAGTATCGCCCGGCTTTACTTTCATTTCATCAACGAGCTGTCTTATACTACTCACAACACCCTGCTCTTCGGCTCCTGAACCTTTCCACTCTATATCTATGCCCACATTTGAGAAGGCGAGAGAACAAAGATCTCTTACCGAATGCTGTATTCCTGTTGCGATCACATAGTCGTCCGGCCTTTCCTGCTGAAGGATAAGCCACTGAGCAACAACGAAATCCCTGGCATGCCCCCAGTCTCTTTTTGCATCCAGATTACCTATATAGAGTCTGTCCTGAAGCCCCAGGGCAATCCGGCTTACAGCCCGGGTAACCTTCCTGGTTATAAATGTTTCGCCGCGAACAGGTGATTCATGGTTAAACAATATGCCATTGCAGGCAAACATGCCGTAAGCCTCCCGATAATTGACGGCTATCCAGTAGGCATATAGCTTTGCAACTCCATAAGGGCTCCTGGGATAGAATGGCGTTTTTTCATCCTGCGGGATCTGCTGAACCTTTCCGAACAGCTCACTGGTCGATGCCTGGTAAAACCGCACCTTTTTTTCCATATGCAGTATCCTGAGGGCCTCCAGAATCCTGAGTGTACCCAATGCATCGGTCTGAGCAGTATACTCAGGCGTCTCAAAGGACACCTGCACATGGCTCTGGGCACCGAGATTGTATATCTCATCCGGTTCCACATCCTGGATGATCCTGATGATGTTTGTCGAATCCGTCAGATCGCCGTAATGCATCAGAAATCTGACATCCTTCTCATGAGGGTCGTGGTAGAGGTGGTCTACCCGGTAGGTGTTAAAGCTGGAAGAACGTCTTTTTATCCCATGGACCCTGTAGCCTTTTCCGAGCAGGTATTCAGCAAGATATGCCCCATCCTGGCCGGTTATTCCTGTTATTAAAGCGCTTTGCATTTTCGATTCTCCCAAGAACGTTGAACCATGCTATTCTCATCGGATAGTAACACTTCAAAATTAAATTGTCATTCCATATCTCACTAATTTAATTTACAGTTATCATAAGCATCGAGCAAAAAGGATACGACATCCCCGCAGAAGCCGGGATATCGGGCAGGAAAGAGATATCCTGATCAGCCTTGTTTTTTTGGTCTTTGTCCAACAATCATAAACCACAATAAGATTACGCCTGGCTTCTGTTCTTTATGGGCCGTGTTGACATATCATCACAGATCAACTAGTGTCATGAAAAACATTAACAGGGGCGGCTTCAGCCATAATATGGAACAGTTGAATTGCGGCTTCAGCCGCTTTTTGAGTATTTACGCAGAAATATTTAACAGGGTCTGGAAAATCTGTTCACTCCTGCGATGTGTTCCCTCGTCGGTACGCATAGGATATAAAGTGTCCCTCAACAGAGCTGTGGAAAATCTTCCGATTGATTATCCATGATAATATTTAACACAAAGATCATCCTGTCTTTAATCATAGGCCTTTTATTCTCAGGCATCGCTCTTTACTTCACTTTCATCAACATTCCGCTGGAGGGTCTCACAGAATATATAACAACGATAAACCACTGGTGGATTCTTCCCTCGCTGGTTTTTGCACTTATCAGTTTAGTACTGCGTGTAATCAGGTGGCAAGTGATCCTCAAGCCGGTCAGAAAAACAGGTTTCCGGCAGGCATTTCATCCACTCATGATCGGATTTATGATCAATTGCGTATTCCCTGGTCGAGTGGGAGAGATTGCACGGCCTGCCATCCTGTATAAGAGAGACGGGATTGAGTTCTCAAAAGGATTGGCGACTGTGGTGGCAGAAAGGATTTTTGATCTTATCGCCCTTTTTGTGTCTTTCATCTGTATCCTGATGTGCATCGATATAAATAGGGATCTCGATATCACGTTTGGAGAATATCATCTGACCACATCTACCCTGAACACCATATGGGCAACAACCCTTGCGACAAGCATTATACTCATAGGCATGATCCTTGCGATTATCATATCAAGATCACGGTCGATGATCAGCAGGACAATCATGAGATCTCCCGACATGTTGATCTTTGCCGACAATCACATCAAGGAAAAGCTCAGGGCAGGGATCTGCGCAAAGATCGTACACGTCCTTAATAATATTGCACATGGCTTCGAAGTATTAAGAAATCCTAAAGATATTGTGCTATGCCTTCTGCACTCATTCCTTATCTGGGGGCTGGTCGTCCTGTCGTTATATGTACTTGCATTCGGCTACCCCGGAATCAGCATCTCGTTTTTTGAGGCCTATACCGTTGAAATAATCATCTGCTTCTTTATCATGCTTCCATCAGTTCCGGGATACTGGGGGTTGTGGGAGGCAGGAGGTGTGTTCGGCCTGTTGATATTCGGCATCCCGGCAAAAGAGGCTGCCGGGCTCATCCTTATCTATCATCTCATTCATGTCATTCCGGTCATTATCATCGGGATCGGCTCTGCAATGATTACCGGGGTCAACATATTCCAGTCGAGCCGTAATGGTGAGAAAGCTCTACACATACAAGAGGAACAAAACAAATAAGTTATTACTTTTCAGGAAAGATATCCGATCTTACAAGGCCTATCCTGGCCAGCTTATATGTAAGCGAGGTATTCAGACAGCCGAATCCGTATTTGACGCTTCGCATGAAATTAATCGAAGAGGCCTCTTCAAAATATTTCGTGGGGCAGCTTACTTCAGCTATGGTGTATCCATACCAGAGTATCTGGGCAAGCATCTGATTGTCGAATACAAAGTCATCGGAATTTCGTTCATACGGCACTTTCTGGAGCAGTTCTTTCGAAAATGCACGATATCCG
>OMKS01001549.1_pt1 | contig 20323 bp, 23 predicted proteins | sample 1674721 | NCBI WGS metagenome assembly OMKS01 (sample SAMN06264996, study PRJEB25208) | sediment metagenome | isolation source: hot spring sediment | place: USA: California | collected 2014-09-02
GCTAAAATTAAGTTACCTGAAAGGTCTGAAAACAGTAACCTTTAAGGTAATAACACCTTTGCGTAAGGTGAGTTATTAATAATAAATGAGGGAAATTCGATGACTGATATCAACGAATTTATTATTGAAGAACCAAAAGAATTTTATGATGATAAAAGAGATTTTACAACTCTTGAAGCTTGGCAAAAATGCCGGATCGTAAAATTATTCTTTTATAAGAAAATCTTACCGCATTTGCCTGAAGAAGAAAAATTCAATTTGGCTATTCAAATAAGGAAAGCTGCTGTCAGTACAACTGCAAATATATCGGAAGGTTACGGAAAATATCATTATCGTGAAGGGATTCAATTTTATAGGATTTCAAGAGGTTCATTATACGAACTAAAGGATCATCTCCTAAGTTGTTACGATTTTGATTACATAGAAAATAATTTGAAAGATGAGGGATTAAACCTGATTGAATCTGCTAAGGTTACATTAAACGGCTATATAAACTATGTTAAGAAAAAAGTTGACGTTAATAAAGGCAGATAATAGAGGTATAAAAAGGGTGGAATAGAGTAATATGGAGATAAAGTTATTGGTGATAAAGGTATAAGGTATAAGGGGTGAGGATAACTTTTATACCCTATACCCCCCTATACCCATTTACCCATATACCTTTAACCCACAAATATCCTACACCCCGAACCAGCGTAAGAACGGCAATGCATCGGCAAGAAGCCAGAATATTAAACTTACACCGAGCCATAAACCGAAAACCATCCCGAAATATTTTCCATAACTTTCCGACTTAAACATCTTTGCAAATCCAACAGCAACAACGGCATAAAACCAAATTGAAAAAATATCAAGTTTAGCTAAAGCCCAACTGGCGAAGGTTGTTTTGTCACTGTCTAATATTGCAGCAGCACTTGTCCCTTGAATAAACCTCTCAAGTACAAAAGCGAGTATGACCATAACAATAACTTGAATCACAATAATGTAATGTGGAAGTCCGTAAGCCGCCATTGCCCCTTTGTAATCACCTTCACCTTTTAAACCAAACTTTGTAACCGCAAAGAAAACCCCCGAGACAATGAAGAACATAACAAAAGTAAAAATCAAAATTCCGAGAGTTGAAAAAATTAATTGAGTGCCTCCTTGCTGGTCCATAAAATCACGCGTTTGCTGAAGCTGCTGTTCTTTTTGAGCTTCGGTCATCTGTCCCTTTTCAACCATTTCATCAAATCTTTCTTCAACAGCCTGCATCTGCTTTTCCATAATCGAGTATTTGATTGTAGGGTTGCTCATCATTACATAATTTGAGATTATGGAAACAATTATTACAACTAAGATGGGAATAAGCCAATCGGTAGTTTTTGTACCAACTTTTGAAATACGTTTAAAAGTACTTCCGGGTTCGGCAAAAACACCTACAAGCTTATCGGTATGATTCAATTCAAAATCCTCTTCCGATGATTCTACTTCGGATTTTACTTCCTGGTCTTTCAATTCATCCATTGCCCCTCCAAATGATTAATTAAATGAGATGCCTGTGTTAAATTACTAATTTTCAATTAAGCAGTGCAAGAACTCTTTTTAGTCGGACAAACTTTTTGTTATTCTGATTTCTTTGTGGTGAAATGTATTTTATATTTACACTGCACACCCTATTTTATTCAAAGATCACTTCATTTTAAAAGAAACGATACCGATGATTCCTCTAGCTATAGATGCGATAACAAGGAATACGTAAAACCAATTAGCATCGGGAAATTTAAAGTATGTTACCGTCATTACTGCCCCGATAAAAATTCCTTCATAACTACTGATTTTGTAACTCAAATAAATTTCACGTTCATCAAAATCTTTTTTCATCGTAAGAGCCATTCCTATAAAAAACAAAACAATTCCAATTAAGCCAAAATCACCAAAAAAGTAAAATAGTACAGCGAGCAATAACCGGTACAAAGTTCGATAAAATGAAACGCACGTAAATTTCCTCTTAGTGTCATTTTTCATTCTCCTCTAATTGAAAAATATCTTCGATGCTGCATCCGAAAACTTTTGACATTTTTAAGGCGAGTCTAACGGAAGGATTAAATTTTCCATTTTCAATTGCGTTGATAGTTTGGCGAGAAACATCTACAAGTTTCGCCAAATCATCTTGAGAAATGTTTTTTTCCGCTCGTAGTATTTTTATTCTATTTTTCATTAAATAAGCAATTATTCACGACAAAATGTAAAGTATTATTTACATTTTGTCAAGTATAAATTACGGTTTTTGTTGATTTCGTGAAAATTCGATTTATTTGCCTCTTTTTCACTATTGAGGTAAGTTTCTGTACAAAAATTTTATGGAGTTTTAATGAAAACTATAATTGAGCCTTTCAAAATCAAATCAGTTGAACCAATTAGATTTACCACAAAAGAAGAACGAATAAAAATATTAGAAGAAGCCGGGTACAATCCTTTCTTAATTCATGCTGATGATGTATTGATTGATTTACTAACCGACAGCGGAACTTCGGCAATGAGTTCCAAACAGTGGGCTGGAATAATGGATGGCGATGAAGCTTACGCCGGTTCAAAAAGCTTTTTCAGGTTTGAAGCAGCAGTAAGAAAAATTACCGGGGATAAATTTATTATTCCAACACATCAAGGAAGAGCAGCCGAAAAAATATTGTTTTCTATTCTTGGCGGACCCGGCAAGTATATTCCAAACAATACACATTTCGATACAACCAGAGCAAACATTGAATTTAGCGGTGCAGATGCTGTTGATCTTCTTTGTGAAGTCGGTAAGCATCCTGATCAAAGAGCAGATTTTAAAGGCGACATGGATGTTGAGAAACTTGAAAGTTTCATTAAAGAAACCGGAGTTGAAAATATTCCGCTTGTAATGTTGACAGTAACAAATAACTCAGGCGGCGGACAACCTGTATCAATGCAGAATGTGAAAGATGTTAGTACAGTTTGTAAAAAATATAATATCCCTCTTTTCTTCGATGCATGCCGTTTTGCGGAAAATGCATACTTTATTAAAAAGAGAGAAAAAGGTTATGAGAATAAATCAGTTTTAGAAATCTGTCAAGAAATGTTTTCTTACGGTGACGGCGCAACAATGAGTGCAAAGAAAGATGCTCTTGTTAATATCGGCGGGTTCCTTTCTCTCAACGATGAAGAACTTGCTATGAAATGCCGTAATCTTTTAATTGTTACCGAAGGATTTCCAACATACGGCGGATTAGCCGGTAGAGATTTGGAAGCAGTAGCTCAAGGGTTAGAAGAAGTAGTTGATGAACATTATTTACAGTATCGAATTAGAAGTACGGAATATCTCGGCGAGAAAGTTGTTGCAGCCGGTGTTCCGATTATCGAACCGCCAGGCGGACATGCAATTTATATAGATGCGAAAAGATTTTTACCGAATATCTCACCAAGTCAATATCCCGGACAATCTATTGTCTGTGAACTTTATATTGAGGGCGGAGTTCGTGCGGTAGAAATAGGTAGCGTTATGTTTGGTAAATATGATAAGAAAACCGGAGAATTGATTTCACCGCCGATGGAACTGGTAAGATTGGCAATCCCAAGAAGAGTTTATACTCAAAGCCATATTGATTTTGTAGCTGAAGTTGTGATTGAAGTATTCAAAAACAGGGATAAACTAAAAGGTTATGAAATAACATACGAAGCGCCGATGCTTCGACATTTTACAGCTAAATTTAAACCGGTAAATTAAACTACATGGTTCTCTGAGGTACTCTGCGACCTCTTGGCAAACCCACCACTTTGTGGGTGACCAAAAAGCATTTACACAAAGAACCGCGGAGATAACACGGAGAGCCACAGAGAAAGAATAAAAGATGAAATTTGAAAGACACATAGAATACAAACCGAACAAGCAAATCTGGCGGATATTAATTACCGATGATGAAAATGTTGTAATCGAAAAGCGAGATACATCGGATAAGCAAGTTTACTTTGATAATTTTGATCTTGTATCAAAAGAAAAAATATTCACGGATTTACAGCTTGAAGAAAAATTCTGGATTGGAATTGAAAAAATTTATAAAGGAATAATTTTCTTCCATAAATATTCCAAACCGGATATGCCGGGACACAAAGAAGTAATTGCATATAGTATCAAATCAAAAGACATTCTTTGGCGTAACGAGGAGTATTCATACCTATTTATTTACGACAATAAAGTTTATTGTTTCAAACAGCAGTTTGAAGGAAGAACCTTCTATACATTGAATTATAAGACCGGCGAGTTAATAGATGATTTAGGAAATAACGCGGAAAGAGTTAATACTATTTATGATCAGTCGAGAGAAGAGGAAAAATATAATGATTACATTTTCCCGGAGACTAGTCAACCAGAAAACGAAAAGGGTGCCGGAATTATAAAAGAGCTTAAATCAAACCTTGAAATTCTCGATGAAGTTGAATATACTGTTTTTAGAAATGTTCTTTTTGCGAGTTACCATTCAAAAGTATTCGATAATAGTATGGTAAATAAATTTACTGCTATTGATTCTCAAAACGGGAAAGAATTATTAAATCTAACTCTTACTCCCAACACCGAATCTTTTATGACCGATTCCTTTTTTGTATATAAAGACTTCCTCTTTTTATTGAAAGGAAAAGAAGAATTAGATATATATAAAATCAAATAAGCAAAAATGGAATTCTCACTCGAAGAAAAAAAAATATTAATCCAGTTAGCAAGAGCAAGCATCGAAGAAAAACTTTTTGATATTGAAAAGGTTGTTGAATTCAACATTGCGAAATATCCGAACTTAAAATCAAAATGCGGAGTATTCGTAACATTAACAATGAACGGCGAACTCCGGGGATGTATCGGATATATAACCTCGGATGATCCTTTATATCAAACCATACAGGTAGCCGCCGAGCATGCTGCGTTTGAAGATCCGAGATTTTATCCTTTAACTGAAGAGGAATACGAGAATATTGAAATAGAAATATCAGTGTTATCAGAAGCATTCCCTATGAAAAGTTACGATAAAATTGAACTCGGTAAACACGGATTAATTTTGGAAGAAAGCGGAAGACGTGGCTTACTTCTACCACAGGTACCTATTGAACACGGTATGGATAAAGAACAATTTTTAAATGCGATATGTAGGAAAACAGGAGTCCCCCAAGATTTATGGCGGAAAAGGTTGTTAAATATTTCCTTATTTACGGCTTTAGTCTTTAGTGAAAAAGATTTGGAGGAATGATGACATTAATAAGAGAACCGGCAGTTGCCGGAATGTTTTATCCGGCAAATGAAAAAAAATTAAGAACACAATTATCACAATTATTTGAAAATGTCTCCTCCGAAAAGAAATACAATAACGTATTTGGTTTAATTGCGCCTCATGCAGGTTATGTATATTCGGGTAAGACTGCTGCTTACGGTTATCATGCTGTCTCCGGTAAACAATATGAAACGGCAATAATTATTTCTCCAAGCCATAGAGAATATTTTCCCGGTATTTCGGTATATGAAGGGGACGCGTATAGAACTCCTCTTGGTGATGTTAAAGTGAATAATAAGTTAAGAGAAAATTTTATCGAACATAGCAACGCTATTTTTATGGGCTCGAACGGTCATCATGCCGAACATGCCCTGGAAGTACATCTTCCGTTTTTACAATTTCTTTATCCCGGGATAAATATATTACCGGTCGTTATCGGTGATCAGTCAAAAATTTATATTGATGAATTAGCAGAGAAATTAGCTCAAAATTATAATGAGAATATATTAATCATCGCTAGTACGGACCTATCGCATTTCTATACCAAGATTGAAGCGGATAAGCTTGATTCAATTGTAGCAAACAGAATTCTCGAATTTCAATTTGATTTATTGCAAGAAGAACTTTCGAAGAGAACTTGCGAGGCATGCGGCGGCGGTGGTATTGTGGCATTGCTGAAAGCAGCACATAAACTCAATAAGACCAATTCAAAAATAATTCACAGAAGTGATTCGAGTGACACCAGCGGCGATACCGAAGAAGTTGTGGGATACCTTTCGGCAATTATATATTAATAACTCACCTTACGCACAAACATTGAAGGTTGCTTGTTTTTAACCTTCAATGTTGCATTAATAGGCTAAAATTAAGTTACCTGAAAGGTCTGAAAACAGTAACCTTTAAGGTAATAACACCTTTGCGTAAGGTGAGTTAATAAAATACTGATGGTATGGAAATAAGTAGATAATCGTAGATTTATCAATTCGATTGTTTCTGCTTTTCCTGTATTCTTTCTTGCATTAGTTTTCGCTCCAACACTCTCACAAACATTTTATATCTTTGCTTTATGAAATCAAAAAAAGAAATACTTTTACCCGGCGGAGATTCTCAACTCAGATATACATTGGGTAACATAGAAATTAAGGGAAAAAAAGCTCTTGTTTTAGGTTCGGGAAGCGAGAATATCGCTTTAGAAATTATAAATAAAGAAGCAGATTCTGTTGAATTGATCCTGGAAGATTATGAATCATTATTAATATCGCAATTAAATCTAAATGATATTGACTCAATCACGCCCAAGTTAATGGATTTCGAATTAACGGATTTTGCAATAGATACTTTTGACATAGTCTATGCTCAAGCATCAATTTCAAACACACGAAGAAATAAAATAATAAAAGAGGTTAAAAGAATATTAAAGAATGAAGGAGTTCTAATTGTCGGAGAAATTATAAAATTGGAAAAAGATATCCCGCAATTTGTAAGCGACATCTTTGAACAATCCGACTTAGAGCCGCTCTTTGTTGATGAATTAAAGAATTATTATAACTCGCGTTCCTTCGAAATTCAAGATGTCGTAGATTATACAAAAACTCTTAAAGAATACTATTCTTCCAACCTGAGCAAACTTAAATCCTCTGTTTCAGAATTAACCGAAAACGAAAAAAGTTATTACAAGAAATTAATAAACCAAATCAGTCACCAATCGAAAGCTTACCTAAAACAGGGGGCTGATAAATATATCGGATTCTACACAGTTGAAGCAAAACTTAACAAGCGTTAATATGAAAAAAGGCGATATAATAGAGCTGAATATTACCGATTATGCCTTCGAAGGAAAAGGCATTGCCAAAATTCAAAAAGATGATAACGAGAAAAAATATGTGATTTTTGTAAATGGCTCTTATCCCGGAGATACAGTTAAAGCAGAACTAAGAAGAATCAAAAAATCATACGCGGAATCAAAAGTTACTGAAATACTCAAACCTTCTTTAGACAGAACTGAAGCACGCTGTAAATATTTCGGTATTTGCGGTGGTTGTAAACAACAGGATCTAAAGTACGAGATACAGCTCAAATACAAAGAAGAGCAAGTAAAAGATGTATTTGAAAGAATCGGTGGATTAAAAGATTTTGAAATTCTGTCGATTGTCCCATCGGAGAGAGCATTTTATTATCGCAATAAAATGGAGTTTTCATTTGCCGATAAACGATGGTTATTTCCTGAGGAAATAAACGGCAACAACGAAATAACAGATCAAAATTTTGCTTTGGGTCTTCATATCCCCCGAATGTTTGATAAAGTTTTGGATATTAACGAGTGTTATCTTCAGTCTGAGGAAAGCACACGTATTCTTAATTTTACCCGTGACTTTTTCAAGCAGAAAAATACCACGATTTACTCGACTAAAACTCACGATGGGTATTTGCGAAATCTTGTTATCAAACAATCTTACCACACAGACAACTTAATGGTGAACTTGGTAACTTCGAAATTAGATGAACAACTGTTCACGAAATATACGGAAGAGCTTCTCAAATTTGAACCTGGAATCACAACCATAGTAAACAATATCAATGAAAAGAAAGCTCAAATTGCTGTTGGCGATTATGAGCAAGTTTTTCACGGAAACGGGGTGATATTTGACAAAATCGGTCAATTTTTGTTCAGAATCAGTCCAAATTCATTTTTCCAGACTAACACAATTCAAGCCGAATATTTATATCAAACAGCTCTCGATTTTGCCGAGTTTTCCGGAAATGAAATTGTATACGATCTTTATTCCGGGGCTGGTACAATCTCTATTTTTGTATCTCCTCACGTAAAAGAAGTCTATGCATTCGAAAGTGTGGAAGATGCGGTAAAAGATGCTAACACAAATGTAGAATTAAACAAAATAGTAAATGTTCACTTTGAGATAATCGACTTGAACAAATCCTTCTTGTCGAAAACAGAAGAAACCTCGACCCCAAAACCGGATGTTGTAATTTCAGACCCTCCGCGTGCCGGCATGAACCCCAAAACAGTTAATGATGTTATTGCACTTTCCCCCAAGAAAATAGTTTATGTAAGCTGCAATCCCGCTACTCAAGCGCGGGATATAAAATTATTTTCTGAAGCAGGTTATAATTTAATAAAGATCCGACCGGTAGATATGTTTCCGCATACCTACCATATTGAAAATGTTGCGCTGCTTATAAAAAAATAAAATTACAATGAGGAAAATATGAGAATCAAAGTAAACTTCATCATACTAATTGGGTTATCAACGTTGCTTTGCGCGCAGAATTTAGAAAGTTTTGGAAAATACTTCGCTGATGTCACGCTAAGAATTGATTACATTCATAGTGGTGACGCGAAAACTGAAAACATTGAATTAGTTGAAAGATTTAAATACGGCTCTTGGGCGGGAAGTAGAAAGAACTTAATTGATAATTTAAATAACGGCGCTTATTATCTTAAACTTTACGATCCAACCACCGATGAAGTTATTTATTCAAAGGGATTCGATAGCTACTTTAAAGAATATCAAACAAGCAAAGATGCAATTGACGGAAAAGTAAAAGATTTTGAAGAAGTAGCGCTTGTTCCTTTTCCAAAAGTGCCGGTTAAATTTGCAATCGAGAAAAGACAGGATGACGAAACATTTAAAGAAGTATTCAGCTTAGATATCAATCCGGATGAAGATTTATTTAGCGATCTGCTAGTTGATTATTCCAATTACAAAATTGTTAAATCACATATAAGTGGCGATCCTCACTCCAAGGTTGATGTTGTAATTCTTGGAGACGGTTATACAAAAGAAGAAACAGAAAAATTTGAGAAAGATATTAATCACTTTACCGGAGTGTTTTTTTCTCTTGAGCCGTATGCTTCAATGAAAGATTACTTCAATATTTACGGTGTATTAAACCCATCCGAAGAAAGCGGAGTTGATGAACCTCGTGCTGAGATTTATAAAGAGACCGCTCTCAATTCTACATTTAATTCTATGGGCTCTGAAAGATATTTATTAACCGAATCAGTTCACACGGTTTATAATGTTGCTTCGGCGGTTCCGTTTGATGCAATTTTTGTAATGGCAAATCACAAACGATACGGCGGGGGCGGAATTTATAATTTTTATTGCACGTTCACTTCGGATGCTCAATTCAGTGATTATGTTTTTCTTCATGAATTTGGTCATTCTTTTGGCGGACTTGCCGATGAGTATTATACATCCGATGTAGCTTATTCCGATTTTTATAAACCGGATAAAGAACCGGTTGAACCAAACATTACTGCACTCCTCGACAAAGAAAATTTGAAGTGGAAAAGTTTGGTAGATGATACAACTTCACTTCCAACTCCTTGGAATAAAGAAGAGTTTGATTTAATGGGTTACGAATGGCAGAAAGTAAGAAACAAATTAAACAATGAAATTGCGGAACTGAAAAAGAACAAAGCATCAAAAGAAGAAATTGAAGTCGCGGAAAAAAATTATGACATGCAAGATAAAGCGAATACAGATAAAGCCGTTGCACATTTACAAGCAAATGAATATTACGGAAAAGTCGGTGCGTTTGAAGGAGCCGGTTATATGCAGCATGGATTATACAGACCAATGCTTGACTGTATTATGTTTTCCAAAGGGGTAAAACCGTTTTGTGATGTTTGTCAGGATACAATTAAAAAAGTTATTCTTCATTACTCTGAGTAATAGTTGTTTATATTGTTGTTGTTAAAAAAGATTAATAAAAAATAAATGTCGGATTAACAAAAAGATGAGATACACAAAAATATTTTTTCTGTTATTTACTTCTATTCTTCTTATAACTTAATGTTCTTCATTAAACCCGGTTAATGATTTTTTCGGAATTGAAATGCCTGAAGAAGAATATCACAATTTTAAAATAAGAGCATACACCGAAGAAACCGGGATCACCTATTACAGCAACAACAAAATGAATCCAAACCTTTTTGCCTGGGCTGAAGTTGAATCGAAAAATTTAAGAGTTGTGATTTACAATGCTACCGATGAGACAATAAATTTGAACCGAAATGAAGATCAATATACTTTAAGACTCGCTGATGAAAGCGATGTGCTTTTACCATTAGACATGATTAAATTGCATCGTTATCCTGTGTATATTAATCCCGGCACATCGGTTGAAATTTTTCTACAGCTTCCTCAAACTTTTTGGACAAATGTAGAAAAAATTATTCCGGGGAATCGGGACGAACAAAATTTAAGACAATACGACGAAAATTCTTCCATTAATTTTGATATGAATAGTATTTCCTTTGTTAAGGTCGAATTGAAAACCAGAAAAATAATTTATTTAAAATCAGTTCCTCAAAGCAGTAAAAGGAATTGAACATATTAAAATAAATGGATTGTTATAACCAACGAGGTCACATGCCTTGCGACCTTTTAGGTTGCTATTTAAACCAACTCAGCATTCAGCTTAATATCAACACCAGCCAATGCTCTGGAAACAGGGCAGCCCTTCTTAGCTCCTTCGGCAACTTCTTGGAATTTTGCTTCGTCAATGTTCGGAATTTCTGCTTTGCAATTCAGAGTAATTTCGGTAATGCTGAATCCGGCATCACCCTTTACTAAATTAACTTTTGCTTCTGTGCTAACGGATTTCGGATCGAACCCTTCTTTTTCTAATGCTGCTGAAAAAGCCATTGAGAAACAGCCTGCATGTGCGGCGGCTATTAGTTCTTCCGGGTTGGTTCCTGTTCCCTCTTCAAAACGGGATGAAAAAGAATACTGCCCTTCGTAAGCTCCGCTTTCCATTTTCATTGTACCGTTTCCGTCCCTTAATTTACCGTTCCAAACGGCAGACGCTTTTCTTATTGGCATATTACCCCCTGTTTATAAATTGACATTTTGTCCTATAAAATGATTGTTCAAATATAAAGAACTAAAAACTTTTTTGATTATTACAAATGCTAAAAAATGCTATTCGAAATTAACAATAATATTTACAACCTCGGTTCTGCTTCCGGTTCTAACCGGCGGTCCCCATCCTGCAAATCCGCTCGATACATAATAATGAGTGTTCCCGATTTTCTTATATCCCCAGCTTATTTCATATATCATTGAAGTGATATAATTTAATGGACACAACTGCCCGTGATGTGTATGTCCTGAAAGCTGCAAATCAATTCCATTTTCTCTTGCAATTTGAAGATTGTGTGGTTGATGATCCAAAAGAATTACAGGTAAATCTTTATTTACTGTTCTTATTATTTCGGATAATTCTTTCCTATAATTATCAGTAAAGCGATCTATGCTTAAATCTTCTCTTCCGACCAAATAAAAAGCGGAGTCAATTAATATTGCAGTATCACGTATTACGGTTACTCCGTGATCTTCCATATAATCAACTGCGGCATTAACACCACCGATAAATTCATGATTACCGGTTACTGCGTAGACACCGTATTTAGATTTTAACAACTTTAAACTATCTCCGAGATTGTCTTTTATAATCGGACCAAGATCTTCGTCAAAAATGTCCCCGGGGAGTAAGACAATATCTGCATTAAGAGAATTAACTTTTTCAATAAAATCATCCAATCTTCTTTTCCCAACGATAGTACCTAAATGAAGATCAGAGGCAACTGCAATATTTAATGAAGATAGTCGAGAGTCTTTTTTCGGAATTGTAATCTCAAATTTATGAATCCTGGGATTAAGAAAATTTATATGACCATAAATTACTATTGCTATTACAACTCCAATAATAGATAATAATGAAATCCATTTAGCTTTAACATAATTCTCAGTTATAAAAGCTGGGAAAATTCCGAAGAAATGATTCAGTAATCTTAACAAATCAAAAATCACCGCGAAGAGGAAAAAATACAGCATAAACGCAAGCCAAAACGATCCAATCCAAACAAGCGTTTCGGTAAACCAATTGAGCATAAAGTTTTCGAGAATTCTTCCCGCCCAAAAGGTAAGTGCGATTAGTATAAAAAAGATTATATAATAATTTCGAAAAATTATCTCTTTCGGTATGGCTTGTAAACCGCGGAGAAAAATGTAATAATTAACGGAGCCGTAAACCAATAATACGATCGAGATGAATATTAAAAAATTCCAGAACTTCATTTTTTCCTTAGCTGTTGTTATTTAGATAAACACAGTAGATGAAAAATAAATTCAATTTCTCTTTTCAATTGATGCTGCAATAAACCAGCAAAACAAAGCCCAAAAAAGCCCGATCATCCACCCGGCTAAAACATCGGTTGGATAATGTACGCCAAGATAGATTCTGCTTAATCCAACCATAAACGAAATAATTAGCGCAGCGGTTATGATAAATATTCTACTCTTTCTTGAGTTTTCGATTCGGGAAATCAAAACTGCAAGAGAGAGATAAACAACCGCAGACATTGCGGAATGACCGCTCGGAAAGCTCATGGTTAATTCTGATGCTAAATAAATTGCGGTATCCGGTCTTTCTCTTGAGAAAATAAATTTTAATACTTGAACAAGAATTCCTCCGCCCACCGAAGCAGTAAGCACATAGATAATTGACCGGTATTCTTTCTTGAGCAACAAAAACAAGACAACTAAAAGAACAATAATTGTTAGTATCGTTGAACTTCCGAGTGAGGTAATATCTCTAACTATATAAGAAAATCTTTCATTGCCGATGGGATTTTCCGAGTTATCTACATCTCTGAAGAGTAATAGAATTTGATTATCTATCGAAGCAGTCTTTCCCTCTGTTACGGCATCCGCAATTTCAACAAACAAGAATAACAAAAGAATCATTCCCAATAAAATAAAAAGGAAGGAAATCTCTCGCGGAAAATATTTTTTTATTTGTAAACGAAGTTTGTCTATTAACATTATTCAAAGAAGAATTAATCTTGGCAAAGATAAGAAAGGTTCGGGAGAGATGTGGAAAGAACTCGGACTTATAAACCGTTTCGTATGTAAACTCATTTTCTTTTTGATTAAGTTTACAGGGAGAAATACAATACTATACTCGGTATTGTCAGTTAATTATGATCACGAGCAAAATTAAAATAATCTGTTCGGATCGAACTTCAACTTCCCAGTTCATACCCAGAATAATAACCTTTGCATCAAATTTTGAAAAACTACCGGATTCGCAAACAGCGACTTTTTTTTCAATTATTTTAATAAATTCTCTATTTCAAACTCTCTGAAAATAAATTGAGGGTGAGGTATGAAAACAAAAAGAATAATTATGCTTGTCGTTGCTTTAGTGGTTTTACAAAATGTTCTGCTGGCTCAAGATGCTTATGTTTACAAAATGATAGGCAAATCCAAATCACAAGTTGTAAACACCTATGGAAAACCTGCTCATACCGATGATAGTAATCCGAGCATGGTTTGCATGTTCTACAAAAAGAATCAAAATAGTATGGTGTTTGTATCCGATGAAAAATCTGTTTTTCAAGCAGAGGCAAATCTTTTCTATTCCGGAGAAACAGAATCAACGAAATTATTAAACAAAGTTGTTCAAAGTGCAATTGAAGATGGTTTTTCATCCGATACTTTGTCAACATCTCATTTTAAACTCCACAAACCCGGTGTTGATTTTTCAATTGCTTATTTGAAAGATTCGGGTGCATCGTTACATAAGATAAGCGTAAAGGCTAATAGGAAAGAAGGAGAATAGTTAATTGGCTGCCTTAAGAAAATTGCTCTGAAATCTTAGTAAATCGTTGAGCACAAAAAAACATTTTCAGATTGAAAAATAATTTCTTTTGACAGCCATGATGTTTTCTATCTAAGCAGCATTAGCTTTCTTATTTGAGAAAATTCTCCATGTTCAAGCTTATATAAGTATACCCCGCTAGCTAATTCCGAGGCATTAAATTCAACTTCGTAGATACCAGGTAATTTGTGTTCGTTTATTAATGTTGCCATTTCTTTACCTAAAATATCATAAACGATCAATTTTGTATTTGATGTTTTATTGGTGATGTTTGAGGGGACAACAAATTTTATTTTCGTTGTCGGATTAAATGGATTGGGATAGTTCTGATAGAGTACAAATTCATTTTGTATTGTTTCGTTTTCGTTTACAGATACCGGCGATGTTTCATGTTTCAAAGCAATACCCATTTGTCCAACGGCTACACCGACTGTTCCGTCTGTTGTAAAATCAACAGCAATCAAATGATTTGAGTAATCTACCTCCATATCGTTCCAAGTCTGACCGCCTCGATTGATTTTTTAATATTCCCGTTATAGCCTACAACATATCCGATGGTTGAATTCACAAAATGAACACCCCAAAGACTCAATGCCATATTTCCTTGGCTTTCAAAAATGTATTGCCAAGTCTCCCCACCATCAGTAGTTCTAATAATAGAACCGCCAAAACCAACTGCCCAGCCATTGTTCAAATCAGAGAAATATATATCGTAAAAAATAAGCCCCATGTTACTAATTGAGGATTTTTCGCTCCAAGTATTTCCACCATCCGTAGTTTTAAGAATTTTTTCATCTGAGCCCGCAAGGAAGCCAATATTTTCATTTACAAAGTGTACACTGTAAAAATTATAAACGAACCCAAGATTAACTCTTGTCCAAGTATCGCCTCCGTTATTAGTTAAATAAACACCCCCTAAAATATCGCAAGCCCATCCTTTGTTTTGATTTATAAAAAAGACATCAGTTAAAAAATAACCCTCTGCTGTAAACCCCTCCGACCAGGTGTTACCGCCGTCGTTAGTTTTAACAATCACACCGTCAGAGCCAACTGCCCAACCATGATGTGTATCTGAAAATGTGACACCCCAATAGTCAACTTCGGGATTGTTGTGAACCGTAGCCCAAGTTGCACCACCATCAGAAGATTTAATAATAACTCCATCGTTGCCAACTGCAACTATGTTGTTATTGTCAAGAATTTGAACCCCCATTAATTCTTCATTACCTAAACCAGTATTAAGTTTAATCCACTGGTCTGTCTGTGCGGTAAGATTCAAAAGAAAAACAGCTAATGTTAGTAAAACATATTTCATTTGATTTCTCCTTATATTATTGCAGACACTATTCGGATACTAACCCCCAATATCCCATTATTATGTGTGGTTTCTCTCTGATTTTGAATTGTAAATGTAATGTTTTTCTTTTGTGTTTCAAAGAACAGTTTATTAATTGAATGAAATCTTGATTGTCGTCACAGAGGTAGATTCGTATTGCATCATTATAAATTTACTGAAGAATTATTTTTGCTAATCTTGTTTCTTTATTTTTGTTTTTCGAGTTAACTTCGCAATGACCTTTAAATGAACTTATCATTCTTGCCTAAGGACTTAAATGAAAGAAGTGTGGAACAAGCGTTTTGCTAATAATGAGTTTATTTACGGTAAAAAGCCAAATTTATTTTTCAGTTGTGAAATTGAAAAACTTTCTCCCGGTAAACTTTTGCTACCTGGCGAAGGAGAAGGACGCAATGGTGTATACGCTGCAAAACTTGGCTGGGAGGTTGATGCCGTTGATTGGAGTGAAAAGGGAAAAGAGAAAGCAGAAAAATTATCAAGTGAATTCAATGTAAAAATTAATTATATCATTAATGATCTTTCCGTTTATAACCCAAAAGAAAATTACTATGATGCTGTTGGATTAATTTTTCTCCACATGAATCCTGAATTACGCGAAGATATTCATAGAAAAGTTGTTAATTCAATGAAAAGCGGGGGAGTTGTTATTCTTGAATCTTATGAAAAAGAACAAATCAACAATTCCTCCGGCGGACCAAAAGATTTAGATTTATTATACTCTCTTGAGGATATCTTCACTGATTTTAGCGATTTAAATATAGTCTCGTTTTCAAAAGAGACTATCGAGCTAAATGAAAGTTCTCATCATCACGGACAAGCTGAAGTTGTTCGATATGTTGGACTAAAACCATAATTTCTTCGTTTTACTCACCGAGAAACCATATTAGAAACCAAAAAAACTATATCTTGACATTTTGGTTTCCAAAGTCTATTTTAGAAACTACTAAAACTAATTTGGTTTCCAATGAAAGAATTATCTGAAAATCTAAAGATCCTTGAGTTTTGTGAAACTCATTTTATGCATTATGGTTTCCACAAAACCACAATGGATGATATTGCCAAAGAACTCCGAATAAGCAAAAAGACTATCTACAAACACTTTTCAAGCAAAGATGAGCTGGTAAGAGCGGTTTTCGTTAGAATTAGAAACGATTTATCGGCACAGATTGAAGCCATTATTAACGGTAGCGGCTATACAATGATAAAGCTTTACAAAATCAGCAAATTGTTTTCAAATAGAATTGCAGCAATTTCAAATAGTTGGTTAAGTGATCTGCAATTTTATGCCCCGGACGTTTGGCGCGAAGTGGAAGACTTTAGGGAAAAAATTATGCAGAAAAACATGATACTGTTAGTCGAACAAGGAAAAACCGAGGGGTTGATTATTGATTACCCCAACACAATTATAATGGGCGTCTTAATATCGGCAATCCAGGGGGTAGTAAACCCAAATTTTGTCCTACACAACAATATTTCTCTTCATGAAGCAGGTGAACTAACCTTGGAGATAATTTTTTCCGGTATTTCCACCAAAAAAGGCAGAAAAGTATTTAAACAATACAAATCAGGTAATTAATATAAAAAAATTACTTGCACTAACTTCGATTATCGTTCTATTGGTGGGCTGCGGCAATAACGGTGAAAAAGACAAAATCGAGCTTTCGGGAACTGTAGAAACTACTAATATAATTTTAAGTTCCCAAGTGACTGGAACTGTTGATAGAATCGTTCAAGAAGAAGGAAACAGAATCATTGCCGGAGATACTCTTATTATAATTGATGCTGAAGCATATATTTTGCAATTAAATCAAGCCGAGGCTCAGCGAGATTTGGCAAAATCAAAATATGATATGCTTAAAAAGGGAGCCCGCAGCGAAGATAAAAGCCAAGCCGCTGAAGGATTGAATCAAGCCGAAGCAAATTATGTCTCTGCTAAAACTGATTTTGAGCGGATGAAAAATCTATTCAAAAATCAGTCAATTACAAAGAAACAATTCGATGACGCAAAAACAAGATTAACGATTGCCGAAGCACAGCTCAATTCAGCGAAACAAAATCTCAAAAAAATTGAGAATTTTGCCAGACCGGAAGAGTTAGACCAAGCAATCTCCGCATTTAATGCCGCGGATGCAAATGTAAAACTTCTTCAAAAACGAGTGAACGATTGTTATGTTTTGTCTCCTATAAACGGACAAATAGTTAAAAATTTCGTTGAAATCGGCGAAACTTTAAATCCGCAATCTTCATTAGTAAAGGTTTCTAATCAAAGTGACGTTGAGGTTGTTGTTTACATTCAAGAAACGGATTTAGGGAAAGTTAAGCTTGGACAAAAAGCAGAAATTTTTTCTGATTCTTATGAGGATAAAGCGTATGAGGGAAAGGTGACTTACATTTCTCCCGAAGCGGAGTTTACACCAAAAAATATTCAGACAAAAGAAGAGCGAACCAAACTGTCTTTGGTGTAAAAATCAAAGCTCCCAATCCGGAATACGAACTAAAATCCGGTATGCCGGTAGATGCGGTGATTTATATTAAGGAATAAAGCGCAGATGACCGCGCCAGGGTCGGGCAGGCACAGAAAAAACAGATTATCACAAATAAACAACAGCGAAAATCAATCGCATCAGCGTCATCTGTGATATTTACTAAAAGGTTCTCCCTTAATAAATTGTAGTTGTCAACACAAACAATTTAAGAAAGGAGAACCAAAATGGAACTAGCAAAAATTAACAGTAAATATTATTGCGGAGTAGATTTGCATGATAAAAACCTGTATTACTGCTTAATGCGAAAAGATGGAGAAATTCTACACCACAAAAAATTAAGGAATAATTTTGAACTATTCCAAGCCAAAACAAAAAAATATTCTAAAGATATGTCGGTAGGAGTAGAATCAACACATAACTATTATTGGTTTTATGACGCGTGCAAAAAAGCAGGCATCCCGTTTTATCTAGGGCATGCATATTACTTACGTGCAATTCGAGGTAAAAAGAAAAAGGACGATAAACTAGACTCAAAAACATTGAGCGATTTGATGAGAACAAACTTTTTCCCAATTGGATATCCGTACCCTAAGGAAAAACGAGCAGTAAGAGATTTGCTGCGTAGAAGATGCAAAATGGTTCAATTAAGAGCTGGACTTTATAATCACATACATTTAGTTCATTCACAAGAAGGACTTCTTGATTTAAGCTTAGGGGAACTCAAGAATAAAGAAGAAAGAAAAGAACTATTAGAAAGATTTGCAGACGAAGAAATCAAGCTTTCTATTCAGAGCGATCTGGAATTAATAGATCAATTAGATAAACAAATAAAAGCCATCGAGCAAAGAATAAAAGAAAAGCTGGAGTTAGAAGATAAAGAATCATACAACTTGCTGAAAAGCTATCCTGGTATAGGAGAAATAATAGCATTGACAATACTTTATGAAGTTGATCGAATAGAAAGATTTCCATCGGTTCAAAAGTTTTCATCATACTCAAGAGTAGTAAAGACACAACGAGAATCAAACCGAAAAAGAACCGATAACAAGAATCAAAAAATTGGCAATCCATATTTAAAGTGGGCGTTTTCACAAGCTGCAGTATATGCCGTAGTTCACTCGCCGGAAATAAGAAAATACTTTGAAAACTTATCGAGAAAACTAGGTAAGAAAAAAGCCAGAGCAGTTCTAAGACATAGAATAGCAGTAGCAGTTTACTATACATTAAAGCGAAAGGAACCATTTAATCTGGAGATATTTTTACAAACGACAAAAAGAAAGGAGAAAGCTGTTTAACCGTTAATGGAACTGAATGAAAAAATCTATATCTGCGATTGGGAAACAGCTTTTTTCCTGTTATAGGTAAGACAAGTTAATTAAATAAAAACCGGCTGCCTCTTTCTGTAACCGTAATGGAACTGGATGTAAAAGCCAATAATTATCTGTGAGTGGAACAGAAAAGAGAACGAGTAATTTTCTGATTTGTAAGAGAGCTTACAAAGTCCCGGCTTATCGGGATAAACTCATTATATGTGTTTGGTGCAGTCAGTTGAAACTGCGAACCCTAAGATCATTGAAAATCAATTGCAGCATAGGGTAATATTTAATTATTGTCTTAAATAAAACTTTGGAGATTTTTTATAAAATTAAATCTCACGGGAGAACTTTTTTCTCTTGACTATTAACCTTTAATATGCGTTCTATTGCATTTTGAGAACATCGACGATGAAAACAATAATTTATTTTATACAAAAAGAATTCCTGCAATTCAAACGTGATCCGAAAATGTTTGCGATGATTTTGGTTGCACCAATAATTCAATTAATTTTCCTCGGTTACGCTGCAAACTTTGATGTAAACGTTGTTCATACTGCTGTATATAATATGGACAAGTCCGAAGCAAGCAGAAAATATATTGAAAGTTTTGAATCAACCGGTTATTACTCTTTTGATTATTACGTTGATAACTACGATAAACTAACCGAACATATTGACAACGCAGAAGTAATAATGGGATTAGTAATTCCACGTGGATTTGAAGAAAAAATCAATCGAAGAGAAACTGTGCAAGTTCAGGCAATCTTTGACGGATCGGACGGTAACACAGCATCAATCGCTGCCGGTTATCTCCAGGGAATAACTCAAAAATATTCACAAGAAATTGTAACCGATATAAGAAATAAACTCGGAATGCAAGTAATTCCGGCTGGTTCTGATCAATCGGAAACACGTGTTTGGTACAATCCCGAATTAAAAACAAGAAATTTTATGGTGCCGGGAATCGTTGCATTGCTGTTAATGATTATCACTTTAATTTTAACATCGCTTGCAATAGTCAAAGAAAAAGAAATCGGTACGCTTGAGCAATTAATTGTTACGCCGATTAAACCGATACAAATGATAATCGGCAAGCTTATTCCTTTTACGCTTTTAGGGTTTGCGGCGGTTATACTAGTACTGTCTCTTATACACATCTGACGCTGCCGACGAAGAGGATAGTGTAGATCTCGGTGGTCGCCGTATCATTAA
>OMKS01001550.1_pt1 | contig 20319 bp, 18 predicted proteins | sample 1674721 | NCBI WGS metagenome assembly OMKS01 (sample SAMN06264996, study PRJEB25208) | sediment metagenome | isolation source: hot spring sediment | place: USA: California | collected 2014-09-02
TGGCGGACCTTCGCCAGGGCGGGCATCAGGATGCCCATCAGCAGAGCGATGATCGCAATCACGACCAACAGCTCAACTAGTGTGAAGCCTTTGCGTTTCATGGTGTTTCTCCTTCATTCTTCCGAGATTCGCACATCCGACCGCCCCCGGCATCGAAAGCAACGTGCCCGTATGGATGAGTGCGGTGCCGTTTTTGGGCAACCACGCAACCCCGAACACCTTTCCGCGTGCGAATCTCAAACCAGAGGTTGATTCGCCGGGAACGGCCGACCGGATAAGGTAGCCTGGGCTGATTCACAGCCGGATGTCTTGGGACCGTGTGCGCGCATGGGTAGTGGGCCTGGGCGCAGAACACCTGCGCACGAGACGCCTGGGAACCGGCAGACTGGGGAGAGGAAGGAGTAAAACCGGCAGAAATGAATGATGGCAACTATCGCAGAGCTATGATGTGCTCGCCGTGCCTGCCTGGTGCCACCGCGCACCAACAGAAGCTTGTTGACTTTTTCGTCGAGACCTTCGGAGCCCGAACGAACAGACAAAGAGCGAAACTGCTTGTTCGGTCGATTCGGCGGGAAGAAATGATATGAGTCAGAAATATGATGACAGGCTCTATATAAACGAACCAAACACCGAACCAACCTAGGGTATTATACGGACGCCAGACCCCAAGGTCAAGAGTTTTTTTGCGAATATTATGTTTTTTTTGAAGACTCCCGTGGGAGCCATGAAGTAGTTCCGGGTGGTTTGGACGGGTTCGTTGTCCGTCTCAGCCGACCTCCACGACCAGCGTCTCGGTGCGTTCGAGGTGCTTGCGCGCCGAGTAGGTCAGGCAATACTGCACCTGCAAGATCTCCGGCACCTTGCTCTTGAAGACCTCCGCGTAGCCGCATTCGAGCGTCTCACGCTCCAGTCGGACGGCCACGGCCAAGGGCGTCCGGCAGGGGCACGGCGCCGCCGGCCGCCTGCTCGCAGAGACCCTCCACATGGGCGGCCGAGCGTTCGATGGGTTCGACCGCAAGCCTGCCCTGGTCGATGCAGCCGGAACCGTCTCGGGTGCGCTCGTAAAGCCTCCGCAGCCATTTGGCATGGCTGACGCCCTCGCCCGCAAGCTCCAGCCAGAAGGCCCGATACCCCCCAAACCGTTCGGCGTAGAGCCGATAAAGCCGGCTGACGGCGTGCTCCCGCCGGATCAGGGCCTCGACGATCCGCTGCTCGATACCGTTTGTGTCTGTCGTATTGACCGCTGGGGTATTCACAAACCGTTATCCGTGTTCGAAGCCCCTGTCGGGGCGGGCACGGCCATGCGCCCGGCCGGATGGCCGCGGCTCATACGCCGCTCGCCTGCTGGGATGCGGAGCCGGCCTGCGGCGGTGGACAGTCCGCATCCGGCGGTCTGCGGGGCAGGGTGAAGGCGAAGGTGCTGCCCTTTTCGGGGTTGTTTCCGGCCCAGATCCGCCCGCCATGGCGCTCGACCACCTGCCGTGCGAACGATAGGCCCAGTCCCGTACCATCGGGCTCGACCAGACGCGCATTGGCGGCACGATAGAACTCATCAAAGATCTTCTCCTGCTCGCCCTCGGGGATTCCAATGCCCGAATCGCGTATCTCCAACTGGATGAAGGCCCCCTTATTGAACGCGGCCAGGTGGACCTTGCCGCCATCGGGCGTGTACCGCAGGGCGTTGAACAGGAGGTTGGTGATGGTCTCCTCAATCAGCACGGCCTCGCCGCGGACCTTCTCAATGTCGTCGGCGATCTCGCTGGTCAGCTCGATGCCCTTGCTCCTGGCGCTGTTGCGGACGGTCGCCAGACACTCGACGATCGTGTTTCTGAGGCTGAATTCCTCCATATCGGGCGTGCCCGCCAGCTTCATGCGGGTCAGACGCAGCATGGCGGTGACGAACTGCATGCACTTGCTGGTCCGCCGGTAGGCACGGGCGACCAGGTCCTTCTGTTTGGCATTGAGCGGGCCGACGATCTCGTTGTCGACGAGGTTCAGACAGCTCTCGATGGCGGCCAGATGCCCCTTGATGTCGTGCGTCAGGCGCAGGACGTATTCGTTCTTGAGCTTGTCCTTTTCCTTCAGTTGGGCGTTCGCGCGGGCCAGGCCGTCCTGTTGCTTCTTCAGTTGCTCGGAAATGTTCGAGGTCATGTAGACCACGAGAAACAGCGTGCCGGCGAAGACGAACAGCGTCCCGGCGATAAACGGAAGGCTCCGGTAGAGGTCGTGGTCGGCAAAGCCCGTCAGCGGGTGGTGCGCCAGCACGCCGTGGTACTCCAGCATGGCCATCCCGCCAAACAGCAGGACCGCCAGGGCGGCCTGCAGGTAGCTCTGAAGCCGAGACCGCATGATGCTGGCCAGGATCATGTGGAAGACGAAGAAGAACGCGAACGGATTCTCGATGCCGCCGGAAAAGTGCAGGATGGTCGTCAGGATCAGCAGATCGCCACACATCTGGAGCGTCAGGACGGCGCCGATCCCGGCCACGGACAAATGGCGGTTGCCGGTGGTCGAGTACTTGAGGAAATCCCAGAGTACAAAATTGTAGACGATCAGGACGGCCGTGACGACATGCAGCGCCCGCGTGGGCAAAGCAATCCCCATGACGCGGCCGGCAACGAGAGTCGCCACGGCCAGCGTGCCGATGGCCACCCATCGCAGCCTCACGAGCCACTGTGCCCTCTCGACGAGACTCGTGGTCTGGAGCAGGTTTTCCATCCGGTCGGGACTACTTCAAAAGACTCTCGATCTTCGAGATGAGTATGTCCGGCGGCACGGGCTTGTCGAGGAACTCCTCGACGGGCAGCCACGTATCGTCGCCGGCGACGGCCTTGAAATCGATCCCGGTCTTGTCCTTGACCGATGTGAGCATCAAAATCGGGATCTTCTTGTACGTCGGGTGCTGCTTGAGTTCGCGGGAGAGGGTGAAACCCTCCTGCGGCGTGTTCATCATGACATCCAGGACGATGACGTCCGGCGTCTCGGCTCGGATCCGGTCCATGCCCGACTGGCCGTCGGCGGCCGTATCCACGTCGTAACCGTGGCTCTCCAGCACGATCTTCATGGCTTCGCTGATATCCGGGTCGTCGTCGATGATCAGTATTCTACCCTGTCCCATGGCTGCCCCTTGGTGAACGATATTGGCTGCGTATTGATGGTCATTCTATACCTTGGACGCCGCCGCGTCAATAGCGGCCGTCCCGATTCATTATCCTCGGGCGCTCGCATCCGCCGCGGGCCCGATTTCCTGCCGGATGAGCCCGAGATAGCGGTCCATACTCCGGACCAGCGTCGGACTCAACTGCCTGTCGCAGGCGATCTTCTCCGGCTGGATGCCGAAGATCACGATTCGCCGCGGGCACTGGCCCAGTTGTTCGGCCATTCGGATGATCCCCAGAATGTCCGCCTCGTGCAGCGATTGATGGACCAGCGTCTTGACGCTTTCGACCTGGTCCGGGGTGAACCGCCGGATGGCGCCCGGCTCGGCCCCCATCATCGCACAGTCGATCAGGATCGCCGTGTCGGCGTCCGCCAGCAGATGCAGCAACCGCACCCCGCCGGTGCCGACGTCGACAAACCGCACGCCGGGAAAACGGTCGGCTTCGCGTTCAAGCCGCTCGACCAGGCGACAGCCGATGCCTTCATCGCCCATCAACGGATTGCCCAGGCCCGCGACTATCGTCCGACCACTCATCGGCGCTACTCACACAAACCGGACGTCCAGCATGTGCGTCGAGCAGGAGATGCACGGATCGTACGATCGAACGAGCATCTCCAGTTTAAGCCTCACCGCATCCTGGCCCTCGTCGAGGATCTCCGGGACGATCTTCTCGAAGTCCTTCTGGATCGCCGCGTGGTTCTGGCCTGTCGGGATGCAGATGTCGGCCGCGACGCATTTGCCGTTGCGGTCAAACTCATATTCGTGGAAGAGAATGCCGCGCGGCGCCTCAACACAGCCGCTGGCCTTGCCGGCCTTGCCGCGGGTCTTGACGGTCTCGGTCTTGAGGCCCGCCGTCAGCAGCTCGTCGATCATCTGGATGCTCGTCTCGACGACGTGGTAACACTCCACGAGCTGGGCGATACTGTTCATGTACGGATTGCAGCAGCCCTTTTCCAGTCCGAACTTGGCCGCCGCCGTCTTGGCCAGAGGCGCCAGCAGATCCGCGTTGTTGTTGAACCGCGCCAGGGCCCCGACGGTGTACGAATCACGGTGCCACTTGGTCCATTTGGCGGTGGACTGGTCGCTGACATACTCGTTGGCGACCGTCTTCCAGTCGTTGATCGGCACCACGCCGTCGTAATCCGTGCTGGTGATGCCGCCGTGGTAGAAGGTGTAGGTCGGCGGAGTGTCCTGTTTGAGCGAGACGTACTCGGTATCGCGCTCGAAGGCGGGGATCTTGTCGGCGACGCTCAACAGCACGGCGGCGACCTTGTCGGCCTCGGCCACGCAATTCTTGAGCGCCTGCTGCAAGTCACGGAGCTGTTGTTCGGTGGGCGTCTGCGTCAGGCCGCCGGGGATCAGCGTCGTCGGATGCGTGGTGCGCCCGGCCAGCAGGTCCGACCAGGTGTTCGCCAGGCGGTGCAGCCCGACAATCGTCTTGACGGCGTCCGGCGCCATCGTCACCAGCGGCACCACCGAGTTGACGCCGAAGAAGTCCGGCGCCACCAGATAGCCCACGTGCAGTACGTGGCTCTGAAGCTGCTCGCTGTAGTGCATCAGAATGCGGAGCTTGTCGGCCTGCTCGGAGACCTCGATGCCCAGGGCGTTCTCGACGGCCTTGGTTGAGGCCAGCGAGTGCGTGATCGAGCAGATGCCGCAGATGCGGCTGACGACGGTCTGGATGTCCGTGTAGTCCAGGCCCCGGACCATCGCCTCGAAGAACCGCGGCGCCTCGGGGACCTGCCATTCGACCTTCTCGACGCGGCCGTTACTCGCGTTGACGACGATATTCCCGTGACCCTCGACGCGGGTAACGTGATGGACGTTGATGTTCAGTTTACTACCCATAGATGGTCGGCTCCTGTTTGCTTGCGAAGAGGATCATTTTTTCTTTCAGGGCGTTGATGTCGAGGCCGTAACGCTCGATGACCTCCCTGGCCGCATCGATGTTCGGATTGTCGATATACCCGCGGCAGCCGAAGCAGCGGAAACGCGTCGTCGGGCATCGCGCCCCGCAGCCGGCGCGGGTCACCGGTCCCAGGCACACCTGGCCCAGCTCCCAGACGCAGATATTGCCCTTGCTCTTGCACTCCACGCAGACCGGCCATTCCGGGATTTCCGGCGTCTTGCCCATCAGCAGCGACCGCACGACATACGTGAACTCCCCGCGGTCGATGGGGCAGCCGTGAACATGGAAATCGACCTTGACGACCTCGTCGACGGCCTTGGTCATGGCCGTGCCCAGGTGGGGCTTGCCGGCGTCCTTGCCGTAGACGGCCCGCTTGACGTCGTCGAGGTCGAAGTTGTTCTTGAGCTTGTTGACGCCGCCGGTGGTGGCGCAGGCGCCGAGGGCGACGAGGACCTTGGCCCGCGAGCGGATTTGTTTGACGCGCTGCTCGTCTTCCGGCCGCGTGATTGAGCCCTCGATGATGGCGATGTCGTACTCGTCGCTGTGATCCGTGCTGGCCTCGCGCCATTCGACCACGTCCACGGCCCCGACCAGATCGATGATCTCCTCTTCCAGGTTGACGATCTGGAGCTGGCAGCCCTCGCAGCAGGCGAAATCGAAAATTGCAACTCTGGGTTTACTCATGGTCAGATAGCCTCCGGAAGCGTGGCGAGGTCGGAATACTTGAACACGGGTCCGTCCACGCAGACATAGACGTTGTTAATCTGGCAGTGCCCGCACTTGCCCACGCCGCACTTCATCTTGCGTTCGAGGTTCAGATAGATGTCGTCGGCCGGGATGTTGTACTCGGCAAGGGACATCAGCACGAATTTGTACATGATCGGCGGCCCGCACACCGACACCACCGCGCCGGCCAGCGTGTCCTTGATCTCCGATATCAGGGTGGTCACCACGCCGACCTTGCCCTTCCAGCTTGCGTCGCCCTTATCGACGGTCTCGATGAAGATCACGTCCTTGCGCCGGGCCCAGGCCTCCAGTTCCTCCGTAAGAAACCGCTGGCTCGGGTCCTTGGTGCCCAGCAGGATGGCCACGTCGCCGTAATCGTCGCGGTTGTCCAGGACGTAGTTGATGAACGACCGTTGCGGCACCAGGCCGATGCCGCCGCAGATGAACACGACGTTGCGGCCCCTGGCCTCGGCCACCGGGTACATACCGTTGCCCAGCGGGCCCCGGATGCCGATCTTGTCGCCGGGGCGGAGTTTGTGAATCGCGTTGGTTACGTTGCCGATCCGCCGCACGACCATGTCGATGCCGCCGGTGAAGGTCGGCGACGAGGCGATGGTCAGCGGGGCCTCGCCGATGCCCGCGATCGACACCTCGACGAACTGGCCCGGCACATAGTCGAAGTTGCCGTCGTCCATGCCGAACCGCACGAATATCTCGGTGGCGTTGAGTATCCGGGCCTCCTGGACCGTCGCCGTCTGCGGCAGATAAATGTCCTTTTCTACTGAGCAGCACTCACACATGAATAACGCTCCTGTTTCGTATGTCGTATTTCGTATGTCGTCGTTCGTATTTGGGCGGCGGTCAGCCGATTCCGAGGTCGTCCACGAGGCGATTGTACACGGACACGGGGTTGGCGATATCCGGCAGGCACGCCCCGACGCACCGACCGCAGCCGACACAGGCAATCTGCCCGTCGATTTTCGCCGGCACATACTTGGCCTTGCGGTAGAGCCGGTGGCGGAACCGGTCGGCCCGTTTCTTGCGAAAATCGTGACCGCCGGCGACCTTCGCGAACCCGTCAAGCAGGCAGCCGTCCCACGCCCGGCCCCGCTGACCGGTCTTGAGGTCCCAGTTAACGTCGTCCTGCACGTTGAAGCAGTAACAGGTCGGGCACACCAGATTGCACGAGCCGCACGAGAAGCAGGTGGCGGCCTTCTCCTCCCAGACGGGGTGGTCGTAGGCCTTGTCCAGGAGTTTGCCCAGGTATTCCGGGTTGACTTCGAGCGGGTGCTTGTTGAGGCCCTTCTCATTGGCCTTCCAGATGCTCTCCCGTTTGGCCAGGTCATCGGCCGAGGCGACGGTGGCCGTGGCTTGGGCGGCGAGCTTACGGCCCTTCTCGGTGGCGATTTCCATGACGTAGGCGTTGCCGATGTCGGTCAACAGGATATCGAAGCCCGTCCGGGTCGTGGCCGTCTTCATCGACGAGGCGAACACGTTCTTCGAGGCCGTTACGACATCCACGGCCACGATAGTCGCGTTGGCCCGCCGCTTGAGGTAATGGACGTCCGCGTTGTTCTGGCTGAACAGCTCGTCCATCTGGGCGATGGCCACCACGTCATAGGGGTGCACGCCGAGCAGGACGAACGGCTCGTCGGCGATGTGCGACTGGTAGCCGCCGCCGACCTCGAACGTCATCAGGGTCTCGCACGGCGGCAGAAAGTACTTCTTCGGCGCCTGCAGCGTAACGTCGTAGTCGAGCCGCAGGTCATCGGCCGAGGTCAGTTCCGCGAAATCGAAACGCTCGCCCTTGGCCTGCACGCCGATCACCTTCTCAGCGGCGATGATCGCGTTGACAAACTCCTTGAATGCCTTCTTGCTGATTGTCTTTGTTGTCATGTTCGTTTCAGTCCCAAATACTGTCGTCGAAACGGCTTTCGGAGGGCGCTCGGCCCGATAAGGGCGGACGCCCATCACGCTTCTTTCTGTTATTGTGCTGGGCCAATCCAGCCTGCTTCACGGCGAAATCGGCGATCCGTATCCTTTGCGCTTGTGTTCACATGCACAAAGGCGGATAGCAAAAAGAAAACTGCAGTATGCCTTTGCGGTATCCTCTGGTCAAGGGAATTAGCCGCCAATGGCGAAAAATCCTCGCGGCCATCGGTCGTTGACAGTCCGCACAAAGAAAGAAACCGGCGAATCTCCCTGTTGCCGAACCGACCGCGGATGGGGCGATTTGCCGGGTCGGCGTTCCCGCAGCCGAGTCGTAAGGCCTTGCAGATTATGGGTTTAGGGATTCCTCGTCCCAAAGGCCGCCGCCGCGAATCCCGACCGGGTCCTACCCTGCCGTCATCCTGCGGGGCGTTAAGGCCACCGCACACCCCCGAGCGTACTTTTTTTCTCGTGAGGCCCACGGTCTGTGGCCGGCGGTGGACACACGGATCGGCCTATCCTATATTATGGTCAGGGTGCGCCTATTGACCGTGCTCTTGATCCAGGACAGGAGTGGACTATGCCCGAAAGTATCAATCGTCGCCGTTTCCTTAAGCAATCCGCTCTTGCCTCCACCGCCGCCCTGGCCGTGAGCCTCGAAGAGCAGGTCCTGCTGGCCAATCAGGCCCGGCCCGCCCCGCAACCGGCCACCGACGGCAAGGGCCTGCCCGTCGGTAAGATAGGCAATCTAAGCGTCAGCCGCCTGTTTGCTGGCGGCAACCTCATCAGCGGTTTCGCACACAGCCGCGACCTGATGTACGTTTCATCGTTGCTGAACAACTACTTCACCGACGAGAAGGTCATGGAGACCTTTGAAATCTGCGAGGAAATGGGCATCAACACGGCGATCCTGCGACTGGACGACCACTGCATCCGTATCATCAACAGGTACTGGAACGAGCGCGGGGGCAATCTCCAGTGGATTGCCCAGGTCAAGATGACCGAGTCCGACCCCACCGGCGAGGCCCGGCGGGCCATCGACAACGGCGCCGTCGGGGCCTACCTGCACGGGGGCGTGGGCGATGGGCTGGTCGCCCAGGGCAAGGTGGAACTCATGGGCAAGGTCGTGGACTACATCAGGAGCCGTAACGTCCTCGCCGGGCTGGCGGGCCATTCCATCGAGGTGCCGATGGCTGTTGAGAAGGCGGGCATCGAGGTGGACTTCTATATGAAAACCCTGCACAGCCACCAGTACTGGTCCGCCGGCCGACAACCCGAGAACGACAACATCTGGTCCAAGACCCCTGAGAAGACCATTGAATTCATGCGGGCCGTCAAGAAACCGTGGATTGCCTATAAGGTCATGGCCGCCGGAGCCATCAAACCCCGCGAGGCCTTCCGATTTGCCTACGAGGGCGGGGCCGACTTCATCTGCGCCGGCATGTTCGACTTCCAGGTCCGCGAAGACGTCCTGATCGCCCGAGACCTCCTCGCCGCCAACCTGAACCGCCAACGCCCTTGGTGCGGATAATCTCACGGCCGAACCACGCCTTCGCACGTCAATCCACCGTGATTGCGTCATGGCCTGATGCCCCGGGCAGAGGCTGTCCGGGCTTGAGCAATCCGTGGAGGTAATGCCATGCCCAGTCCTTCGAGCCGTCCGGCCTGATGAGCCAGAAACCCTTCATCGCATCGTTGTGCTTGACGGGCAACGGGGCAGCGCGGCCCTTGAACTCATTGCAGTATAGCTGCCAGTACACCACCCAGGGACAGCCCCAGGCGAGACCGGCCTGGACTGTGTTGGCCACCATCCTCTGTCGCTTGGCCGGCGGAAACTGATTGGCCGGAACGCCGAATTCACCCACATAGACATTCTTGTCGCCGAAATCGGGATGATCCGGCGTGTTCGCGGCGATGAAGTCCAATGCCCTGTGAAAGAGGTTCGGATCCGTGCCGCCCGGTATAACCGAATCCCACGCCGAGTACGAGACAAGGTCCACATTCGTATTGGGTATCACCTTGTTGATGACGCCCGGTCGCCCCTGGTCCATGGACTGCACCACCAGATTGACCTCCGCCGCGTGGTAGACCCTTACGCCCACCTGTCTGAACCGCTCTCTGGCGTCACTGACACCGGCCTGACGCGCGTTGAGCCACGCCGTCATCCGCTTCATCGCCTCGGGTGTCGGGTCTTTGCTCGCATCGGTACCCCCGCGGACCATCCAGTCCCCCTCCCAGTGCTGCAGAACAAACATCTTGTCGGTGCCCCTGTACCGAGTCAACAGATAGGCGGTCAGGTCATAGAATTGCTGGTACTCAAATTGACGCTCCTCTTCACTGAAACCGTCGAGCCAGTGCCCGTCCCACTGGCCGACGGCGAAGGCCATGAGAATGTACGTCGTAAACGGTTTCTCGAACAACTGCTGGAAGTGGGGTGTGCGGGCCATATCGACAAGGCTGTCGATGTGTGGCCATTCTGTATTGAAACGGTATGAGTTGGGCAAGGCATGAAACCATACCTTGATGACACGGCTGCCGATCGCAAGAATCTCGTCGGCGCCCTCACTGACGAAGTCCTTGTCCGTGAAGTGGTACTTCCCATCCACGTGCGTTACCCCCAGAATCTCCGGCAGTGGACGGGCCTTGAGAGAGTAACGGGCGTCGGACGGGCTGGCGTCTACCCACAGCAGCAAGAGAAGGACCGCGGTGAACCGGTTCATTGGCAAGCCTCCAACAGGATGGATCGGCGAAACCAGACGGATGACGGAACAACCGGACAGATTATATGCGCCCAAGGCCGGATGTCAAACACACACGTTGTCCGGCCGGGCGGGGCTGACAAAGCCCCTTGCCTAACACGATGGCCGGCGACGTGATTACGCCATTGTCATTCAATCGAGTATCTCGAAGTGGCTGAGCCAATACCGTGCATCGGCCGGTCCATCGAGGGCGATCTTTACGTTGTTGAGGACATCGCCCTCCAGACTCTTTCCCTTCATGTCCCATCCGACGCGGGCCTCGATCGCCCGAAACTCGACGGTCCGCCACTGGTCTTTCCCCAAGGCGCCGAGGCGGATACGGCAGTTGTCCTTGAGCTTGTCGGACCAGATGAGGACCTGCAAGTCGGAGACGTCGGCCAGTGGCTTGATACGAAAGCGGACCGTGGTGGCGTCGGTAACGTTGGCGCTGAACGTGTTCCAGTTCGACACCCCCTTGGGGCCGAATTCGTAGACGGCTGCCCCTTCATGCGTGGCGAGCCGTCCCTCCTTGAAGCCGGAAGCTCCCGATGCAAAATCCGCCTTGAAGGCGGTCTTCGTGGGTTCGGCGATGAGCAGCCCGGCCGTCAAAAGGGCGCTTTTAGAGGGGGTGGCCTTCTTCTTGCCGGATTTCGGCGAGCCCTGGACCGGGCCTATATACTCGGTGGCCAGGACGATGTCGTCGAACCAGACCTCCATGACGCGGGATTCCGGGGCCGGGTCGTTGTTGTGTTGTGCCGGTTGCTCGGTGTTGTAGTAAAGCAGCCAGAAGGAGTTGATCTTGAGCGTGTCGGTCGTCCGCCAGCGGAAGCCGTCGAAGTAGCCGTGGAGCTTGCCATCGACCCAGAAGGCCTGCACACCGTCATGGGCGTCGGGCGTGGAGTTGGCCTTGAGCATGGCCTCGACGCAGTACCAGCGGCCGGGCTCGATGGGCTCCTGAATACCGTTATAAACCGAGCCCCACTTGGTCTTCATCTCATGCCAGTAGGTGTAGAAATTCCACACGCCGGGCGGGGGGAACTTGCCCCAGCGGCCGGTTGGCTCGATGCCGGTGGAGAACTTCGCATCACCCGGCGGGGTCTCGCCGGCGCCACCCTTGGGCCAGGGCGTGGGGGTGCGGTCGGCGACGATATGCACGAAATGATGGATGTAACCGGTCCTAGGGTGGAACTTGACGTAGAAGCGGGCGAAGAAGGTGTCCACGCCCCGGGTATGCGTGTACAGGTGGCCGTTGTCTCGGATGTGGATGGACTTCAAGCCGGGGGATTGGGTGTGGATATCGTCGGAGAGGGCGATGTTCTCGGACCTGGAGATATGGCCCCAACGATGGGCGACCTCCTGGGGCGAGCCGGTCTCAAAATCCTCCAGAAACAGCACGGCCGGGTCATTTTCCAGCCCTTCGTCGCCGGGATACCTGGCCGCCAGGCCGGGGCCCTGCGGTACGGGGGCGTTCGGAGGCGGCTGGATGTCTTCGGGAGCGGCAGCGAGTAGCGCTGGGGCCAGAACGGTCAGTACGAGGGCGATTGAGGCTGGGCGACTGTGCGATAGCATGTCAGCGTCCTCCAAATGGGGTGTTCTTGTCTTTGCCGCCATGATACCCGCCTCGGATGCACGGTGTCGAGGGGCAGAAAAATAGCAAAAAAACAGGATTTCTGCGTTATGGGGCATATATGGGGTGGCACTTTAGACTGAATTATCGCCGCCAGGGCTCCCTGAGCTGTGGAATCAGTGCCGAAAAACGTGGTTTCTGGGGGGCTTGGAGCCCGGCGGTGGATTCTGGCTTCGAGAAGTGGTGCTGCCTGCACATGGTTGAAAGGAGACTCATAAGATGAGGCGATTACTGATAACAGCGGCGATTGTACTGGTGGGCTGCGGCTTGTCGCTGGCAGCCGGGGACGGGTCCGGTAGCGGCGATGGGTCCGGCTCAGGGGCCGTTATGACCGAGGCGCTTCGGGCGCAGATTCAGGCGATTTACCAGGCGGCGCGTCAGGAGGCGGCCGAGGCCGAGACCCCTCAGCAGCGGCGCGCGGTTTATCAACGTGCTATCCAGCAGATACTGGACTTGATAGGCGAGCGTGAACGGCCGGCCGGCAACCAGATTCAGGACCGCGACCGGGACCGCGATCGCACCAGCCAGGACAATCCGGACCAGCCCAGCCAGGACCGCTCACGGCTGCGAGACCCGAAGGCCCGGAACATAGCCGAGCAGCGCCGCGACCGAGACTGTGATACGGACACCGGAGATGACGATACCGGCGACGACACCGGGGATGAGGCGACCGCCATGCTGAGCGGGACGGTGGGGCTGATCGGTACGTTGGACCTGACGCCCGAACAGCGGCAGGCTATGACGGAGGCCCGGCTCCAGGCAAGGGCCCAGTTGCGCAACCGTATCCGTGCCTTGCTGACCGACGAGCAACAGGCCCAGCTCCGGGCCGCCCATGAGCAGGCCGGGCAGATGGACGGGATGTTGGGACCCAAGGGCGAGCGCTTGCAGAATCGGATGAAGGTTCGGATCTGGCAGGCGTTGGAGTTGACCGAGGAGCAACAGCAGTTCATTCGTGAGACGATGGAAGCCGCCAGGGCCGCGATGCAGGATGCAACGACCCCCGAGGAACGGCGGGCGATTATGGAGGCGGCTCGCGAGGCAATCCTGGGCATCCTGACGGAAGAACAGCTTGCCAGGCTCGAAGAGATTATGAACCTGCTGCCGGATCCCCAGCGCCATCGTCTGGGTGGCCCGGGCCTGCCCGGGATGCTGGCCTGTCTGGACCTGACGCCGGAGCAGGCGGACTTTATCCAGCAGACGCTCGCCGACGCCAGGGCCGCCGCGGCTGAGGCTGAGACACCGGAAGAAAAACGGCGGATTATGCAGGACGCCCACGAGCTGATCCTGACGGTGCTGACCGAGGAGCAGCTCGCGTTGCTCGAGCAGATCCAGTCAAGGCTGCGTCTGATAGGCAACCGCGGCGACGATTCAGGTAGTGATTCGAGCGGTGATGGCTCCGCAGGCGACCCGGCCGATCAGGGGGGCCGGCCGGGCGACCGGAGACCTTGACCGTTTGTTGCAGATACTCTAAGCTCTGCTGATGGGGGGCGGACGACCGTGAGTAGTCCGTCCCCCTTATTCTTAGGTGATGCAAAGCGTTGGACAAGGAGTAGACAGATGAAAAGGTCGGGCGGCATATCGGCGGCGGGTGTGATGGCGGTGGGGATGGTGTTTGCGGGTCTGTCTGGTGCGGCGGCGACGGCGGCGGAGTTCGCGGTATTTCCCGCGACGGCGAACCAGGAGTATCCGGACATCGACGGAACCGTGGTCGTCTGGCAGCAGTCCGGCGTCGGCGGCGACTACGACATCCATGTGGCGGACATCAGCGACCCCGGCCAGGTATGGCACCACGTAATCGGCAATTCAAGCTGGCAGCAGTATCCGGCCGTCTGGGGCGACAGCGTCGTGTGGCAGGAGTACTTCGGGGCCGCGGGTTCCGGCGACTGGGACATCATGCTGGCCGATATCAGCGACCGCGACGCGCCGGCGATCTACCCGGTGTCGGGGATTATCGGCAATGACGAGGTGATGCCGGCGATCTACGGCAATACCGTCGTCTGGCAGGACGGCGCCTCGGGCGACTATGACATCTACGGGGCCGATGTGACGCATCCGGGTATTCCGGTGGAATTCGCCGTATCGATTCCGCTGTACAATCAACAGACGCCCGCCATATACGACCGCACGGTGGTGTGGGAGGATGATTACTTTGTGGATTGGGACATCTACGCGGCCGACATCCGGCTGCGGAACAAGCCGACGGAGAAGGCCGTCGCAACATTTGCCGGCGACCAGAAGAACCCGGCGATCTGGGGGGACATCGTGGTCTGGCAGGACGACGGATTCGGCGACTGGGATATTCGCGGGGCGAACCTGTCCGGCGAAGGCGAGCCGGTGGAGTTTGCCATTGTGTCCGATCCGGCGAGCCAGGAGAACCCGGCCATATCGGGACATATCGTGGTCTGGCAGGACAATCGCCACGGCAACTGGGACATCTACGGCTACAATCTGACGACCCGGCGGGAGTTCCGGATCACGAACCATTCAGCCTCGCAGATCCATCCGGCGATCAGCGGCAACCGGGTGGTCTGGCAGGACAATCGTTCGGGGCGATGGAATATCTACGCGACGGTGCTGAATGCGGTGGACGCGGCCACCTGCAAGGCCCCGCCGGCCGGCGACGCCAACGGCGACTGCCGCGTGGATTTCCGTGATTTCGCCCTGATGGCCTCATCCTGGCTGGACTGCGGCCTGGAGCCGGCTGAAGCATGTGGGCGCTGAATCGTCGTTCGTACGAGCAATGCATGTTCATTGCCGCTTCGTGGGCGCTGGGGGTTGGTGAGGTAGAGGGCGGTTTCTTCTTGACATCGGCTTCGATGGTTTTGAAAATAAACGTTTCCGCCTGTGCGTGTCGCGTGCGTCGGGCGTGAAATATCCGCCCGCTTTTCGGCGTCTGTATACGGGATTGTCCTGCGATACAGCGGCGCTGTGCGGTTTGCGGGGCTGTCAATGTGTTGACGGATGGAGTGCTTCGCCGGTTGTAATTAAGGAGAACAGCATGGGTCGCCTCATTACCACACGTCGCGATTTCCTGCAACAGGGCCTTTACATGGGCGCCGCGGCCGTGGCCTGTGGACCGCTGGCCCGACTGGCCGCCCTGGCCGCCCCCGGCGACGGCATGAAGCTGGGCTTCGTTACCTACCTATGGGGTCAGGACTGGCCGCTGCCGGAATTGATCGCCAATCTGGAAAAGACCCGCATCCTTGGGGTGGAGCTTCGGGTCGACCATGCCCACGGCGTCAGCGACAAGCTCACGGCCGCCGAGCGGGCCGAGGTCCGCAAACGCTTCGCCGACAGCCCCGTGGAACTCGTGGGCATGGGCTGCAATTTCGACTTCCACCATACCGACCCGCAGAAGGTCAGGGCCAATATCGAAGGGGCCAAGGCCTATCTGAAACTCAGCTACGATTGCGGCGGCTCCGGTATCAAGGTCAAGCCGAACGACCTGCCCAAGGGCGTGCCCGTCGAGAAGACCACCGAGCAAATCGGCCGCAGCCTCAATGAACTCGGCCAATACGCCGCCGACCTGGGCCAGAGGGTCCGGCTGGAGGTCCACGGCGGCTGTTCCCACCTGCCCGTCATCAAACAGATTATGGACGTCGCCACCCATCCCAGTGTCGGCGTCTGCTGGAACTGCAACGGCCAGGACCTGGAGGGCGAGGGCCTGGTTTACAATTTCAACCTCGTCAAGGACCGTTTCGGCGACACCCAGCACGTCCGCGAGCTGGACGACAAGACCTACCCGTATCAGGACCTGATGAACCTGTTCGTGGCGATGGACTACAAGGGTTGGATCCTTCTGGAGTGCCGCACCAGGCCCGAAGACCGCATCGCCGCCCTGCACAACCAGCGGGAGGTCTTCGCGGGGTTGATGGCCAACGCTCGTGCCGCCATTGCCGGGGCCGCCGGGGCCGTCAAGATCACCGAGACCGGCAAGACGCTCCGCGTCGAACTCGGCGGCGAGTTTTTCACCGAGTACAACTATCAGGATGTTCCGCGGCCGTTCTTCTATCCCGTCATCGGGGCCACGGGTGACGGCGTGACCCGCGACTGGCCCATGAGGGACATCAACCCGGCCGACGCCAGGGACCACGTCCACCACAAGGGCCTCTGGTTCACGCACGGCAGCATCAACGGCCATGATTTCTGGGCCGAAGGGGGCCGCAGCGGCAAGATCGTCCACGATACATTCCTCGAGGTCGCCGGTGGCCCCACCGGCGTCATCAAGACGTCCAACAAGTACGTCGCCAGAGACGGGACGGTCGTCTGCACGGACACCCGCGTCAACCGCTTCGGGACCTGCGGCGACGGCAAGTTCATCGATTTTGAAGTCACCCTTCATGCCTCCCACGGGCCGGTCGTCCTGGGCGACACGAAAGAAGGCTCCATGTCCATCCGGCTGGCCCCCACCATGCAGGTCGAGGGCAACGGCGCCGAGGGCCGCATCATCAACAGCGAGGGGCTCAAGGACGGGGATACCTGGGGCAAGCGCGCCGCGTGGTGCGACTATTACGGTCCCGTCAAGGGCAACGTCACGGGGGTCGCCGTCTTCGACCACCCCTCCAACCCGAAGCACCCCACCTGGTGGCACGTCCGCACGTATGGTTTGTTCGCCGCCAACCCGTTCGGCGTTCATGACTTTGAGAAGGAGCCCGCCGGAACCGGCGATATCACCATCGAGGCCGGCGGCCGCCTGACCTGGAGGTGGCGGTTCTATTTCCATGCCGGCGACGACACGCAGGGCAAAGTGGCCGAGGAGTATGCCAGATTCGCCTCCGCCCGCTGAGGTCCGGGCGATGTGCAGCAACGACACTATCGTAACCGTAGACAGCAAGAAAGGATCAACCATGAAGAATCTCACTCGCCGAAGTTTCATGAAGACGGCCGCGGCGGCCGGGGCGGCCATGGCCGCCTATGGCCCCGCCACGGGCGTCCTCGGCGCCAATGAGCAACTGCGAATCGCCGTCATCGGCGTCGGCGGCCAGGGCAGCGGCCACATGCGCTACTTCCACGGCGCCGAAGACGCCAAGCTCGTCGCCATCTGCGACGCGGATCGTTCGCAGCTCGAAAAACGGGCCGCCGAATTCGAAAAGCAGAACGGCTATCAGCTCAGGACGTACACCGACATGCGCGAGCTGTTCGACGACAAGGAGATCGACGCTGTTACGACCGCCACGCCGAACTACTGGCATTCGCTGGCCACCATCTGGGCCTGCCAGGCGGGCAAGGATATGTACTGCGAAAAGCCCGTCAGCCACAATATCTGGGAAGGCCGCAAAATGGTCGAGGCCGCCCGCAAGTACGACCGTATTGTCCAGACCGGCACGCAGAAACGGTCCTCCGAGGCGCATCCGGCGGCGTTTGCGTGGCTGCGGGAGGGCAACCTCGGCGAGATCAAGTGCGTCCGTTCGCTTTGCTACAAGGGACGGTACGAGGGGACCAACGGTATCGTCAACGGCACCAACGGGCCCATCCCGGTCCCGGCGTCGGTGGATTACAACCTCTGGTGCGGGCCGGCCGATATGCTGCCCCTGACCCGCAAGGACCTGCACTATAAGTGGCACTGGATGTGGAACACGGGCAACGGCGACCTCGGCAACCAGGGCATTCATGAGATGGACCTGGGCCGCTGGGCGCTCGGCGATCCGAAACTGGCGCCTCGCGTGATGAGCTTCGGCGGGCGGTTCCGCGTCAACGACGCCGGCGAGACCCCGAACACCCAGATTGTGTTCTTCGACTACAAGCCCGTTCCGCTGATCTTCGAGGTCCGGGGTCTGCCTCGCAAGAAGGATGATAAATCGATGGATGGCTGGGCCCGCACGGGCACGGGTGTCGGCATGGTGGTGCAGTGCGAAGGCGGCTACTGGGCCGCGGGCGACGGCGGCGGGTATGTCTGGAACAACGACAACACGCGGACCGACAAACGCTTCAGCGGCGGCGGCGGCGGCGGTCACCACCAGAACTTCCTCCAGGCCGTCAAGAAGCACGATGTCAATCACCTCAACGCCGACATCGAGAAGGGCCATTACTCCAGCGCCCTGTGCCACATGGGCAACGTCTCCTACCGGCTTGGCAGGAAGATGTCCGTCGAGGAGGCCCGCAATACCATCGAGAATGAACACCTCCTCGATTCGTTCGACCGGATGGTCGAGCACCTGAAGGTCAACGAGGTCGATCTGGAGAAGGAGCCTATCACGATGGGTCCGATGCTCAGTTTCGATCCAGAGGCCGAGGTGTTTGTCGGCGATATGGCCGACATGGCCAATATGTACCTGAAGCGCAACTACCGCGAGCCCTTCATCGTTCCGAATGAAGTCTGATTTCGTTTTGCATCGTGGGTATTGCGTCGGGGTGGCGGCCTTTGCCGAAGGCAAGGGCCGGATTGAGCCGGCCCTTCGCTGCGCGAAAGGCTGCCACCCAACTTGTTCGTCGTGCAAATCTGACCATGAAGTTCGCGTTCTGCAATGAGATGTTTGGGAATCGGCCGGTGGCGGACGTCTGCGCCGCCGCCGGCCGATTCGGCTATCATGGCCTGGAGATTGCGCCCTTTACGCTGCGGAAGAACGCGGCCGATATCTCCACGGCGCAGCGCAGGCAGGTACGAACCACCGTCGAAGACCACGGCCTTGAGGTCGTCGGCCTCCATTGGCTCTTTGCCGGGCCCGATGGGCTGCACATGACCACCCCGGACGACGCCGTCTGGTCCAAGACGCGCGATTACCTGGACGTGCTCATCGACCTCTGCGCGGACCTCGGCGGCAAGGTCATGGTCCTGGGCTCGCCCAAGCAGCGGAGTCTGCTGCCCGGCCAGACCTTCGAAGGGGCGTGGAAGCGGGCGGCCGATATGCTGGCTTCGGTGATGGACCACGCCGCCGGCGCGGACGCCACCATCTGCCTGGAGCCACTGAGCCCCGTCGAGACCGATTTCATCAACACGGTCACGCAGGGCATGGAAATGGTCCGCCAGATTGACCATCCCAACCTCCGCATCCACCTGGATGTCAAGGCGATGAGTTCCGAAGGCCGCCCGGTCGCCGACATCATCCGCTCGGTCACGGCCGACGACGTCGGCCATTTCCACGTCAACGACCCCAACCTCTATGGCCCCGGCATGGGCGACGTCGACTACGCCCCGATCGCCCGGGGCCTCAAGGACATCGACTACGACGGCTGGCTCAGCGTCGAACCCTTCAAGTACGACCCCGACCCCGAGACCATCGCCCGAAAAAGCATCGAATACCTCAAGCGCTTCTTCTGAGATTGCAGGGTGGGGCAAGCCCCACCCTACGCGTTGGTGCTCAGATAAACACACAGCCCGATCATCAGCAGGAGACCTGTGGATGTCTACAACGTATTACCACTTCGTGAGCCGGATCGCACTGGCGGCCATTGCCATGCTGGCCGGTTGCGCTCGGCAAGCCGTTGGCCCTGACCCATTGGACCGGCCGATGCCGACCATGAATCTCACTTTCCCGAAAGACGTCATCGCCAGCAGCGGCGGCATCGATGCGCTTCTGCAGGACCCCAATCAAGTCGAGGTCTTCACCATCGAGGGCTTCGTCTTCCCATCGAAGGACCGCAGGCTCAGCGACGTCACAGAACCCGTGCCCGCGGATCTGCTGCGGTGTCTGAAGAAGCGTGAGGCATCCCTTTGGGGCAACGAGTACTTCACGCTGCTGGCTGTCGCACGAACCAGCGGCGGCTACGCAGCCCTCGTCGAGCACCACTTCTACCCGAAGAACGACGACCCAGGCGTCATCCGACGGGTCTACTACTACCAGAAACAATGGCTCGGTATGGGCTTATCGGAACGACCCAACAACAGCGTCCTGCCCGTCCGGGCGTTTCACCTGCTCAAGCCTATGCCTCACGAGTGGATTCGCCGAATCCTCGCCGATGCGCAACGGACTGTGCATACGCACTGACGCCTGAACCTCGCTGAGTCAAAGAGCCGGCACATGGCACATCCCGAATGGAGTATCAGGGCAGAGGGCGAATCGCGAACGGCGTTACTTGACCTCGAAGACCCGCCGCCGGACCGTTAAGGCGGTCATCCCATATCCGGCTCAACCGTTTCAGGACGCATGACGACCCCCGTCGTGCCGCCTGGAACACCACCTTTGCCGCACCCATCTGCCCGGCTGTACGATTTGACTACTGAAAACAGGCATTGATTGCCGATAGCAACACTGAGAATGCTGTTTTCATAATCGGTTTTGGGGCGCGTAGG
>OMKS01001552.1_pt1 | contig 20307 bp, 15 predicted proteins | sample 1674721 | NCBI WGS metagenome assembly OMKS01 (sample SAMN06264996, study PRJEB25208) | sediment metagenome | isolation source: hot spring sediment | place: USA: California | collected 2014-09-02
TGAACTCTAACCTGCATCGCGTCAGCGAATAATCGTAAGTGTATGCCGACTCGCCGGAATATGTCTTGCCCTCGTAGGCGAAAAAGCCCGCGACCGCGCTCTCGTCCCACTTTCTGCGGAGCCTCAAAGAGCCTCTTCCCTTGGAATAGCCTACCCCTGCGCCCTCTTCGTAAGGCGTTCTTAAATCCGCGGCCAGCTCGGAGACAATCGAAAAATCGTCATTGAAAAAATGCGTCCAGCGCCCCCACGCACGGCCAAAGAAGCTCGTCGTGCCGCCGGAGAGCATCCAATTGGCGCGCAGTCCGGGCTTGCCGAAGCCGCTCCCCGCGTTGCCCTCGAAGAAGAGCTTCCCCTCGTTCGATGACGAGACGGTGTCCTCCTCGAAGAGCACGAACTTCTGGGACAATGCGGAGTAGCCCACGCCGGCTCTCAGGTTTATCCCCGCGAGAGAGGCGGAAGCGAGCAGTAATAGCGGCAATAGAAGGTTCCTCATTGATTTCAAATTTATGTTTTTTCGCGCCTAAGTCAATCGCAAATAAGCCTTCGGAGATGAGATTCGGCGGATGGCGAGGATTTAGCGGGCGTCTGTGCGGGCGCACTTCTCGACGAATGCGGGGAAATCGCGGGCATCACGCTCCCAGTTGAACTTCTCGCGAACCGATCGAATGCAGGCCTCCGCGCGCTGGCGCATTGCGTCCTTGTCGGCGGAGAGTTCCCTGATAATTTCTACTATTCGCCGCTCATCGAAGCCCTCGACGAAAATCGGGCCGTCGGCATCGGAGACAATGCCATCGTATGCATCGAGCCAAGTAGTGATGGGGATGGTGCCTTTGGCCATGTAATCGAAAATTTTGCCGGAGAGGCATTGGTTATATTTTTTCGTGGGGACAATGAACGATAGCCCGATTTTAGCGCGCTCCATCATGCTCAAAGCCTCGCAATAGGGGACGAACTTTTCGGGGAAATAGAGCCTCTCGCTATCGATAAAGTCGCCCGCGGATTCTCTGCATTCTTCGAGATAGCCGTTGCCGTAAACCGGCCCGAGGATTTGGAGTTTCCATCCATCGAGCGCGCCGCCATCGGCGAGATGCCTCGACAGCGAGAGCATCTCCGCGCCGAAACGCACCGCCATCACCACGCCGACGAAGATAATCGTGTTGTCTTTCGGGGGAAGTTCTTCGACCGCCGCGCCGATTCGAGGGTAATTATGCAAAACCATCGAAGGCTTGCCCGCCGGCGACAGGCGCTCGTCGTTCTCGCGCATCGCGGAGATAATGCCGGAGGACGCTTTCGCGCCGCGCATCTCCTCGCAGGCGACGAGCTTCTTGACAATGCCCTTAAGCGGTCTCGGCACCCAGTCCTTCTCGGCAATGAAGTCGGGATACGGCTCGAATGCGTCGAAAATAAAGGGCTTGCCGTGCTTTTTCAGCCATCGCCCGACATGGAGAATCTCGGGGTCATGGATGACATAAACATCCGCGTCGAGGGCGAGGGCGGCACGTTTGAAAAGGAAACTCGCAAGAACACGACGGAATCTGTTTTGATACAGAGGCAGAAGCGTAAAATTGATTCCCGTCTCATTGGGAGGAGCATCATTCGACATGGCAATAATATGAACATCATGCCCCTCATTCGCCAAATCCACCGCTTCTTTATGGTATATTCTTACGTCGAGCGGCGGGTGCGTTGATGTTAACATCGCAATTCTCATGCGGGATGGCCCTCATGCGAATTGACATAGATGGCAACAAGCAAGCCAAGCGTGGTAAACAAATGCGGATCGGCCGCAGAGGAATCTATCATGCCGTTAACGAAAGAGAAAGCCACAAGGACAATTAAAAGATCGGCAATGCTTTTCCATGCGTAATCACAGGCGGATCGACGAATTTTTCGCCACAGAAGTATCGGCGATATAAACAGCATAGCCAGAGCGAAGAGACCGATAATGCCCCACTCAAAATAATACTCGATAAAAAGATTATGCGGATGCCGTAGATTTGCACCCACCGCCCAAGCAGGGAGTATGGCCGCGAAATTCCCCGTGCCGAAACCAAAAAGGATTCGGTCGAACTTGTGTTCCCAAGCCGCCAACCACATGCCCACCCTGCCCGCAACCGCCAAATCGACATATTGCAAGCTCGAGAACCTCCGCATCATTGAGCCGAAGCCCAATGTCATGGGAATGGCTATGACAAGAACAAACGAAACTAATGTTGAAATTCTCTGCTTGATGCCAACGTCAGCAAAAAACGCAACATACATAAGAACTGCGCCCATCACGGCCAGAAGACTTGTTCTGCTTCCGGTCATGATGATGAGCGAGAGGCTCGACAGAATGAAGACGATAAGCCCGAATTTGAGCCACTTTCTTTCAGTATCGAAGAGCCACCATGTCGCAAAAACGACTATAAAGCCTATGTTTCTCGCGTAATGATTGACATTGACAAGCTCAATTGCGTTGAAACGCCCCCATCCGCTAATGTCGCCTGTGATTACAATATTCAGGGCAGAATATAGGATAGTAACTGTTCCTATGACGACCGCACCTTTAAGGATTTTCTTGATAAAATCTGCATCTGATTTTATTGAGCTGAAACATAGAAACGGCACCAAGCATGAAACGAGAAAAGTGACTGTTTTAACGGCAGTGTAATCGGGAAATCTCGTCCGGTGAAAATTAAAGAGGATAATCAAAGTGACGAGAAACACCGAGACAATCACGAGGTTGACTTTTTTGGGGATTGCCGCTTTCTTCTGTAAGGCAAGTAATCCTATTGAAAATAATGACACTATCCCGATTGGGGCGTATGCGAAAATCGGCCTATCGAAGTTAGCCGCCGAGAGGGCTATGGCGAAGAGATTTTGGCCTACTATGACAGCCGAAAACCCCAGCTCCGGGCTTTTTAGATACGCGGCCAGCAATACTACCGCGAGAGGGACAATCAGAATCATTGCCTCATTGAGTTTCACCGCCGCGGCAAACGTCGCGACGATAATGGCGATTAGCATAAGCGCCAGCACCCTCTTCGGCAAATCATATTTTAGGCCAACTGATTGCATTACAATAAAATAAAAAACACCCACGCGAAAAGTTGAACGAACAGCCAACTGTCGAATCTATCCCAAAAGCCACCGTGGCCGGGGATTGCATTGCTGGAATCTTTGAGCTTCATCCCGCGCTTGATTTTGCTCTCGAACAAATCTCCTCCGACGGCCACAAGCCCCGCAAATGCCGCGAACGGCACGATGGTCCACCCGAATGACTGCGGCCATATCTGCCAGAATACCACCCCCACCGCCAGCGCGCCGAACATCTCGCCGGCAAAGCCCGCCCAAGTCTTATTTGGCGATAGCACCGGCGACATCTTCTTGCCCCCGATGAGGCTTCCGGCGAAAAATGCCGCAGTGTCCGCAATCCATACGAGCGCAAGCGGAAAGATGACATAGAGGATGTTTCCCGCGCGAAGTTCCCATGCCAACGAAGGCATCCATCCGAAGAGCACCAGCCCGAAAACGCCCATCGCCGCCGTCTCGAGCGTGTTCTCGGTTCTGTTTCTGAGCAGTTCGAGCAGAAACCATGCCGTCGAGGCGATGAGCACGAAAACGGGAACTATCGCTCCAAGGTCGAGCCAGTATAGAACCGGAATCAACATGCAACAGGCGATGAAGAACGCGCTTCTGAACGCGCCGAAATCCACGCCCGGCAACATGCTGAACTCCGAGGACAGCCCGAAGCTCACAATCAGCAGGAAGGTCAGCAGGAAAACATCGCCGAAATAGACGGCGAGGATTATCGCCGGCGCAAAAACAGCCGCGACGAGAACTCTATAAAGCAAATTTTTCGCCTTCGATGACATGAGCCCTCCTTATGAATTCTGTCTCGTTAGAACTCTTTTAAGCCAACCTGCGAATTTGAACATGAAGCCAAAACCTCCGAATTTGCTCGACCAGACAGTTCTATATAAAATCGCGCCGGAGATTCCCAAGAGAACGAAGTTCGACATCCACATGGCGAGCCACGGTGCCACGATGCCGCGGTCGCCCAGCTCCTCGCCACCTATAAGGAACGCCCAATACACCACGAAGAACAGAATGCCGAAGCCTATCGCCACGCCGAGACCTCCCTTGCGCGCCCAAACCCCTACCGGCGCGCCAACCAAAAAGAAAAACAGGCAGGCGAACGGAAGCGACCATTTCTTGTGCACCTCCACGCGGTATTTGCGGGCATATCTCTCGTGCGCCTCGATAGCATTGAACTGGCTCGCGATGGACTGCGACGTCGAGCGGGCGAGGGAGCGTAGCGAGCGGACGGCGTCCATTTCGGTCTCTTTCGGCGGGTCGGCTGGACGGAACGCGCGGGAGAACGCCCGATTGGAGAGGTCGAGGACGGCCTGCCGAGATTTGACAATCGACGACTCCCTCTCGGCGATAACTTCTTTCATGTCTGCTATGCTCATCTCGCGGTCGCCTCGGCGGGTGGTTTCGCTTCGTTCGAGCCTCATGCCCATGTCGCCGAATCGCAATGTCTGGCGCTGGAAATCGACCTTCGTGTGCCTCGATGGGTCGGCCTCGTCAATCTCGTGAATTGTGCCATCGAAGAGATCGAGGACGAGCGCGTCGTTATCCATGTCGAACTCCATCGTGCCATGCTTTGCCGTGACAACGCGCGGATATTGTCTGTCCTTTTGGTCGTAAATCGTGATGCCTTCGAGGCTGTTCGTCCTCTCATCGACCTCCTCAATGAACATAGCCAGTCCCGGAAAATCATCGATGAACACGCGCTCTTTCAGCGCGAGTGTGGGCTTCACTCTGCGAATATCGCGGAGGAGCCTCTTAGCCTCATAGTTGAGGTTCGGCAGAATCTGGTCGGAGAAATAGACCATCGCAATCGACAGAAGCAATGTCGCAATAATCGGGGCTATCATCATGCGCACGAAAGGAATGCCCGAGCTGACAGTCGCGTTAATCTCGCCGTCTTCGGCGAGGCGCCCGAACGCCATCAAGGACGCAATTAGGCAGGCCATCGGCACGGCGAGAGCTATCATCCACGCGAGGTTGAGCGCGAAAAACTTCAATACAACAAACGGCTCGACCCCCTTGGTAATCATGAGGTTCAGCATATCGAGAACGAAGTCCATCACGAAGACGAACATGATGATTGCGAACCCGCCGAGAAGCGGCGTCAGGTGCTCGCGAAGGACGTATTTCGATAGAGTTTTCACTGCAAAATCTAAAATGCGATGTGTTCGCGCACGCCGGAGTAAGTCTTCCGGTGAATCGCCGTCGCGCCGAGCCGAGCTATCGCCTCTTTGTGTTGTTTCGTCGGATATCCCACATTTTCCCGAAGACCGTATCCGGGGAACAGCGCGTCGAACACGGCCATAAGTTCGTCTCGCAGAACCTTTGCCACAATGCTCGCCGCCGAAACGCACATCACGGTCTTATCGCCGCCGACAACGGCCTCCTGCGGAATATCTATTCCGGGAAGCTTCTTGTTGCCGTCGATAATGACAAATTCCGGCGGAAGCTCCGCGGATGCGAGCGCGCGCCTCATCGCGAGGCGCGATGCTTCGAGCACGTTCAGGGCATCGATTTCTGCGGGGGACGCCCAGCCGACGGAAATCGAGAGCGCCTTCTGTGTTATGTATTCGAAAAGCTCCCGCCGTTTGTTTTTCGACAGGAGCTTGGAATCGGTAATTCCCGATGGATGTGCGCCGTAATCCCACACTACGGCACCCGCAACTACGGGGCCGGCCAAACAGCCGATGCCGACCTCGTCGATGCCGGCGATGGCCTCAACTTTCTCGGCGATGAGACGCCTTTCGAGCGGTGAGAAGTTCCGTGGAGTTCGCACATGCCCGGCGGTCATTTCTTGGTAATGAAACGCCTCTCACGAATTCTCGCGGCCTTGCCTATCTTCTTGCGAAGGTAATAGAGCTTTGCCCTGCGCACTCTTCCGAACTTCACGACCTCGACGTCCTTGACGTTGGGTGAGTGAATTGGGAAAACCCTCTCGACACCAATTCCGCCGGAAATTTTGCGGACGGTGAACTTCTCGTCGGTGCCGCCGCCTTTACGGCTGATGACAACGCCTTGAAATAGTTGAACTCTGACCTTCTCGCCCTCGACGATTCGGACATGGACTTTCACCGTGTCCCCCGGGCCGAAAGCCGGCAATTCGTTCTCCCTGAAAAACGGAGCCTGAACATTTTTGATAATTGCGTCTGACATATTTTCTCCAATCATTAGTTGTTTCAAAATTTTTTAGTCTCGCTCGAAGCGGGAAAGCTTCAGCGACTCTACAAACGCGCGCTCCTCGTCGGTCAGTTCGAGCTTTTCGAGTAGCTCGGAGTTTCTCGCGAAAGTAATCTCCAAAGAGCGCCTGCGTTTCCACTGGGCTATCGCCTCGTGGTTGCCCGAGAGCAAAATCTCCGGCACGCGATGCCCACGAAACTCGCGCGGGCGGGTAAACTCCGGCGCGGAGAGCAGTCTTCCGGGTATGCTGTGCGAGTCGGTTTCCGCCGAGTCGATGTCGCCGAGAAATCCCGGAAGCAACCGAACGACGGCGTCGATTATCGCAAGCCCGGCGACCTCGCCGGAACCGAGCACATAGTCGCCTATGGAAATCTCCTCAGCATCGAGAATATCGCCGACTCGGCCATCGATGCCCTTGTATCTCCCGCATATTATAGTCATGCAGTCAAGTTCGGACATTTTCTCGGCAATCTCTTGCGAGAAGAGCCTCCCGCGCGGGCTGACGATGATGCGCCGTCCGGCGTCGAAATCTGCGCCGAGGGACTCGACGGCGCGAACCACCGGCTCGGGCTTCATCACCATTCCGGCGCCGCCGCCAAACGGAATGTCGTCGGCGGTTCTATGCTTATCGCTCGTGAAATCTCGGATGTCCACGGGCACGAGCGAGACAATTCCGCGCTCTACGGCCTTCTCGAAAAGGCTTTCCTTCGAGTAGGCCTCGAACAATCCCGAGAACAGCGATACGACGGCGATTCGCAACCGGCCACCTTCTTTGCTTATTCAAGAACAGAGACAGTCGGGGCGCAGGCCTCGACCATCGGAATCGAATCGGGCGGAACTACTCCGCCGGCTCTCTCTCTTCGGTCTCGACTGGGGCTTCGATCTCTGCGGGAGCTGGAAGCTCGGCAGAAGCCTCGATTTCCACCTCTTCGGCCTTGGCCTCTTCGACTACCGGCTTGGGAGCGGCCTCGGGCACAACTTCCTTCGGCACCAAGGGCTTAACCGGCCTCTCGGGAGTTCCCGCTTTGGCCATAACAGCCGCGTCCTCGACCAATCCCGCCCAGAGTCCCTTCTTCTTGAGAAGGCTCTTGACCGTGTCGGTGGGCTGTGCACCGTTCGCGAGCCAGTAGGTCGTCCGAGCCTTGTCTATCTCGACTTCCTCGACCTTCGCGATTGGGTTGTAGAACCCTATGATTTCTATGAACCTTCCGTCTCTCGGCGAGCGGGAGTCGGAAACTACGATCCGATAGTGGGGCTGTCTTTTCTGTCCGCCCCGCTTGAGCCTAATATGGACCGCCAAACTACACCTCCAATTATGTCATTCAACTTAAAATCGCCGGAAATTTTTTCCATTGAAATTACTTCGACAAAAACTTTCCAAAACTACATGCCGCCCATCGGAAATGACGGCATCTTGCCCTTCTTCATCCGCTTGAACATCTTCTTCATCTCAAAAAACTGCTTCAGAAGGCGGTTGACCTCCTGCACGGAGTTCCCGCTTCCGCGCGCGATTCGCTTGCGCCTGCTTCCATCGATAATTGATGGGTTGGCGCGCTCGGCGGGGGTCATGCTGGAGATAATCGCCTCGATACGAACCGTCGCCTTATCGTCGATTTGAAGTCCCTTGAGCATGTTCTTCTTGACTCCGGGTATCATCGACAGAAGGTCCTCCAGCGGCCCCATCTTCTTGATTTGCGCCAACTGCTCGCGAAAATCGTCAAGGTTGAACTCGTCCCTGCGGAGTCTCTTCTCGAGCTTTTTCGCTTGCTCCTCGTCGAACGATTCCTGCGCCTTCTCGACGAACGATACGACATCGCCCATGCCGAGGATTCTTCCGGCCATACGGTCGGGATGGAACTTCTCGAACGCGTCGAGCTTCTCGCCCAATCCGACAAAGAGGATGGGCTTTCCGGTGACCTCACGAAGACTGAGCGCCGCGCCGCCACGAGCATCGCCATCGAGCTTGGTGAGGACGAAGCCGTCCACGGACAAGCTTTGGTCGAACGCTTCGCCGACTGTGACGGCCTCTTGGCCTGTCATGGCATCGAGCACCAATAGAACGAGGTCGGGCTGAATTCCACGGCGAAGCTCCTCGGCTTCGTCCATCATGGCCTCGTCGATGTGCAGTCTTCCGGCGGTGTCGAGAATCATGAGATTCTTGCCGGACTGCCTTGCGATGTGCCCCGCGCGCTTGGCGACATCAAACGGCGACTCGCCTTGCTCGAACATGACTGTCGGGTATCCGGCGCTTTGGCCGACAATTTCGAGTTGCCGCGCCGCCGCCGGCCGATGAATATCGCAGGCCACGAGCATGGGATTGAACCCGCGCTTGGCGAAGAACTTCGCGATTTTGCCCGATGTCGTGGTCTTACCGGAGCCTTGAAGCCCCACGAGCATTATCGAAGTCGGCGTCTTGAACGGGAGGTCGATGTCTTTCGCCGTGCCGCCGAGCAAATTGACAAGCTCGTCGTGGACAACCTTGATGACAAGCTGGCCGGGCGTTATCGACGAGAGCACATCCTCGCCTACTGCCTTCTCCTGAACGTTGTTAATGAACTTCTTGGCGACTTTGAAGTTGACATCGGCGGACAACAGCGCTCGCCGAACCTCTTTAAGTGCGTCGCGTATATTATCTTCGGTCAGGCGTCCGCGGGATGTCAGCCCCTTGAATACCTGTTCGATTTTGTCCGTAAGTTGCTCAAACATCTATAAAACCGCACATACCATTAGCGAGCGAAGGGTATAAAACGCCCTCCGCCCTCACGAAGTCGTTAGACGAGCTAATATATTCGCGTTTTTCAATAAATCAAGCAAAAATATTGCGCACGGCTCATAACTTTATATTTATTCTCTTTTGAAGTCCGTGCTGAACGCTTTAATAAATTTAGCTTGAAAGATGCGGAGCTTATGTGTAAATTACCTAAAACTATTTTATTGGAGGCCAAATGAAAAAAGCACTGATAATTATCGCGGTTGTTCTAATCGTCGTCTTCGCGGTCGTTCTCGTCGCGATGAGGTCGATGAAGGCATTCACCGGAAGAACTGCCGCTTCCATCGACAAGCCGTCGGTTCTTTCGATAGACCTCTCGCGCGAATATCCCGAACGGAGCACTTTCGATTTCTCAAGATTCAACTTCAGTATGAAGCGAGAGACGAACTTTTTGGGCCTCATCAAGGCCGTCGAGGAGGCTGGCAGAGACGACAAGATTCGCGCGATTTCGCTCAAAATCGACGGCGTAGGCCTCTCAAGCTCGCAATTCGACGAGTTCGCCAAAGCCATAGACGGCTTCAAGGAAAGCGGCAAGCCCGTCTATGCGTTCATGCCCTCCGCCGGCATGGGGGATCTCCGCGCGGGTTGCCTCGCCGACAGCCTCTTCATGTCGCCCGTCTCGGACTTCATGCTGATGGGCATGGCTATCATGCCGATGTTCTTCGCCGGCACCGCTGAGAAGCTCGGCGTGGGCTTCGACATCATTCAGATGGGCGAATACAAGGGCGTGGGCGAGATGTTCACCGAGAAGGCACTCACCGAGCCGCTTCGCGAGAACTACACATCGCTTTTAGACGCGCTTTTCGACGGATGGCTTGATTTTGTGTCGGCAAGGCGAGGGATTTCCAGCGAGGACTTGGCGCGATATGTCGATATGGGAACGTTCGACGCCGTTGATGGTTTCGGCATGGGCCTCATCGATGGAATCGTGTATCCGCAGGAATATCGCGAGAGAATACTCTCGCTCGTCGAGGACGATGACGACCGCATCGTCTCGATTTCGAGGTATCACTCGCTCAAAAAGCCGCTCTCCGGCAAACGCAAAATCGCCGTCATCTATTGCCTCGGCAATATCCACAGCGGCAAGTCGCAGGACAGCCCATTCAGCCGTAGCTTCTCCATCGGCGATGAGACATTCACGAAAGCCATAGGCGACGCCGCGGACGACGACGACATCGAGGCGATTCTCCTGCGCGTGGACTCCCCCGGCGGAAGCGCTCTCGCCAGCGATTTCATCTGGAAGTCCATACTCGATGCCCGCAAGAAGAAGCCCGTGCTGGTCAGCATGGGCGGCGTGGCGGCCAGCGGCGGATATTACATTAGTATGGGCGCAGACTCGATTTTCTGCGAGCAGAATACCATAACCGGCTCGATTGGCGTTGTGTTCATGAAAATCCATGCGCAAGGGCTTATGGAGAAGGTCGGCATCACCGTCGATGGAATCACGCGAGGCGAGTTCGCCGACGACTTCGCGATTCACAAGCCTATGGATGCCCACGCATATGAGGCTTTCACAAGGATGTCCGAGAAGACATACGAGATATTCACTACGAAGGCCGCCGAAGGTCGCGGGATGGCGCACGAAGAGCTTCTCGCCGTCGCAGGCGGTAGAATTTGGACGGGGAATCAAGCCGTGGAGGCGGGACTTGTTGACCGTATCGCGTCGTTCTCGGAGGCCATCGATGCGACAGCGAAGATGGTCGATATACCGCGCAATGAGCTGGGAATTATCACTTATCCGCGAGAGAAGGGTTTCTGGGAAATCGCGTTCGAACTGCGCGCGAATCCCCCGCTGTCGAGTGTTCTGCCCGAACCTATCGAGAAAGCCATCTCGCCGGTAATCGATATGATAACGCTGTTTAGGCCAAACGAGATACTCGCGCTCATGCCGGTTGTAGTTATCACCGACAGATAGTGCGGGCGACATAATTCATTGGAAGGCGGGCACTTGCCCGCCTTTTTTATATGTTGTATCCCAGCTCGCGGAGCTTCGTTTTGCCGTCCTCGGTAATCTTTTCGACCGACCATCGCGGCTCGAACACCAGATTGACCGTCACCTCATCTACGCCATCGACTTTCGATACAGCCTCCTCGACCATCTTGGTGAGAATGGCGTGCATCGGGCACCCGGGGATAGTCAGCGTCATCTCGATATCGACCTTGCCGCCCTCGATATTGACGCCGTAGATAAAGCCGAGATCAACGACATTAACGGGGATTTCCGGATCAAATACTTCTTTGAGCGCCGAGATAATTTTCTCTTCGGTGGGCATTATTCTCCTTTGCGTTTTGCTATTTTGATAACGAAGTTCAAGCTATTGCTTTCTATCAACTTATCCATCTGTCATTTCGAACTTGATAGGCGAGAAATCTATCAAACATCGAGTTAGAATTTCTCCTCGACTTCGGTCTCGTCGAAATGACAACCTACAACCTCATACCCATAACCCATACCACTTCCCAAAAAAACAGAGGCCGGAGGAAAACCCCCGGCCTCTAAACCCCGTTCGGGGGGCTATTTGGAGGACGCTACTTGATGAGCGTCATCTTTCTCGTTTCGCGGAAGTCTCCGGCGGTGACCCTGTATAGGTAAATGCCGCTGGGAACGTCGCGCTCTTGAACATCTCTGCCGTCCCAGATGATTCTCTGGTATCCGGCTTCCATCTCGCCATCGACGAGGGTGGAAACCTTCTGGCCGAGGAGGTCGAACACCTCGACGGTCACGTGCGAGTTTTTCGGGAGTGCGACAGTGAACTCGGTCGTGGCGTTGAACGGGTTCGGCCTATTCGCGGACAGCGCGAACTCTTCCGGAAGCTTACGCTCTTCGACGTCCAGCGGGCTGTCGCCGAGAGTGATGGTGAACCTGCGAGCCCCGCTGGTGCTCGTGAAGGAGTAATCATAGATCTCACGCATATTGATGGTCTCGCCGGTGACCTGATCGGTCAAGAAGAGCGACCATCTGCTGTCGAGGTTGTCCACGCCGCAAGACATGTCGTCGTGCGTCGGAACGCGGTCTTTCGGCCAGCGTATCGTAACGTTCATTCCGGCAGGGAGATCCCTGACAACGAACGTCCAGTCTTTGCTACCGAGGCTGAAGTTCCGCTTGGTATCTCTCGCGAGGCGGAGACCAGAGACCTCAAAGAAGGCCTTGATTGCGCCAGCTGGATTGCTGAAGCTCGGCTTCTGGATGTCGTATGAGCAGTAGCCGTCGAGAGCAAGCTCGTTGACGCTTAAGTAATTATACAAGTCGTTGCGCCTGTCCGAGCCATTAACAGCGGAGACAGAAAGACGAAGAGTGAACTCTTCAGGATTGGCCGTCACTGCTTTGACAGTCTTGGGTCTGACCTTCGCCATGAAGGTCTCCATCGTGCCTTCCTGCGGATAGACGATATTGGTAATTGTCGCCGGATTTCCGGGACGGACGTTGATGTAGTATCCACGCCAGCTATCGATGATATTGCCTTCTCCGCCGCCGCCGAGAGTCGGGTGATAGAACTTGTATCCTTCTTTCTGCGACCAAGTCCAATACTCGGGCTCGAGGTATGTGAAGTCGGTGGCCGCATAAACGGCGTCCCAATCGAGGCGCCTGTTGAACGGGTTGCCGACTAACCATAGGCCGTGGCTCGGGCTTGCCTCCGGATAGTAAACAGAATAGACGAAGTCTCCGGGGGCGAACGGCGCACCGTAAACATCGAAGAAAGTCTGTTCGTGCCATGTCTGGAGGTAGTAGCCTCTGCCGCGATCGAATCCCGTGGGCATCTCGAAGATACCGTCATCCTGATTCCAAGCCCAGATATTCGACCCCGTGGGGTTGACGTTGAACGGAACAATGTCGTCCCTGAGCTGGATGTAAGGATCGTTGGGAATCGCCTGAATCGGAACCGCAATCAAGTTCCATCCCTTGGGCACGTCAGGAAGAACCTGAACGCTGACGGGAAGTTGTGTAACCGGAAGGTTCGGATCGGTGTGGAGATAGATGTCGAAGTCATAGTCTCCAACGGGGTTGGCGTATTCCGGATTGACAAGCGCAAACACGACGCACTCGCCGGGAGCGATGAATCCTGCATTCGGCTCTACGAACATGCCGCCGGGCAGAACGCTCGCCGGTGCTTCGAGCACATAAATGCGCGGAATCAAGAAGTTCATCACCCACAGCCTGCCCTGATAGTCCATATCGAGGCCGCCGAGGCCGCCCAACTCGGAGTGGGGCGCAAGGATGGTGTTAGTTCTTTCGCCGGTCGCGAGGTCGATCTCGTGGATCTGGCCGGGGACGCCCGACTGAACATACCAGACAGTCCTCCTGCCCGGGTCGAACGCTATGCCGGCACAACCGGGGGCGTCATAAGTTTCCATGATGTCGCCGGGAGCGTCCCAAGACGGGCCCTTGACAGAGTAGATCACATCGACTCCCCAGCCGCCAATGTAGAATACATCGCGAGCGAAATCATAACCAACGCCGCGTTGCCAAATTGTCGCCCATGGCCCGCCGAGCGAATCGACAATTTCGCCGGTGTTGGGATCCCAAGCGTAGAGCTTGAATGTCTCATACGACTCGAGTTGCCACATGACATTGCGGTTGGCATCCCACGCCATATCGGTAAACCAAGCCATATCCGGCGCGGCATCCGGCCAGTGAATTCTGCCGATGTCGTGAACTATGCCGGTGTAAGTCCATGGCGATGTAGTCCATGCCATGTTCTGAACTGATGTGATTGCCCCACCGATTTCGTGGCGGTCGGTAACCCAGACTCTATTGATTTCGGTTCTGCCCTCAATGCCGAAACTCCATGGGAGGTTGGTCTCGGGAATCGAGAACGAATCGACCACGTCGCCAACGGCGCCCGGACGGGATCTCGCGATGTAACTATCGAGATCGCCCACAGGGCCGTTTGACATGGCTAACTTGCTGGCATCACCTGTGTTCTTGAGAGTGAAATCGCGCCTCGGATCATCGGATCTCTCCGGACGTGCACGACCGGGAACGCCGCCGCCACCGGGGATTCCGGTGAAGTAATACCATATTGTATCATCGGTCGGATTGCAAAGCTCGAAGAGAATTGAATCGGCGCTATCGTGCTCGAGTTGACCGGTAATCTCATCGATGTCAATCGGGCAAATCGGAATGATAACTGTCGTAAGTTCATCAATGAAAACCACGACATCTTTGTATTTAGGCCAATAGCCGGGAGCACCGGCAGAGATTGTGACACTGCCATATTGGATGTCATCCAGAAGGACACTGCCGTCGGGGCCGGTGTATCCGCTACCGCCCGGAGCATTGACTTTGGCGCCCTCGATAGTAGCATACGAATTACAGTCATAGACGTAAACACGAAGCTGGCCAACCGGAGACGCGCTGAAAGCGATATCGTCCACATACCAGCCAGTGCGGGTAACTGAAGCGTCGGAGCCTAAGTGGAATCTCACGTGAGTGACATCCGGAGTAAGAACTATGCGCTCATACTCCCAAGTTTCCCGAATGCCCGACCACGCCTCTTCGCCGCCAATGGCGGGGTTAGCGGCACTGATAGTGGCATTATAGGGTGTCTCGAGCGGCGTTGCAATGTTCCATGTCGCTCCACCATCCGTTGAGACTTTTATGTTGCCGCCGTCCCAATTCATCTCGGTGTTCATCCAGTGCCACCAAGAGAACTCTATGCTCGGGAAAGGCACCTCGACGTCGAGTGTCCAGCTTGCGTTGTTGAGGTAGTTATCGTGAAGCATTGTGCCCCAGCAATTAACGCCGGAGTGAGTCGCCGTCGGGCCAACTGTGGGTGCTCCCCACTGCCATCCGCCGGTGAGCGGAGTCGGAATCAAACCGCCGTCGTCGTCCTCGAAGTCCTCGACCTCGATGGGCGTGAGCAGGATTGTGTCATCGATTGTATAGGTCTCGGCTTCAACGACTTCAAACATTGGAGACCAGCCCATGTTATAACCGGGGAACGAAGCAACAACTTGATTGTCGCCCACAGCCACGTCATCGATGAAGAAATAGCCATCGGCATCCGTGAAAGTCTCTAACTCGGTTCCGATAACCTGACACAGAATGCCGTCATAAGGGCCGGGAGAATCCGTGAATTTAACCCATCCCTCGATGGAGCCAACCGGTCTCGGATACAAAGTGAAGTCTTTGCGCGTCCTGGATTCTTCAACAATAACTATACCATAAGCCGTGTCGCCGAAGAAAGCCGGATGATGGCACCAAACATTATATGTGCCCTCCGCAATGCGAGGAATCTCGTAATATCCATCGGCGGCAGTAGTGGCAGTGAGGCTCGTGCCGATAATGCCTACTGTGGCGCCTGAATGGTCGGCCCTGCCAAAGAGCGTCACATAGCCCCAAAGCTCGCCGCCCTCGGGCGGAGGCGTGGTGCAGTAGCGAATCGTTCTTGTCGGCGAGGTGAGGCCGAGATAATCCGGAGAACCGTAGGAGCCATCGGTGAACATATATGCAGTTCCGTCAGAGCCATCGTGATTCTCAACACCCATGGATGCCTCGTGCAGTGAAACAGGCGGCAAGGTATTGAAGCGAACATCAATTACGCTGTTTCCACCGGGAGTGGGGATAGCGTCCGGATGCCAAATTTGCACCTGAACGTTAAACGGCCCAATAGGCCATAGCAATTCCCAGTTATTGAAGGACAATATGACGTAATTCCCAGCCGGATCCTCGTAATAATAGGCTTGGCCGTCCGAACCCCATAGGTCGTCCCAGTAGAAGGCAAGGAATCCATCGATAAGACCGCCCGGAGTGGGAATGTCTTCATTCATCCAGTGGGAGCCGCTGGGGGCGGCATCGCCGAAAGTGAACCAGCCATTGGATGAAACCCAAACAACGCTGTCTTCGATGCCGTAGAAAACGGGATTGAACAGAAGGCCGGTATAACCTGCAACCGCGTCGTCCGCTTCAATAGCGCCCAGCCTAAATCCCGAAGTAGCATTGATCCACGTCGGATCGGGGCTCATCGGCATGCCGGTGCCGTCCTCGTATATATAATACTGACCGCCGACAATCATCATGCAAGTAGCCGACGTGCCTGTCGAGGCCGGAACGAAAGTGTCCGTGGCGCGATAGTAGTATTCGATTTGATCCCAGTCTCTCAATCCGCTGAGAGTGTATGTATAGTCACCGATTCCATCGGGAGCACCAGTGACATAGGTCATTCCCACGCATGTTTCGGGGGCATCATTGATGCTATAGCAAAGCTCGACGGAAGTCGGAACCACGCCCGTAGCATCATCGATGTTGACATCAAAGGTGTAATTCGTAGTTCCCGCGGGGAGCGAAGGCTCGCAAGCGAACGCGAATGTCGGGGGGGCCGGTTCTGTGGCGGCTTCATAGCCATAGACCACCACATTGTCGATTTCCCAGTGATTGTCGTTCCAGCTGGTTCTGTGAGCCCAGAAAGCAATTCTGCAGTTAGTAAATCCATCGACCAGAGAGGTTATGTCTATCCTGCGAGTCTCGTGAATCGAAGAATTCGATATGCCATAGGCCCAAAGCGTCTCGGGCCAAGTCGTTCCTCCGTCGAGAGATAGAACGACGACATTATCTCTGGCCCCTACGGCAAACCTGTTATAATCCGTTTCATATTCGAAAACAACGGAGTCATATGTAGCGCCGGTTGCGTCGAAACTCGGTGTAATTAGCCAGTCGTCCCAGTCCTCTTGGGGGGTCCAGAGAATACGTGCGACAGGCGAGGTCGTCCATGTGCCGTCGCCGGCATGTGGATGCCAGTCGTTTGTGTTGTCCGCCGGCGTGGCTTCGTCTCCGCCGACAATCCTAGTCCATCCCGTGGGCGGGTCGGCTGGGGTCGTCCATGTGTCGAAAGTCTCAAAGGGAAAAAGCTCGACTTCCGCAAAAGCGCAGAATGCAAGAGCAAGAACCCCTAAGATAAGCATAGCCTTAGGCCTCATTCTTCGTCCTCCTTCTTGATTTTGAATAATAATTTCTGAATAAGTCTCTTAATTCCATAATTTGTAGAAAAATACTCTACACATCCCTCAATGTCAAGGCATTTTTCTTTTTAATCCATATATTCGGCTTTTCAGGAGGTAATTCGCGATTTTAAGCAACCCCCAAGATTGCATCGCGAATAAACTCCGCCTTGAAAAGTTCTGTATCATCTATATACTACACATAATAATCGAAAATTCCAAAAAAAAAAGGATTATTTTATGAAAATCAAATTTAATTCGCCCTATCCGCTCATCGCGCCGATTCCGGCGGGAGTTATTGCCGTGGCAAGCCCTCAGAGCGGAGACAACCTCATCACGCTGGCTTGGCTCGGTGTCGCATGTTCCGAGCCCCCCTGCGTGTCGATTGCAATTCGACGCGACCAGAGGCACAGCTTTCACATCATCCACGAGAACCCCGAATTCACGGTTAACATCGCCCAGATGGAGCAAATCAAGGCCGTGGATCTCTGCGGCACGCTCCACGGCGACAAGATTGACAAGTGGTCGGCCGCAGGCCTCACGCGCGCCGAGTCTTCGGTTGTTTCCGTCCCGATGGTCGAGGAGTTCCCGATAAATCTCGAGTGCAAGGTAATCGGGACGCACATTCTCGGCACGCATGAGCTGTTCATCGGCGAAGTCGTGGCCACGCACGCCGACGAGAGCGTTCTCACCGACGGGAAGCTGGACATGTCGAGATTTTCGCCGCCGGCATATATCCCCAACGCGAGCAAATACTTCCCCATCGACACAAGAGAACCGCTCGGCGGATACGGATTCACAAAAAAATAAGCCGCACCCATTCGGATGCGGCCATTCACGGGGGAGCCGGGGAGCGCTGAACAATCGACCCTCCCCCGTGTGAAAATCTATTTCTTTTCGGCGCGCTTCGTCGCTTGATTTGCCGCGTCCGCGGCCGCCCGCGTGGTGCTCAACGCCTCTATATATCTCTCGGCATCGAAATGCTCCCGAGCCTGCACCTGTAGGTCGCGCGCCCTGCGGAGAAGTTCCGTCGCCTCGCCAGAACCGGACTCTTCGACAGGCCTCTGGGCGTGCTCGATAATCCTATCGGTGTTGCTCATCGCCCTCTCGACATTCCAGCGGTTGATGTCGCCCGATTCCTGCGCGGATCTTCGGGCGAGGTCGGCAGTTCGGCGCGATTCGATGAGAAGCCTCTCGGCGCGCTCGACTGAACCGCCAGCAAACGCAGATCGAGCATCGATAAGAAGCTCCATCGCGCGGTTGGCCAGCTCGCGAACCTCCGGCGGCGTGTTCTCGTCGAAGCTCTCTATTACATTATATATAGTGCTCTCTGTGCGGGAAAACTCATCCTCGATGCGGTCGAGAGCCAGCCCGCCCATACGGGAGATTTCGATAGACCTTCGCGAGAGGACAATCGCCTCGTCCACAAGGCGCATGGCCTCGCGGGGACGGCCGGCGGCGTATAGCAGTTCGGCTTCTCCGAGCATATCAACCGACATATTAAATAACTCGACAGCCTCTATTGCCTCGGGGAACACTCTGCTCTCGGCGAATAGTGCGATTTCGCGTGCTCGTTCCAGCTCGAACGCTACTCTCTCGAGGCTGAAACGGCGCTCGGAGTCGAGCGTTGCGCTCCGGATTCTCTGGAGCCGGTCGCGGACGGAGCGGGCGAGCCTGCTCGAAACGGCGAATTCATCCTCCTCGAAAAGCCGCCACGCTTGCTCATTAATCTCCGCGATAGCGAAGAATTCACCGCGAAGAATCTCGTCGCCGAACTCGTCAACGACGGGGGCGAGGTCCTCGATTAACTCGGCGTTCTGCTCGAGAACCCGAAGAACGGCTGTCGGCGGGGTTTCGGTTTCCGAAGAAGGGGTGCGAATCATTCGCTCGACGCGGAGCGCAATCTCCCTCGCCTGACGAGTAAGATTGAGCGCCAAAAACTGCTCATCGCGCTCGAAAGCCGCCCATGCGTCGGCCTGCATATCCACAGCGATGGCAAGGTTCTCGAGCATCGCCGAAGTCGGCTCGTCCGGGAGCCTCTCCTCGACTCGCGAGATGACACCGTCGGTAATCTCAAGCTCTCTCTGCACATCGGCATTGGGCGCCGCAGACAAGGGCACTGCAATCAGGAGCGCGCCGATCAGGACAATCGCCGGAAACGCGATAAAGTGCCTTTCTGCAAGCGCATCTTTCGGTTTGTTCAAATATTTCATCTTCATCATATTCCTCCGCTCATATCAATCCGTTGGGGTAAAATGCACGATGAGTGCCAAAGTATTAAGTAATTGCTATTCGGGAAGTTAGGACAAGGTGTCTTTTTCGCGATGAACCGCTAATGCAAGCAGGCGTCCCCAGAGGGACACTATTTCGCGAGTATCGATTCCAGCGAGCGGACGAAATCCGGCGCTCTCTCCGGCGATATGAAAACCGAATAGTGCGCCGTTCGAATGAGCACGCCGCGGTCGATTCGATTGGAGAGCGCGGTGATAACGCCCTCGATGCCGTCGATCTCGATGTTCTTCTGATAGCCGAAAATTCCGGGGAAAACGCCAAGCCCGTGGATATTCTCGCGCCCGATAAAATCGATTGGCGTTATCGACTCGATTTGATCAAAAGCGATGTTCCGCCTTCGCAAAAAACGGACTATCGAGATTCCATCGCCGCCCAATTCATAGGCACGAACCGACGACCCCCAGCCCGCGCCGGCCAGAAGTATCGCGGCAATTGTATAAATCCTCGCCAATATTGTCAATGCGCCATCGGCGAGGGCGACATTCAGCGCCATTGCGGAGCCTAAGAGGAAAACTATCGCCATTACCGTAGAAACCTGCGCCGTCATGTCGAAAGGGGCGGAGAAAATTTCCGCCGGCCGATTATCCCGTGCCACCATAACTGTCCTCATCGACATATTGTGTCTCCGGGATGTAAGGCTCCATGGTCTCGAGTTTCATGTTCTCGAAAGACACCCACTCCTTCTTAAACGTGAGGTAGACGTCCCCTATTGGGCCGTTTCTCTGCTTCGCGATGATTATCTGCGAGATTCCGGTCGAGTCATATTTGGAGCCGTGAATCTCAATTTCTTTTTGGCCGACAAGCTCCGGGCGATAGATAAACGCAACAACATCAGCGTCCTGCTCGATTGCGCCGGACTCTCGAAGGTCGGCCAAAACGGGGCGTTTGCCCTCGCGGGATTCGACCTGCCTCGAAAGCTGTGAGAGCGCAATAAGCGGCACGCTCATCTCACGCGCTAAAGCCTTGAGCTGTCGAGAGATAGTCGAAATTTCCTGCTGGCGGTTCTCGCCGCCTCTTCCGGCGGCGGAAATAAGCTGAAGATAGTCCACCAC
>OMKS01001553.1_pt1 | contig 20304 bp, 10 predicted proteins | sample 1674721 | NCBI WGS metagenome assembly OMKS01 (sample SAMN06264996, study PRJEB25208) | sediment metagenome | isolation source: hot spring sediment | place: USA: California | collected 2014-09-02
GGGGGAAATACTTATTGGGATTATGTAACGGGAACCTATCTTGAAGGCATTGAAGAGGTATGGCGACTGACAGGTGATTCGGTATATTTCAGGTATATCAGGAATTCCATTGACCCGATTGTCAGCGATAATGGCAATATTGTCGGTTTTAAAATTTCGGATTATAATATTGACGATACCAAGGAAGGGACCGTACTTCTGTTCTTATATAAAAATACGGGCAGGGAGATATACAGGAAAGCGGCTGAGAATGTTCGTCAGCAGTTCTATACCCACCCCAGGACCAATGAAGGCGGTTTCTGGCATAAGCAGATCTATCCGTGGCAGATGTGGCTGGATGGCCTCTATATGGGCAGTCCGTTTTATGCCGAATACGGCAGGCTGTTTCATGAACCGGAAAACCTTGATGATGTGGTTCACCAGATCACCCAGATGGAGAAACAGGCACGTGATGAGGTTACCGGGTTGCTTTACCACGGCTGGGATGAAAGCCGGAACCAGGCATGGGCCGATCCGATAACCGGACAATCTCCCTCTTTCTGGGGAAGGGCGATGGGATGGTACGCCATGGCCATTGTGGATGTGCTGGATGTGTTGCCGGCCCATTATGAAGGAAGGGACACCATTATTGGAATACTACAGCGAATGGCAGTGGCCATTAAAGATTGTCAGGATCCCGATAAGAAGGTGTGGTGGCAGGTTCTTGACCGGGGAGGTGACGCATACAATTATACCGAGTCGTCGGCAAGCGTTATGTTTGTTTACGCTCTGGCAAAAGGTGTCAGGCTCGGTTACCTGGATGAGTCCTACAGGCAGGTTGCCATTGATGGCTTCAACGGGATTCTTGATGAGTTTGTTACAGAGAACACAGATGGTACCATCAACCTGACTAAAACATGCAGGACCGCCGGACTGGGAGGAAGCCCCTACCGGGACGGATCATACGAATACTATACACAGACAGCCACCTACCGGACCAATGACGGCAAAGGAGAGGGGCCATTTATCCTCGCAGCTGCAGAGATTGAGATGATCGATTCGCTCTACCCGGTGGCCTTTTTAATGATCGACTCCTTATCTTCGGCGGGGGTCCATCTGGGATGGAGTATCGTGCAACCCGAAACAGACAGCATATTGATAGAGCGATCCAATGGAACTGATAAGATAAAGCTGGGAACCGTTTCAGCCAATATTCATTTTTTCACCGACACAACATCGCTTATTCCGGGAGAGCTTTACAGGTATACGGTCAGTGGATTCAATTTGAACCAGACATCACGGCCTTCCCTGCCTGCCCTGCACACAGCGCTGAACCCGGGGAACCTGCCGCTGAAAGCCTCCGATGAGAACCCGGCCAATGATGCAACGGATGTATCCGACGAACCGGTGCTGTCCTGGACACCCGGTGACGGGTCTGACCGGCACCAGGTTTATTTCGGGACCTCGAATCCGCCTCCTCTGGTTTCCGAACAGGAAACGACCACATTTTCACCGGGCAAACTGGAATACGATACGGATTATTTCTGGAAAATTGATGAAGAGAATGAGAATGGCATTACTCCGGGAGATATATGGACCTTTCGTACCCGGATGGATGATGTGCTCGTCGGGCACTGGACCTTCGATGAAGTATCGGGCCCGGTGGTTACCGACAGTTCTGCCTATGGGAATGATGGTTTGATTATCAATATGGTGGAGGAAAACCTTGCTGAAGGGATCAGGGGTGGGGCCATTTATCTGACAGGAGGAGAGTATGTGCGGATTCCGCATAGTGAGGTATTGAATTTCGGAACCGGTGAATTTACGGTTGCGTTTTATGCCAGAATCGATCCCTCAATTCTCCAGACAGGAGAAGAATACCGGCTGCTGATCAAAGGATCGCACATTGCAAACAGCAGTGAAGGCAGAACAGGGAAACGCTATGAGATATTTATTCATTCGCAGTCGGATGAAATCAGGTTTGCCATTGATGATGATGTCACAAAAAGCAGGGCTGTTATTTCTGCTTCGGAAAATATTTCCGGAGACTGGACCCACTTCGCCGTTATGCGGAAAATCCAACCCAACAAAGAATTGCGGTTTTTTGTGAACGGCGTTGCCAGGGCCGTTGCAACTGATAATACAGGGAATATTAACCAGGAGGAGGACCTGCTGATCGGGAACTGTGTGGATTACGAGAATTTTTTAACCGGGACTGTTGACGAGGTGAGGATATATAATTACTGCCTGTCCACAACGCAGTTACAGCAACTTTTAATACCTGTTACCTACACTGTTCCAAATAAAACCATTGATAAGGGAGACATATTACAGGTATCTCAATTTCCCGGCAGTGATATCCTGCAGGTTTTCATGGTGATGCCCGGCGAGGTACATGCAACATTAATTCTCAGGGACCTGCTGGGCCGGACCGTTTACGAGGTCCCGGTTTCTCTTGATATAAAAGGCGAAGCGCGGCATGGTTTATCCCTGTCGGATCTGTCTCCCGGACCCTATATCTTAACTTTCCAAAGCAGTAAAATTTGCGAAAGTATCAGAATAATTGTAAATTAATCGCATCCTTTGAATGGATTGAAAGAAATCTATTATGAACCTTAAAATTTAGTATTATGCGTAAAATCTACACTAAGTTATTCGTTATTACAACATTTATCCTGGGATTTCTGGTGGCAGTCAATGCCCAGGAGCCTGAGCTTATTATCGAAGAAAACTTCCAGGATTGGCCTGAAACAGACCGGGCAGATCCGGATGCTGATCCCAATGATCTCAACGCCTGGTGCGAACAAACATTGTTTCTTCCCGGTCCCGATGATTTTGATATTTATTATCTGACCGGCGGAAAGGGGAAAATTACCCTGATTAAATACCAGCTCAGTCCTTTTTGCAGTACGAAGAAGTTTAACAGGGATGGTATAGAGCCTACCGAAGGAGTTTCGGAGGGATTTGTCGGGCTGATGAAAGTCTCAGAAGAAACGGATACCATCGGACAAATGTATTTACCAAAACTGAGCAATGTAACAAAAATATGGTTTACCTTTTCCTGCACCGGTTCGAACAGGGGAGTCAGGATTTATCATTCACTGGATAACGGGGAGACATGGGAAAATACCGCCGGTTATGAAATTCTGGCCACCGGGGATGCACAGATGGGAGATTGGTTTGAAATTGAGGATCTTGATCTGAATGATGTGATTATCAAATTTACCTCAGGGGTAGATGTCAGTGATGTTTCCCAGATCTCAAGGATTCACGATGTACAGGTCTGGGGTGTTCCCGGCAGCAAGGAAACAGGAATGGATATTCGTGAAATTGCTGAGATTACAGCGAGATATATTCCCGGAACCGGCTTGGTTCTTGAAGGAAATATTGCCTCTGTAAAGATATTCGACCTTACCGGGCGCCTGGTCAGGGAATCTGAAATCATGGGAAATCAGACCCTGCAGATTGACAACCTTTCAGATGGCGTTTATATTCTGCAGGCCTTTGATGCAGAGTCCCGCGTACTCAATAAAAAATTCATGAAGCATTAGGGTATTCGCATTTGAAAAGAACAGATAACCCAAAACAAAGCCGCCTCAGCTAAAACAGTGAGGCGGTTTTTTTATAGGTTATTGTCTCCCGGATTCAGAAGACTTCTGAACAGGCCAACCTATTCAGTCACCAAAATCTTATTCAGCGACATGGAACCGTTATTCATCATTCTTATAAAGTAGACGCCGGTTTTAAGGGTGGTTCCATTCAGCCTGAAGGAATAGGTTCCCGGTTCCCGGGTTTCTCTGGTGATATGTTGAATAAGCCTTCCGGTCAGATCTATCACCGACAGTTCAATTTCGGAACGCTCATCCAAAGAATATTGAATATTCGTAAATTCAGAGAAAGGATTCGGGTACACGTTCAACCGGTGGTCTCCCGTCTCCATTCTGTTAATACCTGTATAATCAATGACGCTTGCCAGGATGCTGTCGGTAAAGAACGACTCCATGGTGCTGTTAAACGATTTCATCCGGTAGAAATAATCCCCGTAGGCGGTAATGCCTTCATCAACGTAGCTGGTCTGATCTTCTCCGGCAGTGAATATCTGATTCCAGGCATCTTCGTCTTTGCGTTCAATAATGAACCCGGTTTCATTATCGGAAATATCCTGCCAGGCAAGGGTTACAGCCTTATCAATAACCGTATCCACAGCGAGGTTTATGGGTCTGAGGATATACTCAAATTCCTCAACCAGGCTGTTCAGGTAGTACTCCAGGTTTGTATAGCCTTCACCTCTCATATCGCCGTTCCTGTCGGACGGGTCATTCTTGTCCAGCCCGTGGGCATCTTCCCAGTCATCAGGCATCCCGTCATGATCGCTGTCAACCGGAGGGGTTGTGGATGCATACGACGGCCATCCGCCAACCGTTCCCTGGGTATCGATAATACCCCTAGCCGTTCCGTAGGCTCCTCCATACTGTGCGGTTCCTGTTACGGTTTCATAAATGATACGGGTATCCACAATATCCCTTTTAGGAAGCACAGCGCCAACCCTGGCCATAACATGTTCAAATGCTTCAACCGCAGTATGATGGGTTAATGCCGGAGCAGTAAGCGGTTCAGAAAGCTTTATCTGCTCTTTTACGGATGCAGAAACACCATGCACGCCAATCCAGTTGTCTTCTGTGGTACCCGGGTAGCCATACACAAAGTTATCTGCGACGTAATAAGTTCCGTATCCATTATCATTGGCGTCGGGGTCAACTATCCTGTTCCTGACACTGCTGCCGGTTGCCGGGCCACTTTTGTAATAATTACCAACTATATTGTGATTTCCGGCCTCTCCGCCGTAGGCACTGTTAAATCCCCAGTTATAGATCACGTTGTTCCGGTGATCCACAAGCTCTTCAGCAGGAAGGCCCGAGTACCTGCTTCCGTTGAAGCGCGGGTTTCTGCTGGTATGGTGGGCAAGAAGGTTATGGTGAAAAGTAGCGCCTCGTCCGCCCCAGATGCCTCCATAACCATGGTTTCCTTTATCGTGCACGGAAGCATAGAGGCTCTCGCTTAACAGGCAATACTGCATGGTGAAATTGACATTATCATAAAAGGATGCGCATTCATCCACGGACCATGACATGCTGCAGTGATCTAAAATGATGTTGCTCCGGTTCCGTCCCCACATCGCATCATCTTCTGTATTTGATTCATCTCCCAGTCTGCTCCTGATAAAACGGATAATCACATTGTTGGCACCCACATAGATCGGATAATTTTTAATGCAGATCCCGTCACCCGGGGCTGTCTGTCCTGCAATGGTAATATCACCATTGCTTATAGAAAGTCTTGATTGCAGTTCAATGATCCCTGAAACCCTGAATACCACTGTTCTTTTCCCTGAAGCCTGAACGGCAGCCCTCAGACTGCCATTTCCCGAGTCGTTGAGATTGGTTACCTCATAAACCACACCGCCTCTTCCTCCGGTTGCCATGGCACCAAATCCTTCAGCTCCCGGGAAAGCCGGAACCTGCGAGGTAAGGGTTAAAGAGATTATCAACAGGGCGCCCGCCATGCAAAATCCTTTACCTTTTCTCAGGTTCTTCTGAAATGTTGATCTGTAAATCTTCCTCCATCTGTACAATAAAGCCATAATTTCTCTTTTTAAGTGATTGTAAAAATAATAAGATGGGCTGTTTCTTAAGCAATTCTTCAAAATTGGCTTTTTGAAACAGCCCAAAAACTATCGGTATCTTAATTAATATCCCGGATTCTGGTATGAGGGATCCCCGATGGCATCAATCTGGATCTGGGGAATGGGTCTCAGTGTAAATTTCTCCGAGAAATTTGTTCTGGCCTGGGGATTACCTGCATACTTCTTCATCCGTTCAACCAGTGTTCCGGTGCGTTTCAGGTCAAACCAGCGATGCTGTTCACCGCAGAATTCACGGGCCCGTTCATCCAGGAAGAAATCCAGTGTCAGGTCTGCTCCGCTGTTAATCCCATAGGCTGAGAGCATCCCGGCCCCGTCACCGTCATAGGACCTTTTGTTGGCCAGGGGCAGAAGGAGATTATAGGCATCTCCCGGATTTCCGGCTTTCCACTTTGCCTCGGCAGCATTGAGGTACATCTCAGGCAAACGGATGACATAAGCATCCCGGATTCCTCTCTGGGAGCCTGTTCCTTCGGCTGCGGGGCGTCCCGGGTCATGGAATTTCTTCAATTCCAGGCAGAGGTTCCGGTCATTGGTCCGCTCAGTCCGTATGGTACCATCCGGATTGAACATATGGGAATGATCGAGGCACCAGAAATTCCTGTCGAAATGCCAGATATAATTCTGGGTGATTGCATCCTCGATCAGGGAATCCGATGCAGGGAATACCCCTTTAATAAAGTGTATACAGGTGTCGCCAAACTGGACGATCTGCTGGCCGAAAAGCGGATCCGACTCATCGTTATGCCAATCTTTTAACGCCCCCGATCCCCATTTCAACCTTAACGGAGTAGTATTATTAGCAATCCAGGTAGTTTTGAATGAGCCGTAAAACCGTTCGTCTACATTTTCGTTGAAAGCATCTATCAGGTACATGGTTGGATTATACCTTCTGAAAGGTCTTCCGTTCTCAATATCCCTGACCATTCCCGGCATGATATCATACTGCATGCCATACATGAGATGGCCGAGGTGGCCGCCTTCCCGGTCGTCCCACGGTTTATCCCCTGCCCGCTGATAAATGGTATAATTACTTGCATCCATATTCATCGACGCATATTCGGTGCGTGAATAGTTGATAGCCCAGACGCACTCCCGGTTATTGTCGTTGTTATCCAGTTTCCATAAATCCTCGTAATTGTCCCAGAGTGAGAATTTACCGCTGTTTATTACTGCTTCAGCATCATTTGCTGCGGCGGTGAAATAGGCATTATTGCCTGAATAGTAACCCCATGTCAGGTTCATGCGTGACCTGAATCCGAGTGCGGCCATTTTTGTTACACGGCCAAAGTCTGTGGAGCCTGTATTGTCATTATCACCGAGGTTGTCGACGGCAAAGTCCAGGTCCTTCAGGATGAGATCATAGAAATCCTCCACGGGAGTTTTGTTTGCAGTAAGTACCACCCCTTTCACCGGCTCTGAGGTCAGATGCACCCCGCCCCAGGTTTCAACAATGAGCCAGTTGTAGAGTGCTCTCAGGAATCTTACCTCTGAGAGCCTGATCTTCGTTTTTTCCGGTGTAAAAGGTGTCCTGTCGGGATCAGAGAGTATATCAATGGCATCGTTGCATGCATTGACGCCGCGGTAAAATTCCACCCAGAGTACCACCAGCCTGGAATTGGTTGGGTTGAAGTCTGTCGTAAAGGTATACTGGTACTGCTGTGGATGTTGCTGTCCGTAATCATATATATCGGTTCCGGCAGTGCTGAAGTCATAACCTTCCTCCTGGGCCCACCATATTTTGTTAGTCACGTAGGCGGCTGCGATGAGGCTCTCCATACCTGAAGCGGAGGTGTAATACTGTTCGGTATTCGCACCTGCCAGGTACTGCTCATCAAGGAATTGATCACAGGAATAGGTTCCCAGCACTAATATGATCAGGAATATAATTTTTATCGTTTTCATGATGATATCGATTTAATGTTTTAAAATTAAAAAGTCAGGTTAGCTCCCACGGCAATCATCTTCGGTATCGGTTTGCTCATGGCTCCCCTGTATTCCGGGTCATACCTGCCCTGGCTGAAATATTTTCCAAAAGCAAAGTAGTTTTTCAGCGTGACATATATTCGTGCTGATGAGATATAGGCTTTTTGAGTAAGATTGACCGGGAGGGTATATCCCAGTGTAACATCCCTGATTTTCACATAGGATCCGTCCTTATAGCGCAAGACGGTTGCTTCCGACCATCCGCTGCGCGTAAGTCCGGGATTCAGTCTGGGATAGTCGTTGGTAGGATTGTTTGGTGTCCAGTAATCTCTCTCCATGGAATTTTCCCTTCTGTCGGGAGACCATTGCCCTTCTATTCCGTCACTGACCATATGGCCTATCCGTGCATATACAAATACTGTAAGATCAAAATTCTTATACTGCATGACGGAGTTTAATCCGGCTACCCACTTTGGCCTGGGATTTCCCAGTACCACTCTGTCCAGGTCGCTGATCAGGGTGTCGTCGTTCACATCCCGCAATTTAAGGTCACCGGGAACACGTCCGTAAAGGGCGGCATCTTCCTCTTCACCGAGCTGCCAGATCCCAATCTTTTCATAGTCATAAAACACGGAGATGGGATGCCCGACAAACCAGCCGTTACCAATATCCTGCTCCACACCGCCGACAAGGAAAGTGATTTCCTCGCGGTTCGCTGCAAAAGTCAGATCGGTTGACCATGTGAAATCCATGGTGCTGACATTAATGGATCTTAATGTAAATTCAATGCCCCTGTTTTCAGTTTCCCCGACATTCTGCATAATCTCGGGCACTGCGGAGGTAGGAGGCAGGGTACGGCTTTGAAGCAGATCATACGTATAGGTCTTGTATAGTTCCAAGGCACCGCTGATCCTGTTCCTGAACAATCCAAAATCAAATCCCAGGTTCATTGCAGTGGTTGTTTCCCATGTCAGATCGGGATTATCCAGATAACCGGTCCGGTATCCCAGATAAGGATCAGGACCGAATTCATAATAAAGTGGTGTTCGAATAATAGAACCCAGTGCCGCATAGGGGGCAACAGACTGGTTCCCGGTTTTTCCATATCCGAAACGGATCTTAAGATTGGATACGGCCTCCACATTATTCATAAAACTTTCTTCACTGATTCTCCAGGCTACCGATGCTGACGGGAAGAAATCCCATTTTTTGGCAAGCTGGGAAGCACCGTCATAACGGCCTGTTACAGTGGCAAGATATTTACCTTTATATCCGTAATGGACCCTTCCGATAAAGGAGGCCAGCTGATTTTCCCGGAGCTGGAGATAACTTTCATCTCCCGGAGGGGCAATCAACAGATCCTGCTGACCGGAGCTGAGGGTCCACCACCATGAGTTCCCCAACAGCAGGTCGGTTGCACCCTGGTAACCCCGTTCGGTCCTTGAGGAAACCGTTTCGGTGGCAGCCGTAAGAATGACATTGTGATCGCCAAAATCTTTGTTATAGGTGAGGATATTCTGGAATGTCCATTTATATCCGGAGGTCATGGAGATATTAGCCTGGCTCAACCTTTCAATACCTTCATATTCACCCTGGAAGAAACCGTTTCTGTTGAAGCCGAGATCGAAGTTGAAAGAGGAACGGAAGGTTAATCCGTCAAAAAGATTCAGCTGTGCATAAAACGTTGAGAAAATATCTGTATTGATGATTTCATTCAGGTAGATGTCCGGATCCTGATCAATCAGGGGATTTTCAAACGGAACCCTGTCATTGGGTTCAGGGTCAAGATTTCCAAGTGAATCATAGGCAGGGGTAAGGGGATTCATGTTATAATTGATCCCTCTTCCGTTTATTTGATTTGAATAAGCAATAAAGGTTGAATTTCCCAGGGAAAGGAAATCAGTTACTTTTGATTCGAGGTTGGTTTTAATGGAATACCGTTTATAGGAATCATTTGGAATATAGTTATCCTCAATCATATGGTTGAGTGAAACGGAGTAATTTGTGATTTCGTTTCCACCGGTTACGGAGAGGTGATAATCCTGCTGGGTTCCGAAATCTTCCATCTGGGCATCCACCCAGTCAAAATCTGTTCCTGCGAGATAACCTTCATTTTCCCTGAGTGAGAGCCCCGGGCCAACATCAATTGAATCATCCGGTGTATCCCAGTCGTAGGCTGGTCGGGTGGTTCGCAAAAAATCGCGCGTCATCCTGAGAAAATATTCGGCATCTCCAAGGGGCAGTCTGCCCAGCGGCGTAGTTACTCCGTAGTAGGTATTAAATGCAATGACCGGTGCACCGGCTTTCCCTTTCTTCGTGGTGATAAGTATCACACCGTTCGCCCCCCTGGATCCGTAAATGGCCGTGGAGGATGCATCCTTAAGCACCTCCATGGATGCGATGTCATTGGAGTTGATATTAATGTTGCTTCCGTAATCGATGCCGTCCACGATGTAGATCGGTGAGTTGGAGGCTGTCAGCGAACGGGCTCCCCTCAGTAGGACGCTGTATCCCGATCCTGCAGCACCACTGCTTCGAACCATATCGATACCGGCTACTTTACCCTGTAAAGCTTCAATGACGTTGGTCGATTTTGTGGTGGCAATATCCTCTTCCCTGATGGAAGACACCGAACCGGTAAGGTCACTTCGCTTCATGGTTCCGTATCCCACAACAACCACCTCATCCAGAGCCTCTGTACTCATCGACATGGTGACATTGATGACAGTCTGATCGGTAATGAGAACGGTCTCATTGACATATCCCACATAAGAAAAAACCAGGGTCTGCCCTGAGCTTGCATTAAGGGAATAGGTTCCATTGCCGGTTGTAATGGTGCCAACTGTGGTACCTCTCACAGTCACATTTACACCCAACAAGGGTTCATTCGTTTCCGCATCCGTAACCGTACCGGTAATCTGCCTCGGCTGTGCATATGCGAATGAGGTTATTGAAAAACCTGCGATAACCAAAAGTACGAAACGGATCAATCTTTTGAATGGAAAAGGTCTTTTCATAGTTATGAATTTAGTTAGGATTTTGGTATTAATCTTGTAAATAATTGATATGCATACAATGAAAATAATTAATCTTGGAAAAGTAATCAGCCGGTCCTCAACACATGTTTAAAAATTGGTATAAAACATTGGTCTATTTAACATCCCTGTTTACTGATAATAGCAGGATTTATAAGTAAAAATAAAGGTTTAAAACCGGATATGAAAATTCTTAATGTCTTTTTTATATGACAATATCCACCCTTCTTCCAAAAGGTGATACAGCAAATCCGGCCAGTTTGAAGTGCTGGATTCCCCAGGGAATGCCGATAATGGTGATGAATAAAAGGCAACCGAAAATTACATGGGTAAGAGCAATCCATAGCCCTGCCAGGAGGAACCAGATGATATTCAGTAAAGTAAACAGACAGCCCGGCACATTGCCCTTATCAATATGGAATGTGCGGCCAAAGGGCCAGAGGCAGAGCGAACCAATCTTGATCATCTGAAAACCGAAGGGAATACCAATGATGGTTGCCATCATTACAATGCCTCCTGTAAAATATTCTATGGCCGTAACCAGTCCACCGAATAATAACCAGATGATATTTCCTAAAAACTTCAATTCATCAAAATATTTATCCAGATAGTTGACCTGTCATCCTGACCTGTTTCATGAACCGCTTACCGGTTTAATAGAAAAGCTGCTTTGAAAGCAGCTTTTCAACCCTAAATTAACCCTATTGTTAACCTAACCCCGAATATAAATGAAAAAATATTACGAGTGTTATGCCACAAAGGTTGAATTTTTTATGGGAAAAAATTATGAGATTTCTCATAATTTCAAAGTTTCTTATGGATATTTTCGGTTACCACATGCCCGTCGAATAACTGTATGATCCTGTGTGCCTTTTCTGCATCACTGGGGGAGTGGGTCACCATCACGATGGTTGTCCCGTCTTCATTGAGTTCTGTAAGCAGTCCCATCACTTCAGCACCGTTGGCCGAGTCAAGATTTCCAGTTGGCTCATCGGCCAGGATCAGCTTGGGATTTGCCACCACCGCCCTTGCAATGGCCACGCGCTGCTGCTGACCGCCGGAAAGCTGCTGGGGAAAATGATTTCTGCGATGCGATATTTTCATTCGCTCCATAACCGCCTCAACCTTCTTCTTTCTTTCCCCGCCGCTCATCTTAAGATATAACAACGGCAATTCGATATTTTCATATACCGTAAGTTCGTCGATCAGGTTGAAGCTTTGAAAAACGAAACCGATGTTGCCTTTTCTTAAATTGGTTCTGCCTTTCTCTTTCAGATTGGCTACTTCATGGTCGTTAAATTTATAGGAACCTCCCGTAGGATTGTCAAGAAGCCCCAGGATGTTCAGAAGAGTTGATTTACCACAACCGGAAGGACCCATTACCGCAACAAATTCTCCGTCCTTGACTTCAATATTCACTTTGTTTAACGCGGTGGTTTCGACTTCGTCGGTCCGGAACACCTTTACAAGGTCAACAGTTTTTATCATTATGAAAAGATTTAGAAATATTTTGTTCAATGGAATTTATCAATCCATATGCCAAAATAAATAAAATCCTGAAGAACAAAAGCATAATTATTCAATAAAAATCCATGGAGTGTTCACTTTTGCGACGGAGGTGTACGGAAACGGACAGACTGAACAGGCTAATGCTCTACTTCGCTGACAGCCGGGGGGGTACTCCGTTGCTGCGCTTACAGGCCGATGGGCGATTAGTTGACTGAGCCGGATCCGGGGATCCTTACGATTATCTTCTCTGCGATCTGCAGAGCCGTTGTCAGTGTATGAAGATCGTCGTACAATTCCCCGTTGGCACCCGATTCATGGCTTCGGCCAATAATCTGCATCTCGCACTCTTTTTGGGGATTTTCCAGATCAACAAGAGCAGAGTACACAATAGCCGGCTGACAGGAGGTTTTATATTCGTCATCATCGGGGAACTTATTATTGGTCCAGTATTCATTCCAGTCCCAGGTCTGGTTCAATTCAAACAGTACATAAAACTTTTGAGGAACCGGTTCATTCAGCCGGGTGTGCAGGATAAAACTTTTCCCGGGGGTGGGGCCGGTGTAGGCATCTGCAACGGGATTTCGGGGCGAAGGAATATAGAGACCGTCATCCGCTTTGATGCCTCTGCGGTGTGACCAGTAGGGGAGTGCAGCGGGTCTGCGTATTTCACCCGGTTTCCAGAATCCCTCGGAGGTGTCTCCATGCCTGAAAATACCCTTGCCGATGGATTCTGCCACATACAGGGTCTGGATAAACTGTCCCTCTGTATCTTCAATCCAGATGGCCATGAGGGGATGGTTATGCTTCTTTCCGCGTGTGAATTCAATTTCAATTTCGGGACCTTCTCCCGCAGGATTGTAAGTGAAATGTTCCGGGCTTTCATCAACGGGTACCCTTGAGGTTTTACATGAAACCATCAGTGAGGCAACGAGTATGGTGAAGAATATCTTTTTCATGCGGTATAACTATTTTTAATGTCTGAATTACTTTTTTAACAATGCGATAAAATATCAAAATTCGATGATAATACCAACAGTGGGCAAAATTGTTCCCCCGGCAGAGGTAACCGTTCGCATCAGGTATTGCTGTTGATCAGCTGGCGCTTCAGGATTGATGATGACGGGATTCCCTTCTGCATCCCTTTCCTGCACCAGGAAAGAGGTACTGGTGGTTTTATAATTGTACACGTTTTGTACATCAACATAAAGATTGATGGTAATACGCGAGAGGAACCACTCCTTATCCAGCCTGATATCGAGCTGATGAAATGGATTATACCGCAGTTGGTTGTAACGGTTTAAATCAAGTGCGGGGATTCTGTTAAGGTCCCAGTAATTGACCAGATAAGATGTCTGAAGATCGAACGGGGTATAAGGCTGTCCGCCAACGAGCCTCCACCTGAACCCGGCCTGCCAGTTGCCCTTGAATTGACGTATTCCGGTTATGTTAAGCAGATGAATATTGTCCCATGTCGTCGGGATCCAGCCCAGATCCAGCAGGGATTCTTTCAACGGTTTGGTTTCGCTTCTCACGAGGGTATATGACAGGGTGAGATTGATTCCGAAAAGATCCCGGTTCCTGTAAAGCAGTTCGGCCCCGTAGGCACGTCCTTCCGCAATCGACTTTACCGGTTCATAGCCAAATATACCGAAGTCGGCTCCCTTACTGGCCAGACTGATAGAGTCGTTCAGGGAAAACGGGTAATTGCTGTATTTTTTATAAAATCCTTCAAGGCTTAATTTTGATTCACTGTCGGGGAGCCATTCGACACCTGCCACAAGATGATCGGACCGGATGAAAGTCAGGTCTTCTGTTTTGTTGGCCCTTTCACCTGCAGGATTTTTATATCCCATGGTGGTATAGGCAGGGGCCTGGTAAAACCTGCCGGTGTTGAAATTTAAAAACCATCCTGCTGATACCTGGTAAGAAGCTGAGAAGCGGGGAGAAAGCTGGTTAAACATGTTGGACATGTTGCTGTTAAAATTATTGGCATCGGTTCTCAACCCGAGGGACAGTGCGAGCCGCTTGGCCAGAAACTCCCTGCTGACCTGTCCGAATAAACCCCACTTGAACATATCAAACTGCGACTCAGTATCAAAAATAACCGGTTGTCCGACCAAAAATATTTCATTGAATAACCTGCTGTAGTATTTGGCATATTCAAAATTTGCACCGTAGTTGATCCTTAAACCATTCTTATAGCTTGATGTATGTTCGAAACGAAACTTGTTCTCAATCTCATCGGAGTCGTAATCAAGAATTTTAAGTGCATCGGCGGTGATATTGTCTCTGTATTTTACCGATGCATTATGAAGGTAATTTCTGCTGGCAACCCAGGTATCATAACCCTTTTCCCGGTAATGTTTATAAACCAGTCCGATGGCATAACTCCACTGGAACGATTCGGGCAGGTATCCCAGGATATATTGCTGTTGCTCTGTCTCATTGGCATCCAGGTTCAGGTTGCTGATGTCGTAGGAGCCCAGGCTGATTAATGAAATTTCATTCTTTTCATCGATCCTGGTTTTTATCTTAACCTGGTAATCATTGTATTTTGGCAGGAAAGGCAGTTGGAGAGCTGCAAAGAGAAACTGAAGGTATGAACGCCGGGCAGAAAGTATATAGGTGGTCTTTTCTCCAATCGGACCGTCAAGGGTAAGGGCAAGGTCGGATGCCCCGACCGAACCGCGGAAACTGAGCTTCTCCTTATTTCCGTCGACCTGTCTCATGTCGATCACTGAACTCATGGCCTCGTTCATATTCGAGGGGAAAGCTCCTGTATAAAAATTAACTTCGCGGATGAAGTCTGCATTGATAATACCTACCGGACCTCCTGATGCTCCCTGGGTGGCAAAATGGTTAATATTGGGGATCTCTATGCCGTCGAGATAAAATGTATTTTCGCCGGGCCCACCGCCTCTTACAATCACGTCATTTCTCTGGGCGGGCGTAGATGCAACACCGGGCAGAGTCTGTATGACCTTTGAAATATCCCTGTTCCCTCCCGGACTTTTCTCAATATCCTCTATGCTGATACGCTGTAATGAAATCGGGCTCTCCTTGACTTTTCTGAACGGGCTGGCTTTTATGACGATCTCTTCAAGCAACACGTTCGCTTCCTCCAGGGGAATTTCCATGTAAACCTTTTTGGCATTTGTAACCTGGATGGCTTCGGATACATACATATCAAAACCTATCGAGGAAACCCGGAGCTCTATAAATCCCGGTTCAAGACCCGTGAAGATAAAATTCCCGTCCAGGTCGCTGATGGAACCAATGGTGGTGCCGAATATGGCAATGCTGGCAAAAGGAACAGGCTCATTATTCTTGGCATTAAACACCCTCCCCTCTATCATACCGCTTTGCGCAAACAAGGTTGAAACAGACCACAGGGATGAAATAATTCCGATCCGGATTTTAAAATTTGATTTCATGCATTACATCAGGTTAAGTTTTGAGAGAAACATATAAATAAGATTATTGTTCAAAAGATATATTTAAAAATTGAACATAATGTTATGTTAAGCCATAAAACTAACTAATTATTGAATTTCGACCAGGGTAAGTAGGGGTAGTTCGACTTTAATCCGGTTAACCTTTTTTCTCTCTCCCTGACAAATTTCTTATGTGTGATTGAGTCGGGATGAACCGGTTTATGCTGAAATGCTTTGAGAAGAGAATCAAGTTTTTCGATAACCTGCCTGGTTTCATCAGTGAAAAACGCAGATGCAAATTTTTCCCAGATATAGGTTACTGCGACATTGTTGAGGTGGATCAGATCTTCGGCGTAAAAGCGATAATCCCGTAAATCATCCATCATCATTTCATAGGAGGGGAAGTAGAAAAAGCTCTCCGGGTTAAAGCTACACAGACGGTTCACAGCCAGGAGGAGTATGGATTTACTGACCTGGTTCCCGTGGGCTCCGTCTTTCCAGTGCCGGACCGGACTGATGGTGAAAATGATTTTTAAGTGCCGGTTAACCTGTTGCAGGCGGTTGAACAATCCAGTCAATGCATCCGTGATCATTTCAGGAGTCAGTCGTTCCCGGCTGAATGCCGAAGCAGGCATTTTATGGCAGTTGCATACAATCTCTCCCGATTTGTTGTACCTGTATACGTAAGAGGTGCCGAATGTGAGAAAAAGGTAATGTGCATCATGTATGAATCTTCTGGCTTCCTTGAAAGAGCGGTTAATATTCTCCAGGGCTTTGTGCTTATCCGGGTGAGAAAACCCGGTATAGTGGTTAAATGAAAAGTAAAGATCGTTGTATAACTCCAGGTCATCTTCCGTATATTCCTCTTTGTCGAGAATGGCTGTCAATGCTTTATGGATCGAAAGGGGATTGTAGATAACGCCAAACGGGTTGATGCAGACATCAAAGAGGTATTTGTGAAGATACGAACCCATGTAATCCGTAAAACAGGAACCCATCATCAGTACAGGAGACCGGTGGTCGATCCTGAACGGATAGCCTGGAATATCTACTTCGGTGCGAAATTTCATAGTATCAATTTAATCCTCCTTCGCGTTCGCTTCGGCGGACGAGAAGGACTTGGTTTAATTCCTCGGAGTTTACTCCGAAAGGTTGAGTCCAGAGTTTACTCTGGGGTTTAATACCATTTATCCATAAGCCTTAAGTACCTTTTCCATCGTATTTGGCATCCAATGCCCCCTCTGAGCTCTGAGCTGATCCGCTGTCTAATCCGTTCAGCAATGCCTCCGGTAATCAGTTGACTGACTTTTAACCTCCACTTGCAATACGTTGCTGAGAGTTTTAAATTTACACTGCAATTTAACTAAATTACCCAATGCAGAAAACAGTTCAAATTAATCCCTCTGTCACTCATTCGGCCAGCGTATGGTTAGTCAGAAAATTACAATTTTTTAAGATGAAATTCAGAATTATTTTTACGTTACTTGTCTTCCAATTCTTTTGTACATCAGGGCAGTCTTATGAGGAGCTCATTAAAGAACTGGAAAACGCACTGGATAATAAAAGTACATATATCAGGCAAAAAGAAATCAATATACAGAAGATAAAGGATGAGCTGCATTTTTTTGAATCTTCGAATGATTTAAGGAAACAAATACTGGTGAGCCTCCAACTGGTATACGAATATCAATCGTTTATCTACGACTCGGCCCATTGTTATATTGATCAAGCTAAGAATATTGCTTATCGTTTAGATGATAAGTCGTTGATTGCTAACGTTAAAATCAGGCAAGGATTTGTACTGCTGTCTTCAGGGCTATTCAAGGAAGCCATTGATACGCTCAGTTCGATCAACCCAATGGATGTGAATGATTCACTGAAGAGCAGCCTTTATTCCACACTGGCACGTACATACTACGATTTAGCCGACTATGTGCGGGATCCTAATTTCATACCACAATACCTTTCAAAGGGAAACATGTATCTCGATAGTGCCATGCATTTTGTTACACCAAACACCAATGATTTTTGGGCTATTGAAAGCTTACAGCGAATGAAGAAGTCTGACTGGAGCGGGGCTAAGTTTGGTTTTGAGTATTGGATGAAAAACTTTGACCTTCCCAGACATTATTACGCCATTGCAACTTCAAGCTTAGGCTACATTTATCATATGACCGGATTTCCCGATCAGGCCATTGAATATTTTACGAAGGCAGCCATTGCTGATGTTAAAACGGCTACAATGGAAACGGTGGCATTAAGAAACATGGCAAATTTATTATATGAAAAAGGTGAGGAAAAGAGGGCTCACCGATTTATTATTGAAGCGTTAAATGATGCTTCATTTTATAATGCAAGGCACAGGAAACTGGAGATTGGACTAATCTTACCAATCATTGAAGGAGAACGAATGAATTTTCTCAAAAATCAGCGTGATAAAATAATTGTGTTCTCGGTCTTTATTTCGGTTCTGTTAATTGCATTGATCCTCGCACTGGTCATCATCCTGATTTCTCTTAAACGGCTTAATATTGCACGGCTTACCATACAGGACTCCAATGAGAAGCTTATGGAAGCAAACAAAATCAAGGATGAATATATCGCCTATTTTTTTTACCAGAATTCAGAGTATATCGAAAAGATAGAAAGTCTGCAGAAATGGGTCAGACGTAAGGTGGTGGCAAAACAGTATGAAGGACTTAAAAAATTTCCTCAAAATATAAATGTTCGAAATGAAAGGATGGCCCTGTATGAACGATTCGACAAAATATTTGTGAAGTTGTTTCCCAATTTTGTAGAAGAATTTAATAATCTCCTTAAAGCCGGTGAGCAAATTCAATTAAAGGATGATCAGATTCTGAATTCGGATTTAAGAATTTACGCTTTAATTCGTTTGGGAATCAACGACAATGAGAAGATAGCCAGTTTTTTAAATTACTCTGTTAATACAATATACGCTTACAAAACCAAGATAAAAGGTAAAGCCAATTGCCCATCAGATCAGTTCAAGCAGAAAGTAATGGCAATAAGATCGATCTGAAATATGCGAACTGCTTTTTCCGGGAGCTTGATTTTCTTTTTAAAATTAAACTGTTGTTACCTGAATTCTTAACACTATCGGCCTAATTGACAAATATTTTCAATGTTTGATCTTCATTCCACCTTACAATGTATATTCCTGCATTCAAATTAGGTACTATGATTGGTCCTGTAAGCATTGATGCATGATAGTGCTTTCTTCCCCAGATGTCATATACCGAGACCATTGTGTTTTGCTGCCCACCAATATGAAGGTTCCCGTCCAGAGCAAATAACCGGATCTCGGGGGACTTATTGTTCGGAACGGATACACCACTGCAATCCTCTGTGAATGAAAAGGAAGATGGCATTGTATTGGTATTGGAAGACGCCCCGATATTTTCGTATTGCATATTACAATACCTTCCGTTTCCTTTGGGATTATTGAAATAAATACCATATCGTCCTGTTCCGTTAATATTTATGTCTTTAAGTACAAGGTTTCTAATATAGTGCACACTGCTGCCAATAAAGACTGCGTCGTTTTTCGAATCATAAAAATCGACGTTGTAGATATTAATATTTACCAGGTCATATTGAGAACTGCTGTTTATATGTAAAGCGCCTTGCTGGTTCCCCCATAAATCTCCACTTATCCCAATAGTTCCGCTGGCAACACCGCCTTTATAGACCGAGATATCATAAAATTCACTGTATCCTTCATTGCTGAATGGCATTCCCGGGAAATCGCAGGTAACACGAAATCCGGCTTCCATGGGATCAATGATGACAATGTTATGTGCTTTGTTTTGTTTACCGCCAAAAAAACCTAATGCCGATGCACGCCAGTTGTTTTCGCTGGTACTGTAAGAGTAGACATTATTTTCGCACAAACGGTCCGCACGTGACCAGGAAGCCATATCGTCATCTCCGTTGTTGCGGTAACTGCAATGTTCCACGATCGAATTCCTGCAACCATATGCCAGGTTCATTCCATCAGCATAGTTATTGCGGAAACGACAATGTTGTATGTTCAGGTTATCTGCACCTTCGATCCAACCACCACATTCAAAATGTTCAATCCAAAGGTTTTTAACGCTGGAATTAGAACCAAAGCTACCCATAAGACCTTTGCCTACCTGGTAAACAGGATCGTTATTGTAATAGCGTTTATTATTAATGGTATTTAGATATAATCCTTCAAGCACAACGTTACTGCTATATGTTTCAATCCCGCGTTTGTTATAAGTGCTTTTATCGTCTGATGAGGCGGTAAAATATATTTCAGTGTGCCACATCCCGGCTCCAATGATTTTTGTTCCATCTCCATTGATTATTATACGGCCATCTACTTCGTATTTTCCTTCCGGAAGAAAAATAGTTTTGCCATTGTATTGCGATACAAAATGCTGGAGGGCACCATCGTCAGATGTATAAAGTATTTTGTTTTCATCTGTAATCGAGTCAAAGGTCAAGGCTTCCGGAACTTCTTCGAGTTCTATAAAATCAATGGTGTAGGGCACGTCATTGTCATCGGCTTTTACCAGCCGGATTGGTGTATTTGCCGGAATTTTTTCATTCAGTTTCAAATGCATTTCGTCGAAACGCATCCTTGGAAACTTGGCAGCCTCATCGGGTATATTATCGGGATACTTGGTTCCGGATCTTAATATATATTGCCAGGCCCAGTATGAGTTGAGTG
>OMKS01001554.1_pt1 | contig 20302 bp, 24 predicted proteins | sample 1674721 | NCBI WGS metagenome assembly OMKS01 (sample SAMN06264996, study PRJEB25208) | sediment metagenome | isolation source: hot spring sediment | place: USA: California | collected 2014-09-02
TGGGCTCGGAGATGTGTATAAGAGACAGCCCCTCCTCTTCCTAAGCCCTAACCTGTCCACGATACCGGGGCAACTTCACGGTGAAGCGATTCCACGCCACATTCACAAGAATGACCGACCGGCAAGGAACCTCGGATCGCGCATGTAACACAAGCTGGAGTGAAATTCACTTCGAGCTGCTCTGCTCGTGCACTATCCGATTCCGAATAGCTCCAGGGCCAACACGCCGGGCAGATGAGAGTACCTCGCAGCCACCAGGGGCGAATCGGGCCAGGCAGTGCATAGTAGCCGATGCAATGTATCTTCCAAAACTGAGCGGTTATCTCGCACCCTGCAATACATTTCGAACAATCGTAGCGGTCGCACACTCCTCCTGGATACTCCTTACAGGGCTCGCATGTTCCGACTACACAAGCCAGTAGAACTAATACTCCTACTCCAGCGAAACCCAAGCCGAGCTTCATTGGCCACCTCCCCGACCCAGTAGAACGGAGAGAATGGTCCAGTCATCGCCGTCTTCCCACTCGCCTCCGACAACAACCATGTCCATCATGCCATCGTGATTGACGTCTAGTACGGCACACGCCCTTGGAGCTGGAAAGGGAAAACCTCCCATGCTCATCACCCGAGGTCTGCGTTCAGTGTAGCATTCTCGAGAAATGAGCACTCTGTCAATGGTCCATCCCAGGACAATGACGTTGAGACAGCCATCGCCGGACAGATCATGAAGGGCGATCATTGGCACAAACTGGTCGAGGACGAAGTAGGGCGCGTCGATCTCAAAGGCGCCGGTTCCCAATCCTAGGAGAACAAAAATGTGCCCACCTCTGGCCGTTACAAGGTCCAAGTGGCCATCGCGGTTGAGATCCCCCTTGGCCAGAGCAAACACTCCCCCTCATCCGGCAGGTTCTCTGATCGTGGTGCGACTTCTCCGAGTAAACTGCCTTTCCCCCACGCCGGATAACACGTCAATCCAATACTCAACCGGTGTCACAGTCGCAGTAACCCCAAGTACGGCTAGATTTTTGCGGCCATCTCCATCAAAGTCACCAGCGACAACCTTGACGGCATCCCCACCCGCATCCGCACTGTAGTCTGCGGCGATGGCAGGGAGAAAACCGCCGTGCGTGGTACCCCAAAGGACGTGCACAGCGCGCAACCCCGTTACAGCAAGGTCCGTTTTCCTGTCCTCATCCAAGTCGACAATCGACACGTCTATCGGCTGGAAAAGGCCCGGTACCTCGACGAACACCTTCTCCCTCACCCCGCCGGATCCATCGCCCAGCAAGATCCAAAGCCCCACGTCGGCGAGGTCAAGGAGGACGAAGTCTATGCAACCGTCATTGTCGAGGTCTTCAGCAACCGCAATGAACGCTGGGCCACCCTGCCACTCGACCTCATGGAGAAGGGAAGGTTGGCTGAACCCGCCCCTGTTTCTTACCCATGAGCACCCATAATCTAGTTCGGAATACCTCTTTCTCACCGGCCATCGTGAACGTTGTAAGCACCAGATCAACATAACCATCATTGTTGACATCGGCGGTTGCCAAGTGCACCGGTTGTCCGATCCTGAATCGCAAGGGAAACCCCGCGGCTTCCTCTAGCGATACGCCACCAATCGTGGCCCTTCTGCTTGCACCCGGCGTTGGCTGTTGTAGCTCTCCAAGAAGGAAAGTGGTTGTCTCCCACAGTACCGCGTGGGGAAGGAGCTCCTCCACCTCCGCGGGGAAGGTACCCCCTGCGGCCGCCACCCCAACCAGCACGAGCCAGACCACCACCAGCACGCCCAATCCCCTCTTCCCCCGTCATCCGCCACCTCCTGCGACCTGTCTGGGAGTGTGCCATGATTCCCCCCCGGTCAACCCAAGCCCCGACGCAGCACCGTCGCACCGACCCCCCTGGCCAACCGGATAGCGGACGGGTAGGCTTCACTCCGACACCCGTTGGAGGGACGAGGAGATAACCCCGCTGAGGAGACTGATCACCGCGGAGTCCGTGACCGAAGGGCACCCCGACAAGCTCGCGGACCGAATTTCGGATGCGGTCCTGGACGCGGTCCTTGCCCAAAACCCGGACGGCCGGGTGGCCTGTGAGACGCTCACCATGCAGGGCCTGGTGGTCATCGGCGGCGAGATCGCCACCTCCGCCCACATCGCGCCCGGGGAGATCGCACGCCGGGCGATCCGCGATGCCGGGTACACCCGCCCCGAGTACGGGCTCTCCCACGATACCTGCGCGGTGGCGACCCTCATCCGGCAGCAGTCGCCGGACATCGCCCAGGCCGTGCTCAAGGCGCGGGAAACCCGCGCCGGGTTGGGCGACCCCTATGACCTCGTGGGGGCGGGAGACCAGGGGATCATGTTCGGCTATGCCTCGACGGAAACCCCGGAACGGATGCCCCTCCCGATCGCGCTTGCCCACAAGCTGGCCCGACGCCTGGCCGAGGTGCGCCGGGACGGGTCTCTCCCTTGCCTCCGGCCCGACGGGAAGACTCTGGTCACCGTGGAATACGAGGATGATCGCCCGATCCGTGTCCACACCGTGCTGCTGGCTGCCCAGCACGCCCCCGAGACCGTGTTTGAGGACCCGCGCCACGATCTCCGCAAGCTCAGGGTGGTTGTCATCTCTGACTCCTGGCACTCGGGAACGATCCACCGCGGGGTGTTCACGTACGAGGTGGCCGACTCTCGTGACCTGCCTCCGATCCTCATCGACGGGTTCGCCGACGACTTCTCGAACCCTGGCCGGAGGGCGCCGAGCAAGGTGGTGGCCTTGTCGGCGTGCATGCCCAACGAATCTACGCTGGAGACGACCAGCCGCACCAGCGAGTGGCGAGCGCTGTTCAGCTACCACCTCTTGGAAGGCCTGACGGGGAAGGCGGATAAGGACGGCGACAAGACGGTGACAGCCCAGGAGATTCTCGCGTACGCCCGTGACAGGGTCGCCAAGTGGCTGCTGACCCTGCCGGAGAAGGACCGACTCTCCGTACAGCCCCAGCTTCACGACGGGCTCGGGCAACCCGTCCCGCTCGTCAAGCTCCGTTAGGGGTGCTGCCGGACAACGCTTGGGGGGAAGCCGGCGGGACGAAGGACCCGTGATGAACCTTCCGTAGGGGCAGCACTTGAGGAAAGGAGGGCAGGCACAACGCGGAACCTCCGCGGCCCGCGTCGTTTGACCTCCCTCTGGGACAGCTCACATCGGCCGATGGCCGGCAGACCGCCGCCCTTCATCCGAACAGGCGGAGGATGTCCTGGAACGTGATCAGGAGGAGGAGCGCAAAGAGGATCACGAACCCCAGCGCGTGAACGGCCATCTCCACCCGCGGGGAGACCTTGTGCCGGGTGACCACCTCGTACAGGGCGAACGCCATCCGCGCCCCATCGAGGGCCGGGAACGGGATCAGGTTGACCAAGGCCAGGTTCAGGCTGATCACAGCCACGAGAAGGAGGAACACGAACGGGCCCGCCCGCACGCCCTGGCCAAGCACGGCGGCGATCCCCACGGGGCCGGTGACCGCCTCGCCGGCAGGGAGGGAACCGGTGACGAGCCCCCGGATCGCGGCGATGAACCCGGCCATCGCTCGCCCGATCTCCTCGAAGGAAAGGACGATCCCTTCCCCGAGGGGCGGCCGCTCGTGGATCGGAGGGAGGGTGCGGAACGACGCGTCCCCGAACAACGCCGCGGCGGTGTCCGGCAAGGGCAACCGCGCTCCTCCCCGCTCCACCACCGCCTCCCGGCACCCCTCCTCCCACCGCGCGTAGAGGTCGAAGAACGACCGCACCTCCTCCCCGCAGGCCGCAACCACGCGGTCGCCCGGGAGGAACCCAGCGCTGGCCCAGGTTCCCCCAGGGGTCACGGCCTCGATCTCGGCGAGGATCATCTGGGGGAGGAAATACGCCCCGACGAGGTAGCGACCGTCCTCCTCGGCGAACACCGGCACCACAGTCACCTCGATCCTCTTTCCCCCACGGCGGATCGCGAACGTCACGGGCTCGGGAGCAAGCGCGCGGATTGCCGCCCCCACGTCCTCGGTCGCCCACGCGGACCGGCCGCCGATCTCGAGGACCACGTCGCCCACCTGAAGCACCTCCGCCGCCGGCCGTCCCGGGATGAGGCCCACCACCTGGGGCCGGGGGAGGCCGATCCCGAGGACCGCGCCCCCCACCACGGCCACGGCGAGGAGGACGTTCGCGACAGGCCCGCACAGGGAGAGGACGAACCGCTTCCACGCCGGCTGGCCGTAGTAGGTGCGCTCGAACGGGACCTCCGTTGAGGCCTCCGCCTCGCCGGCGAGGCGCACGAACCCGCCGAGGGGGAAGACCCGCACGCTGTACCGGGTCTCCCCGCGCCGCCGCATCCATAGGGACGGACCAAACCCGATCGCGAACTCCTCGACCGCGATCCCGAGGGCCTTCGCGGCGAGAAAGTGCCCTCCCTCATGGATCCCCACCAGGAACAGGATCGTCCCCACGAACACGAGGAACGTGGTCACATCCGCCGCGCCTCCACGGCCAGCACTTCGGTTGCGTCCGGCATCACCCGATGATCCTCGCTTGGACGCACCCCCACCACCCACGCGATCCCCCGCCCGTCGCAGAGAAGGGGCCACCGGGCACGCTCCCAGCGCGGGACGCGCGCCTCCATGAGGAGGTCGCGGACCCGCTTCGTGCCCTCCATGCCGAGGGGGCGCAGGCGGTCCCCGTGACAGGGCGTGCGCACGATGAGGGGAGAGACGATCCGGCGCGGGTCGAGGTAGACGACGTGCGGGCGCGGCGGAGCGAGGTCCCGCGGACGAGGGACGTGGGCCAGCCGAAACGCCCACCCCAGCTCCGCGATCTCCGCCTCCCCTTCGCGGGGAAGCTCCCACCTCTCGAGGAGCGGCCCCTCCCCCCCGGGGTGCGCCAACTTGAGGACACCGCTCCCGATCCGCGCCGAGATCCCCCCGGGGAGGTGGACCTCGCCGCGCCCCGCAGCTGCCCCGTCCAGGACCTCGGCAGCGTGGCGGTCCTCCAGGACCACACCAGCGCACTCGGCCGCTCGACGGACGACGAGGGCCTGGACGCTCCGCGGAAGAGCACCCAGGAGCCCGAGGTCGAGGCCCTCGGGCAAGGAGACCTCGGCCAGGACGAGGTCAGCGGTCCAGGCCAAGGCCTCCTCGGCCGCGGCGAGATGCTCCCCCGCCCGCGCCAGAGCGTCCACGGCCCGCGGGTTGTGACGGGCGAGGATCGGGAGCACGTCCAGGCGAATCGCATTCCGCAGAAGCCTCCGATCCTCGTTCGTCGGGTCGTCGCGGAACGGGATCCCTTCCCCTCGGCAGAACGCCCGGGTCTCCTCCCGGGAGACGAGGATGAGGGGACGCACGTAAGGGGGCGTCGCGGGGAGGATCCCTCTGAGCCCGCGGGGCCCGGCCCCGCGGAGGAGGTGGAGGAGGACGGTTTCCGCAACATCGGTCCGCGTGTGGCCGAGGGCAATCCTCGTCGCGCCAGCCTCGCCCATGGCGCGCTCGAGGAACTCCCGCCGGGCGGCGCGGGCCACCCCCTCGAGATTGCCCCCCTCTGCCCTGGCCCGGGCCGGCACATCCACCCGCTCGTGGAGAAGTGACACCCCGAGGTCGTCCACCTCTCGCCGGACCACGGCCAGGTCCTCGCCCGTGTCGCCCCGGATCCCGTGATCGAGGTGGGCCACGACGAGGGAAAGGGCGAGTTCGTCCCGCAACCGGTGCAGCGCGTGGAGGAGGGCCATCGAGTCCGCTCCCCCGGATACGCCGACGAGGATCCGCTCCCCCGGCTGGAGGAGCCCGTACCTCCGGATCGCCTCGCGGACCTTCTCGAGCATCGCCGGTATTGTGAACCGGCACCGCGATGGGTTCCACCGACCCTCCTTCGCTGTGATTCGTTCCGTGGAACTTGCCGCGGTCCTGTGGGCACTGGGCGATGTCCCCCTCGCGATGGCCGGGAGCGGGGCCGTGGTTCTCGGGCCGCAGCCCTGGCTCCTCCTTCCCTTGGGGCCTCTTCAGCTCTTCGTCGGAGCCGGGGAGCCCCGGGCCGGGGCCCGGATCCACGTCGTCGGCGGTCCGTGGTTTGGGTGGGCCGACCTCCCCCCGCCGCGGCTCGCCCTGGGTCGGGCGGTCGGCCCGGCGTGGCTGGCGCGCGTCCGTGGGCTCCACCTCCACCTGGCATGGGAGGTCATGGCTTCCCCACACCTGACCGTGTTCGGAAGCCTGGGATAGGAAAACGGCTGCGGGTTCCGCGTTCGGTGGGCCCGGTTGTGGGCGGCGGCCCTCGTCCGCCAAGGAGGCCTTTCCCTATGGTGCGGGCTCTACTTCTCGTTCTGATTCTGGCGCTCCCGGCGTGGGGCTGGGAGATCACGATCGCGTTCAAGAACGACCTCCACGCCTACGCCGACAGGCTCTCGGCGCTGGGGCCGATCCTGGCCCAAGCCGACCTCGTCCTGGACGCGGGCGACACGTGGGAGGACACGTACCGCGCCACGGGGGCAGCCGAGGCGTGGCGGACCCTGCAGGTCATGGTCCACGTGGGGTACCACGCCATGGTCCTGGGGAACCACGACACCTACCTGGGGCCGCGGCTCCTCGCGGAGCTCGTCTCCGCCGCGCCCTTCCCCGTGCTCGCCACGAACCTCCGGAGCCCCCTCCCCACCCAACGGTGGGTCCTCCGCGAGGTCCAGGGGTGCGGGTGCTCCTCCTCGGGGTCCTGTTGGATCTGGCGCTGGTCTGGCCGGGGTGGGAGCTCCGGGACCCCCTGGAGAGCGTCCGGGAAGCCCTCGCCGAGGCGCCAGCCCACGACCTCCTCATCCTCGGCCACAACCACCGCTTCCTGGAAGAACCGGCCCGGGAGCTCCGTGGCCCGCCGCCCTCCTCGCGCTCCTTGCCCTCGCGCTGTGGCCCTAGAACGTAACCGCGAACCCCGTCGGCGAGATGTGAAGCGCCAGCCCTTGCCGGCGCAGGGCGACTTGGTAGGCGTCCCAGCCGGAATAGAGCGCCCACAGGGTGTGGGCGAGGCCCCCCCCAAAAAACAGGGAGAACCCCGGGTAGGGCACGAACGCGGCCAGATACCCCCCTCCGACGAGCAGCACCACGTCCACCGTGAAGTGGACGAGGGCCTTGTCGTACTCCGCGTTCAGGTACTGCCCGAGGCCGGGGATCACGAACGAGGCGATCCCATGGATGAGAGGGATGGGATTGGGCTCCCGTTGCGCCCATCCCGCCACGCTGAGCCCGACCACCGCCGCCAGCACCACCACAACGATCCTCATCTACCCTCCTTCGACCTGTGCGAGCACTTCCTCCGGGATGTCGAAGTTCGCCACGACCTCCTGGACGTCCTCTTCCTCGTCAAGAGCATCCACAAGCTTGAGAAGCCGCTCCGCGTCTTTCCCCTCCACGCGCACCGTGGACCGGGGGACGAATGCGATCTCCGCCCGGACCACCTCCACCCCGTGCTCCTTCAGGGCGTCGCGCACCGCGGCCACGGACCCCGACGGTGTGTAGAACGTGAGGCTTTCATCCTCGTCGGCGAAGTCATCGGCCCCCGCCTCCGCCGCCACGAGGACGAGGGCCTCCCGATCGATCTCGGGGGGGATCCCCCCCACTTCGACCACGCCCCGGCGCTCGAACTGCCAGGCCACGCTCCCCTCGCCACCGAGCCTCCCCCCGTGGGCCTCGAAGATGTGGCGCACCGCGGCCGCGGTGCGGTTCCGGTTATCGGTGAGCGCACGGAGGAAGATCGCCACCCCACCCGGGCCATAACCCTCGTACGTAACCTCGGAATACTGTACGCCATCGACGTTCCCTGCTCCCTTCTTGATCGCTCGCTCGATGTTGTCCTTGGGCATGTTCGCCGCCTTGGCCCGCTCGATCGCCGCCGCGAGCGTGACGTTCGTCTCCGGGTTGGGATCCTGCCGGGCGCAGGTGATGATCTCCCGCGTGAGGCGGGAGAAGAGGCTGGACCTCTTCTTGTCCTGAGCCCCCTTGCGATACTTGATGTTCGCCCACTTGGAATGACCGGCCACCGTTCCCCCCTCGTAGAGAAGAGAATGATACTGCCCAAACGCGGATCGGGCAACCGATCCGTTGCGCGAACGCCGCTCGGGCAGGAGACTCGCGGGGATGGTCGTGCAAGCGCATGCGATCGAGCAGGCGGCGCGCCTCCTCGCCCAGGCCCGCGCCGCGTGGGCCCTCACCGGGGCCGGGGTCAGTACCCACTCCGGGATCCCCGATTTCCGCTCCCCGGGCGGGCTGTGGGACCTTGCCGACCCGGAGGAGGTCTCCTCCCTCGCTGGCTTCCGCCGCAATCCTCGGGCGTTCTACTCGTTCTGGATGTGGCGCTTTCGCCACATGGAGCGGGCGCAGCCGAACGCGGTCCATGCCCTGCTCGCGCGGCTGGAACGCGAAGGGCGGCTGCGGGGGGTGATCACCCAGAACGTGGACGGCCTCCACCGGAAGGCCGGTTCCCAGACGGTGTTCGAGGTCCACGGGCACCTTCGATCAGGGAAGTGTCTCCTCTGCCACGGCACCTACCCCATGGAGGAGATCATCCACCAGACCGAGGTCGAAGGCGTCGCGCACTGCGCGTGTGGGGGGCTCATCAAGCCGGAGGTGGTGCTGTTCGGCGAGGACCTACACCCGGACTTCGGCCGGGCGTGGGAGGCAACGGCCGAGGCCGATCTCCTGTTCGTGCTCGGGACGTCCCTCACCGTGTGGCCGGTGGCTGGGCTCGTGCCGCGCGCGTCCTCTCGTGGGGCGACGTTGATCATCGCCAACCGGGACCCTACCCCGTACGATGACTGCGCCGACGTGCTCCTGCGGGGCGACCTCGTCGAGACCGTCCGCGCGCTGGAGATCGCGTTGGAGTGAACGTCTATGAACGAAAGCGAGGTCGGTCGGCTGCTCCTACAGCACGGGAGGACCCTTGCTGTGGCCGAATCGTGCACGGGCGGGCTCCTCGCCCAACGGATCACCGATGTGCCCGGGGCGTCGGCGTACTTCCGCGGGGGGATCGTCGCCTACAGCAACGAGGTGAAGGAGAACCTTCTCGGGGTACCCCGCGAGATCCTCACCCACCACGGGGCGGTGTCGGCCCCGTGTGCCCAAGCGATGGCGCAAGGGGCACGGGGCCTGTTGGGGGCTGACTTCGGCCTCGCCACGACGGGCATCGCCGGCCCGGGCGGGGGGACGGCGGTCAAGCCCGTGGGACTTGTCTACGTCGCCCTCGCCTCCCCGGACGGGGTGGAAGTGGAAGAGCACCGCTTCCGCGGATCCCGCAATGAGGTGCGCTGGACAGCGAGCGAAGCCGCGCTGGCCCTCCTCCTCCGGAAGCTGAGGGAGCTGTGACCCCTTCCCCACGGCAAGGTTCCCCATGGGCGCTCCTCCGCTGGGCGGCCCTCGCGGTGCTCATGGTCGGGGGGATCGCCCTGTTCGCGGTCCTCGTGTACTGGAGCGGGCCGGGTCGGGTGTTCGCCGAGATCGTGGGGATGGGAATTGTGGGGTTTTCGGCCGTCGTCCTGAGCGTGGTCGCGTCCATCGGCACTCGGGCGTTGAGCTGGTACGCGCTCCTCCGGGGGGCGGGGATCGCCGTGCGATGCCACCACACCGTCTCCCCCCTCCTGGCAGGGTTTGCGGTGAGCTACCTCACCCCCTCGATGTACCTCGGGGGCGAGCCGGTGCGGGCGTACTGGGTCTCCCGCGACCGGGGGATCCCGATGGCCCGGGTGATGGCCACTGTGGTCGTAGAGCGGATCCTCTCCGGTTTCTCCGTCCTCGCGTTCGCGTCGATCGGGGCCGTGTTCGCGGTGACCTCGCCCCAACTTTCGCTTGCCGACAAGGGGGCGGTGGGGATCGCCCTCGGCGTGTTGACCCTCCTTCTCGTCCTCCTCCTCATCCCCTTCGCCCGCAACGCCCGCTGGCTCTCCGGTCTCCTCGCCTGGGCGGCGCGGTTCCTCCCCGGGCGGAAGCGGCTCCTCCGCGCCACGGCCCACGTCGCAGAGATGGAAGAGGAGATCTACCGTGCCTTCTCCCACTACCTCGGCTACACGCTGCTGGCATTCGCCCTTCAGCTCCTCACGGTCTTCCTCAACTACATCCGGCCGCAGATCTTCTTCCACTTCACTCAACGGGCCCTGTTCACGTTCCCCCAGCTCTCGCTCTATTTCACGCTGAGCATCTTCGTGGACGCCCTCCTCTGGGTCACCCCCGGCGGGTTTGGGCTCACCGACGGCGGGCGGGTGATGGTGTTCACCCTCCTCGGCATCCCCGCGAGCGGCGGGGTGGCGTTCACCGTTGTGTACCGCTTCGTGGATCTCGCCCTGGTGGGGCTGGGGGCCCAGCTCCTCCTCCGCCGAGGTCTCATCAGCCTGCGCCGGGGACGGTTCAAGGTGGAAGTGGATCGGGCGTCTCCCGCTGAGGATCAGGGCCCAAGCTCGAACCTGCCGGAAAAATAACCCGCGCGCCGAGGAACTCGCGCCCCCTAAGCCAAGAGCAGCACGTCCCCAAGCGCGCTGAAAAGGCGATAGGGATCCACGGTGACTCCCCCCCGCAGGATGGCTCGCCCGCCCGCGGACTCGACGCGGACCGTGGCCAGGATCGTGCGCCTCTCACCACGCCGGAGGAGGGCGGCCCTTCGAAGGGAGCGTCTGGAACTCGACCCGCGCGCGATGCTCCACGACATCCCCAGCGGAGCGCGCACATCGAGCGCGTAGAGGACGGGATGCACCTGTCCGTCGGTCACCACTTCCTGGGTGGAGGTCACGCGCACGGTGAAGTCCCCGTGGACGCGAGACCGACCGCGAACGAGATCGGAAGCCGTCGGCGCCTATTCGTAGCGAAGCGCGTCTACCACCGGCAGCTTCGCCGCACGCCGGGCGGGCCACAGGCCGGCGACCGCCCCCAGGGCGAACGCCCCGAGCAACGTGACCACGATCAGCGCAGGGCTTGCGACAACGGCCACCCGGACCTGGAAGATCCTCCCGATGATCGCCGAGGCCACCGAGCTGATCCCGAGCCCGAGCAGCGTTCCCACGATCCCGCCCACGAGCCCCATCAACCCTGACTCGATCAGGAAGATCGATAGAATATGACGGTTCTTCGCCCCGACCGCCTTCATGATCCCGATCTCGCGCGTGCGCTCGAGGACGGAGGTGTACATCGTGTTCATCACCCCCACCCCCCCCACGAGGAGGGAGATCCCGGCGATCCCCGCCAGGAACGCGCTCACCGTGGTGGTCACTGTCCCGATCGCGCTGCTGATGTCGCTGTAAGTCACGGCGGACACTTCCGACCCCCGCGCCCTCAGCGCCGCTTCCACCTGAGCGGCGACCTCATCCACATCGCGCCCGGGAACGGTGCGCACGAGGGTGATCAGGACGTCGTCGGCGGGCCCCCACAGGAGCTCCATCGTGTCGTAGGGAACGTAGATCGTATCGCCGCTCGCCGCCATGCCGGAGGTGAACCCCTGCCGCGATGACCCCGCGTCGGAGGCGGCGAGGATCCCGACCACGGCCAGCGTGAGCTCCGGCCTGTCTCCATCCCCCGCGACGACGATGTCCTGGCCCACGCCGACGCCCAACCGGGTCGCCACATCCCTCCCCAGCACCGCGACCAGGATCTCGTCAGCGTCGAACAGGCGCCCGCCGGGTTCGAGTTCGAGCGAGCCGATGAACGACGCAAACGACGTGACGAGCTCCGGCGACAGCCCCGTCACGGGGAGGAACCCCTGGTTGGCGCGGCCGTCCGGGCCGGGTGGGCCCTGCACGAACGCCGTACGCTGCCGCACCGCTGCCGCCGTGGCCACCCCCTCTTGCGCGCGCAGCCATTCAAGATCCAACGCGTACAGCGAAAAGCCTTGGTTGGCGCGGCGGCCGCCGAACACCCCGCGCGCGGTCAGCATGAACGTGTCCACGCCGAACACGTTGGCCACCTCGTCGTTGATCGTGCGCTCCAGCCCCAACCCGACCGAGATCAGGGCGACCACGGCCGTGATCCCGATGAAGACGCCGATCACGGTCAGCCAGCTGCGGATCTTGCGGTGGAGGATGCTCGATCCCGCGAGCGACAGGAAGTCCCTAACCATGGACGGTCTCCTCGAGCACGCGCCCATCGCGGATGTGGACGATGCGGTCCGCAATCCGGGCCGCTTCGGGGTCGTGGGTCACGAGGACCACGGTCTTGCCGTCTTCCTTGCTCAGGCGCCGGAGGAGATCCAGGATCGCTGCTCCCATCTCCGTATCGAGATTCCCCGTCGGTTCGTCAGCGAGGATGATCTCCGGGTCGTTGGCCAGCGCCCGGGCGATGGCCACACGTTGCCGCTCCCCGCCGGAGAGCTCGTTGGGCTTGTGGTGGGCACGATCCGCGAGCCCGACCTTGGCCAGGAGCTCCCTGGCCCGTACCGCCCGCATCCTCTTGGGCACCCCGAGGAAGATCATCGGCAGCTCCACGTTCCTCTGCGCAGAGAGGGTCGGCACGAGGTTGAAGGTCTGAAAGACGAACCCCACCTTGCGCCCGCGCAGGTCAGCGAGCTGGTCCTCGGAAAGCCGCGGCAGGGGCTGTCCGTCCAGCATCGCCACTCCCTCCGTCGGGGTGTCCAGCGCGCCCAGGATGTGCATCAGCGTGGACTTGCCCGACCCGGAAGGCCCCATCAGGGCCACGATCTCTCCCTTCTCGACCGTGAGATCCAGCCCCCGCAGAGCGTGGACCGAGGTCTTGCCGAGCGAGTAGACCTTGGTGATCCCTTTGAGGTCGAGGAGCGGCATCGCACTCCTACCCTCCCACGAACGTGTACTCGACCAGTTCCATCGAAAACACCGTCTCCCAACGCCCATCCCGCAGTCGCTCCAGGCGCACGAGCGGCACCGTGTACACGGGATGGGAGAGGCTGAACGCGACCGTCGTCCTGGAATCGGGGCTGCGGGGATCCACGATCGAGCCCGCGATGCACTGGATGCCAGCGATGGTCACCGGAGCGACATCGGTGAATGCGCCACCGCTGGGAAGCACGTACTCCTGCCCCTCCTGGAGACGCCGCCGCTGATCCATCAGGGTCTGGAGCGCGGCCAGGCTCACGTCCTGCCCTCCCCCGTACTGCAGCCCCGCAGCCCCGAACAAGAACCCGAACGCCGACATCTGGTCCGCCGTCCCAGTCGCCTCCATCACCATACGCACCGTGTACGGTCCATCAGCGCGAGCGATCACCTGGAGCTCGAGAAGCTGCGGCTCGCGCAGGTCCTCCGCCACGATGTGGAACACCATCGTCGTCGTCCCGGCCGGGAACGACTCCAACTTGGCCTGCCCGAACGCACACACTCCCACGGCGAGCAAGCTCACCAAGGCAATCCCGATAATCCCTGTCTTCATGACCCCTCCCCAGTGCTTGACGAGGATCATCCTACCCCCACGGACAGCACGTGTCGAGCTCTTCCCATCTCGCTCCCACCCGGTACCGTTTCCTTGCGGAGAGCGCGAACCGAACGTAGCAGCACGCGGTGGGGATGAGCAGCCGACGCGGAAGGGCTGCGAATGCCGGAGAGCGGCGCCCTCGACGCAGGACACCTCCTCCCCGGCGCACGCCCCGCGCCTAGGAGCGAGGGGAGGGAGCGAGGGTGGCGATCAGGGCCCCCATCAGGCCGAGCCCGACCCCGATCGCCAGCGCGACCATGACGAGGCTCGGCCAAACGTAGGGGAAGCTCGGGACCACGTCCCTGAGGTAGGGAAGCGATCGCCACCACGTCCAGACGGCCCAGCAGACCACGATGTACAGGCCGCCACCCACGAGTCCCACCACAGCCCCCAACGTGAAGAAGGGGGCCCGCATCAGAGCCGGGCTCACCCCGCAGCTCCGCAGCAGCGCAAGCTCTTTGCCCCACAGGGCGGCAGCACGGGTGACGGACCGATGGCCCAGCCACAGGGCAAGGGCGAGCGTCCCCACCAACGCCACGAGGGCGGCGACGCGTGATGCCGGTGGGACGCGGGTGCGAGCCGAAGGCCGCTCGTGGTAGCGAACGCCTTCCACCTCGGGCAGCGCCCGCAGGCGGGACTCGACCGTGGCCCGGGCCTCCCGGGACAGGAGCCGCACGACGAGGGTCCGCTCAGTGATGGCGATGGGGTCACTCTCCCCGGGGAAGCGAAACGTCACCCCATCCACGCCTGGCCAGGTCCATATCTCGCTCCCCAAGCGGGAAATTGCCGACTCGGACGGGGCCAACGCCAGCTGGGCCAGCAGGTAGGATTCTGGGGCCCCCCCCACGGTCCCGGGGGCGGTGGGGATGAAGAACAGCGCTGTTCCGCTCACGAGCACGGCGGCCACCGCGAGCGCCCAGAGGAGAGGCACGATCGGCCGCCGGAGGCTCCTCCACAGGGCATCCCCGATCAAGACCGCGCTTTCGTAATTCACCCTCTCACCCCCGGCCGCAGGTGAACGGCATACTGGAGGAGGGGCGATCGATCTCGGGGCGGGAACCCATGTCGGGCGGCGAGCTCCGGGTCCCGCGTCGTGGCGAGCACCGCCACCCCCGCCCTGTTGATGGCCTTCAGCAGCCCCACGAGTTCGTCCTGCTCCGCGGCGGCTAGCCCGCGGAACGGATCATCGCACAGGAGCACAGCCGGCTCCGGGCAGATGGCGAGGGAGAGGGTGAGCTTCCGCCGCCCGAACTCATCGAGCTTCGCACCCGGCGTCCTCTCCTCTCCCTTCAGGTGGGCGAGCTCCACCGCGCGTGCCATGTGCTCCCGCGCCGCCGGGCCCCGGATCCCCAACGCCCGCAGCTTGAACTCGAGGTTCCCCTGGACCGACCGCTCGTGGAGGACGATCGATCCTTCGGGCATGTACCCCACCCTGCGCCGCAGCTCGCGCGCCCGCGCGGGAGACAGGCGGGCCATGTTCCGCCCCAGCACGAGGATCTGCCCTCCGGTGGGCGTCTTCTCCCTCAGGATGAGCTCCAGAAGAAGGGTCTTCCCCGAAGAGGGGGGGCCCACCACGAACACGAACCCGTCCCCGGGGAGGCGGAGGGACAGGTTGTCCAGGACGAGCACCCCATCGTCCGTCGCGTACCGCAGCTCCGAGACCTGGATCGCTATCCGCATCGTCCGCTGAAGAAACGCTCTCTCCCCCTAAGATCCCTCTCCACCCTCGTTTCTACCAGACTTGTCACGCGACGGGCAAATCGGAGGACTCGCTCTCCCTGCCCATCCCCGATCTCGATGAGGATCGTCCCCCCCGCGACGAGGTGCTCAGGGGCGGAAGCGACAATGGAACGGATTGCAGCGAGGCCATCCGGCCCTCCATCGAGGGCCCGGCGCGGCTCGTACCGCCGCACCTCGGGGTCGAGGGAGGCGAGCTCGGGGCGGGCCACGTAGGGCGGGTTCGCCACGATGAGATGGAACCTCTCCCACACATGGGAGAACCAGTCCGACCGCCGGACCTCCACCCGCCCCACAAGGCCCAGGCGCCGGACGTTCCTCCGCGCGCAGGCCAGTGCGCGAGGGCTCCTCTCCACTGCGATGACCGACACGTCCGACCTCGCCCGCGCCAGAGCGAGGGCGAGGGCGCCGGACCCCGTTCCCAAGTCGAGCACGAGGGAGCGAGGGGGAAGGGATCGGAGGACCGCGATCGCCCGCTCCGCCAGTTCCTCCGTCTCTGGGCGAGGGATGAACACGCCCGGCCCCACCGCCAGATCGAAGTCGAGGAACCCCGTCTCCCCCGCGATGAGCGAGAACGGAACGCGCCGCATGCGCTCCGCGAGGAGCAACCGGTACCGCCGCCCCACGCACAGTGGCACCCGCTCGGCGGGGCCGAGAACGGCCGCTGGCGAGCCGGCGGCGAGGGAGAGGAGCCGCCGCGCCTCGCGCACGGGCGATGGGACCCCCGCCGCAGCGAGCGCTTCCGTCCCTTGGGCAACGAAATCCCTCACCCGATCCGCCTTTGGAGCCAACCTACCGTTCCCCCGTACAATGGCACAAGGCAAACCATTGTAGCGAAAAGGGGGACAATGTGGTACGCATTACGTTCAAGGGGATGGTCCTCGTCGTGCTGGGGCTGGGGCTCGCCGGCTGCCTGTTCCCCGGGGGCGAGGAAGAGCCAGTGGACTTCTGGCAGCCGACGCTATCGCCGGACCAGACGCGCCTTGCCTACATCGCCAAGGGGGAGAAGAGCTACGACCTGTTCCTCCTTGACCTGGCCACGAACGAGGAGCGGGTTCTGGTGGGGCTGGAGCGGGATATCGTGTACCCGTGCTGGTCCCCAGACGGGACGCGGATCGCGTTCATGTACGTCCAGGACAAGGACAACTGGGACATCTTCACCGTGGAGGTGGAGACGCGGACCGTGTTCCGGGTGACGAGGGACGCGGCCGTGGACGCAAACCCGAGCTGGACCCCTGACGGACGGATCCTGTTCAACTCCAACCGCGGCGGGCAGTGGGGGGCGTACACGATCGCCCCCGATGGGACGAACCTCCAGCGGATCTCATTCTCCCGTTCACCTCAAGGGTAAGCCGATGGTCGTCGTCTCCGGGGTGGTCCTCGCCGCCGGGAGGGGGACGCGGTTCGGCGGGGAGGGGAGCAAGGTGTGGGCCCCTCTCGCCGGGAGGCCCCTCCTTGCGTACGCGCTCGGCGCGTTCGCGCGCGCGGACGTGGTGGACGAGATCGTGGTCGTGGCCCGCCCTGGGGATGAGGCGCGTGCGGCCGCCGTCGCGCGCGGCATCCCCCTCCCCACGAGGGTCGTCGCCGGAGGGGAGCGGCGCGTCGACTCCGCCCGCGCCGGGGTCGCTGCGGCGCGCGGCGAGCTCGTGCTCGTCCACGACGGGGCCCGCCCCCTCGCGAGCCCTGACCTCATCCGGCGCGTCCTCGCAGCGGCGCAGCGCCACAGGGCAGCAGTGCCGACGATCCCGGTCTCCGATACGGTGCGCTACGCCAGGGAGGGTTTCCTTGTGGAAACTCTGGACCGGTCGGGGCTCGTCCTCATCCAGGCCCCGCAGGGGTTCCGGCGGGAGCTCCTCGTCGCGGGTTACGCGGAGGCGGAACGTCGGGGGCTCGACCTCACCGACGACGCGGGAGCGGTCCTCCTCCTCGGCCACCCCGTAGCCGCCGTGCCCGGCGACCCGGCGAACTTGAAGGTCACCTGGCCCGAGGATCTCGCCCTGGCCAAGCGGCTGGTCGCCGCCGGGGAATGACGAACTACCACGCCAGCATCGCTCATGTAGTGCGCGGCGCGGCCGAGCGCCTCCGCCTCCGTGATCCTGGCCGCCAGCTCAAAAGCCACCGCGCGCTCCCCTGCTGTACCCGCTACCGGGGAGGGAGCCTCCCCTGAGGGTCAGCGCAGTACCGACGGTACTGGTGCGAAGGGCCTTTCACGCCTGGATCACAAGCAGAGCGCCGCACGATCGGCAGCACGCGTTCGTCCCCACCCCCTGTGAGCGATCGGCCAGATTGTACAGAGCTCACCCCCGACCCAAGGCCTCCTTGAGCCGATGCAGGAGATGGAGGGCTTCGAGCGGGGTCAGCCGGTCTGGGTCGACCGAACGGAGCTCCTGCAGCACGGGATGATCTTCGGCGGAGAAGAGGGGCAGTTGCTCCCCCGGGGAGGGGGGCGAAGCGGCCGCCCCTCTCTCGACCGCATCGAGGGTCCGCTGGGCATCGCGAAGGACCTCCTCCGGAAGCCGGGCCAGGCGAGCCACGTGGACCCCGTAGCTCCGCTCGGCCACTCCGGGGAGGATCCGGTACAGGAAAACAACCTCCCCCTTCCACTCCCGCGCCGCGGCGTGGAGGTTGGCGACCCCTCGTGCCTCGTCAGCAAGGCGGGCCAGCTCCCGGTAGTGGGTCGCGAACAGGGTCTTGCACCCCACGCGCTCCGTCAGGTGGCGGGCGATCGCCCGGGCGAGGGCCATCCCGTCGTGGGTGCTCGTCCCTCGCCCCAGCTCGTCGAGGATCACGAGCGACCGCGGGGTAGCACCGTTCAGGATCTCCGCGGCCTCCGCCATCTCCGCCATGAACGTGGACAGGCCGCCCGTCAGGGCGTCGGACGCCCCGACCCGGGCGTAGATCCGGTCGAAGAGCGGGAGCTCCGCTTCCCTCGCGGGGACAAACGACCCCATCTGAGCCAGAAGCGCGATGAGCGCCGTCTGGCGGAGGAACACAGATTTGCCGGCCATGTTCGGCCCCGTCACCACAGCCAGGTTCACCCCTTCCTCCAAGTGAAGGTCGTTGGGGACGAACTGGGTCACCTCCTCCACCATCGGGTGGCGCCCCTCGACGATGTGGATCACCGGTCGGTCCACGAACCGCGGCCGGGAGTAGTTCCTGCGGCGGGCGACTTCGGCGAGCGCCCACAGCGCATCGAGCTCGGCAAGCGCCTCTCCCACCGCGGCCAAGGCCTCTGTCGCTTCCCCGACGCGTTGGCCGAGAGAGGAGAAGAGCTGTCGTTCGATCTTCTTCGCGCCCTCCTCGGCCGTGGCGAGCCGATCGGCGAACGAGGCGAGGGCATCGGAAGTGAACCGCTCCGCACCGACGAGCGACTGCCGGCGTCGCCAGTCGGAGGGGACCTTCCCCACGTGGGCCCGGGTGACCTCGAAGTAGTACCCGAACACCCGGTTGTAGCCGACCTTGAGGGTGGGGATCCCCGTGCGCTGCCGCTCCTCAGCCTCGAGGGCCGCCAACCGCTCCCGCACCTCCTCCGCCTCCCCGCGCAGGGCATCGAGTGTCGGGTCATAGCTGGTGCGGATGACCCCTCCTTCGTCGAGGGTCGGTGGCGGCGGATCGACGATCGCGGACCGCAGCTCGCACGCGAGCTCCTGCGGCGCCTCCCCGATCGCCTGGGCGAGGGCTGCCAGCCGCGCGGGGAGGGGGGAAGGAGGATCGTTCAAGATGCGACTCGCCTCCCCGGTCGCCTCGATGGTGCGGGCGAGGGCGAGGAGGTCAAGCGGGGACAGAGAACCGGTCGCCGCCCGGCCAAGGAGGCGGGGCAGGTCGCAGCATTGCCCGAGCGCCCGGCCCAGCTCCTCCCGGTCCGATCCGAGAATGGCCTCCACCGCGTCGAGGCGCGCCTCGATCGCCTCTCGGCGGGCCAGCGGAGCGAGGATCCACCGCCGCAGGAGCCGCCGGCCCATCGCCGTCTTCGTCCGATCGAGGACGGAAAAGAGCGTGACCGTCCCCTCAGGGCGGAGCGGGGCGAGGAGCTCGAGTGAACGTTGGGTGAACGCATCGAGGACGAGGGTCTCCCCGCCTCCGGGGGGAGCGGGAGGGCGGAGGTGCGCGAGGTCCCCCACGGTCGCCCGCAGATAGGCGAGAAGAGCTCCCGCCGCGCACGCAGCGAGGGGGGCCGTGCGCAGCGCGCCCGGGAATCTCTCTCCGAGGAGATCGGCGCGGAAGTCGTGCGCCGGCCGGGGGGTGGTCACCCCGGGCAGGTCCGGAGGGAGGCTCCACCCTTCGGGGAAGACCCACTCCGCCACCTGAAGCCGCGCCGCGAGGTGCCCAAGCTCGGCGAGGGGGAGCTCGTCAGCCCAGAACCCGCCCGACGCCGCCTCGGCCCATGCCACGCCGACCGTCTCCCCGTGGGGCCACACGGCGGCCAACAGGACGTCCAACCCAGGGTCGAGGGCCCCCTCCTCGATCACCGTCCCCGGGGTGAGGACCCGCACGATGCCTCGCGTGAGGAGCTTCTTCCCCTTGCCGGGGCGATCGAGCTGGGAGGCGAGGGCGACCTTGTGTCCCTTGCGCAGGAGCCGCTGCACGTAGAGGTCCGCCTTGCGCACCGGAACCCCCGCCATCGGGACCCCGTCGCGGCTGGTGAGCACGATCTCCAGGTCGCGAGCCGCGACTTCCGCGTCCTCGAAGAACGCTTCGTAGAAGTCCCCCAGTTGGAAGAGGAGGATCGCATCGGGGTGGCGCGCCTTGAGCTCGCGGTACTGCCGCATCACGGGGGTCGGTTCCATCCCAGAGGAGTATACCCATGGCCGTCGTCGGGCCAGCCCGGGTTCACACGTAGCGCAGTGCCTCCACCGGGTCGAGCCGCGATGCCCTCACCCATCTTCTACAGTTGCGGGGGTAGTCGAAGCAGGAAACGCAGGCCTGATGGCACCGAGGGTCGGAGAAACGCGCGTATGTGGTGCCAATAGACTGACACGTGTCCCCTTATCGTGTCGAGTTAACGGTGCTAGTGGGGGTCTATGTTCGTACGGCAAAAGCGCGTTGGAGGCTACACGTACCTGCAGCTTGTGGAGAACAGCCGCGTGGAGGGGAAGACCCGCCAGCGGGTGGTCGCAACGCTGGGCCGCGTTGATGTCCTTGAGAAGAAGGGCGGTG
>OMKS01001556.1_pt1 | contig 20294 bp, 20 predicted proteins | sample 1674721 | NCBI WGS metagenome assembly OMKS01 (sample SAMN06264996, study PRJEB25208) | sediment metagenome | isolation source: hot spring sediment | place: USA: California | collected 2014-09-02
TGCTGGAACTTCAGCTATACCATACACTTGGAGATTTACCATTACCGGAATCTACCCACAAATTCTGTTGAGGAATCTCAAATAGAAGCGGCAGACCTGGATTTCGATAAGGCACTGGCGGCCAATAAGGCAATCTGGCAGCGGGAACTCGGTAAAATTAGGGTTTCAGGAGGAAGCCATGAAGATAAGGTGAAATTTTATACCGGTTTATACCATGCCCTGTTGGGACGCGGCTGTGCGATGGATGCGGATGGCAGTTATCCGCGCAATGACGGCACCGTCGGCACAATCCCGCTGGACCATGCGGGCAAGCCTCAGTTTACGTTCTGTAATACAGATGCTGTGTGGGGGGCATTCTGGAACCTGACCCAGCCATGCCTTGTATGGCGAGGGTTCTCAGGAGGCGGTTTCATGGCGTAAAGCGATGATGACGGTCGTTTGGGAGCAGGGTTCCCTTGTCTTTTTGGACCGGCTCAGCGAACAGTACAAGCCCCTTCGCAGCACCCCGAAACGCCAGGCCATCAAATCGCTTCAAAAATATGTTGCCGCGCGTGTGGAGATGACGGATTATCCGGCCTTTAGGGCCAAGGGCTACGACTGCGGGTCGGGCCCGACAGAGTCGTTTTGTGGGTGTCTGACACGTCGGCTCAAAGGGCGAGGGATGAGGTGGGACGGCGATAATGCCGAAGCTGTAATGGCGATTGCCTGTGTCTACTACACCGGCCAGTGGACAAAATACTGGAAAACACAAAGAGGGGCCGCATAGCATGCCACCAAATAAACTCGCTCACTGGCCGACGGCCTCTCTGAAAACTTCTTGCTTTTTGCGTTCACACAGTTTAATGTATCTGTTTTGTCGGATGTCGGTAATCAGCGTCTTGTATGGGGCGACAATGAATCTGTGCGATGTTTCAAATTCCATCCACGATGACGAACGCTATATGCGGATGGCGATTGATCAGGCCTATATTGCCGAAGAAAACGGCGATGTACCCATCGGGTGTGTGGTCGTCTTTGAAGGCCGGGTTATCGCCAAGGCGTACAATCAGCGTCAACAGCTTCATGATCCGACCGCGCACGCCGAGATTATCGCCTTGACTCAGGCATCGGAGTTTATCGGCAACTGGCGGCTGCACGGCTGTACGATTTATGTGACGCTCGAGCCGTGTCCGATGTGCGCCGGGGCGCTGGTGCTGGCCCGCCTGGACAGGCTGGTCTATGGGACGGATGACCCTAAAACAGGAGCCTGTGGATCGCTTTATAATATCGTGCAGGATCCCCGTCTGAACCATCGCCTTGAAGTGCAATCGGGTGTTTTGCAGCAGGATTGCAGGCAGCAGCTTCAGGCCTTTTTTCAGCGTCGTCGTCAAGAGAACGCCGGTTATCCCGGTGATTGAACAGAGCCGATAAAACGTTGTTTTTTTGGGTTTGCCGTGGTATAAAAGACAGTAATATCTCGGTCCGGATCGCTTCCATTCCGTTCCGTGAAATATAACCTCAGGCGTCATTAACCGAAAGGAGGCTCCCGTTGGCGGGCCGATATTCGTTGCGTACAATATGGGAAGATTTGGCGCTGCCGGAGCTGGCGTATGCGTTTAAGCTGGCGGTCGGCCCGATCAAGCTGGCGATTGCGTTTGCGGCGGTGGCGTCAATCTGCCTGGCCGGCTACCTGCTGGATCGATGCACCCGAACGGTCGTGGTTACGCCGGATTCTGTGCAGCGACCGGTCGGACAGGTCGGCTCGGTCACGCTGAGGGGGATCACCGAACTTGAGGTGTACTTGATCTCTCCTGAACAGGTCAGTGAGTTTCTGGATCGCTATAAGGGACAGGCGCCGGGTCAAGGCGTGTTTTCGACGTTATGGACGTTTACCGCCGGGCGGTTCAACGACGCCAGCAAGCAGTTGTTTAATCTGGGGCGGGCCAGTTTTTTCAGCAATATGGAATATGTTTTTGTCAATCTGTGGCTGTGTCTTCGGGCGATGGTCTGGGCCGTTCGGTTTCATCCCTGGTACAGTGTGATTTTTTTTACATTTTCGTTTGTGGTATTGTGCTTTGCGGGCGGTGCGGTGTGCCGATGTGCGGCCCTGGAGTATGCCCGGAATGAAAAGCCGGGGTTTTTTGAGGCGATTGAATTTGCCAAGGGCAAATTTCGTTCGCTGATATCCGCGCCGCTGCTGCCGGCCGTGCTGATGCTGGTTCCTGCGGCGCTGGTGCTGGCGGCGGGAATGCTGGCGGCGGTTCCCTGGCTGGGCGAATTGCTCATCGGTCTGCTGTTCGGTCTGCTGGTGCTGCTCGGACTGGCGGTGGTTGGCATGATCTTGGGGGCCACCGCCGGAGGGTTGCTGCTGTTTCCCGCAGTGGCGTATGAGGCGACCACCGGGCGGGATGCTATCGGCAGAGCGGTCAGCTATGTACTGAATCGGCCGCTGTGGATGCTGTTTTATCTCTTTGTCGCCGGTTTATTCGGGACGTTTTTTTATGTGCTGATCCGGCTGGTTGTTTATCTCGTCTTGAAGGTCGTCTATGGGCTGCTGGCCGGCGGGATGCTGCTGGTCAGCGGGAATATTGATAAATTAAATCGGCTCTGGACAGGGCCGGCATTATTTTCGTTGATGAGCCAGTCCAGCAATGCCGCCACAGGATCCGAATCGATCGGCGCGTTCTTTATTTATCTGTTTTTTCTGATTCTCATTGGACTGCTGGTGGCCTATATTATCAGCTATGTGTTCTGTGCATCCACGATCGTCTATGCCCTGGTCAGGAAAAAAGTGGACGGGGTGGCGGCGGAGGCTGTTTATGTGCCGCTTGCGTATGAACACACAAAAAATAATCCGAAACCGTAACTCGACCAAAGCGGGGATTTTCAACCATGCCGGACAAAACAACACTGTCAAATGATATCGACCCAAACAACCGCGCAATCGCCGACCCATCCATACGCGATCTGCCGAAGGGATTGCTCCGATTTCGTCGGTGTCTGATTATGCTGGCCCATCTGGCCTGTTTTGTCGCGGCACTGGGATTGGCGTTTCTGTTTGCATTCAATATGCAGATTCTGCGAAAATGGTTCATCTACCAGTTTCCGATTCTGTTGGTGTTCTTTATTCCCGTTAAACTGATTGTCTTTGGCTGGTTTCGGCAGTACAGCGGATGGTGGCGCTATGTGGGGCTGTCGGATTTGCTGCAAATCGCCAAGGCGTCGCTGGTCAGCAGTATTGTGCTGATGGTCTTATGGTATGGTTATGGTTTATTCGGGCAGCACGTCGTGCCGGATTCAGCGATTGAGGCGGTCAATGCCCGAACGACAGAGCTTGCACAGCAGATTGCCGAAGCGGTCAGCGATGAACAGACGCTTCAACTGCGACAGGAATTGTCGAACCTCAAGGGCCTTGAGGATATCCTTGAAGTCAGCCGTATGACGCAGATTATGGCCGAGGCCGAACAACACCCGGTCAATAGTGAACAGCGTCTGGAACTGGTCCAGCGGCATCTTGAGCTGAAAGAAACGCAGCGCAAAATCGAAGGCGTTATCATGCTCGACTTGCTCACAACGATTATGCTGCTGGCCGGCCTGAGGATGCTGGTGCGGCTGTATCATGAGGAGTTTTTCTCCGAGACCCGCGGCTCGGCCCGACGCTTTTTGATCGTGGGAGCGGGCAATGCCGGCGAGGCGCTGCTGCGCGAAATGCTGCGGCGAAAAGACGTCCAGTATGAGGTGGTCGGATTCATTGACGATAACCCGGCCAAGATCGGAATGAACATCCACGGCATTCCGGTGCTGGGCAACGTCGATCAGATACCGGCGATCTGCAAGAAAAACGATATTGACGAAATTGCCATTGCCATCCCCAGCGCCAGCCGAAAACAACTTCGTCGGGTGGTGCAGGTTTGTGAAGGCGCCAAGCTGCGATTCAGTATGGTGCCGTCGCTGACAGATATCGCCTCCGGCAAGCTGCGGGTTTCGCAGATGCGGGATGTGGATATCAACGATCTGCTCGGGCGCGACGAAGTCAAACTGGATCTGGGTGACATTGAAAAATACCTCAAAGGGCGAACGATTCTGGTAACCGGCGCCGGCGGCTCTATCGGCTCGGAAATGTGTCGGCAGGTCTGCGCCTTTGCGCCCAAGACGCTGCTGCTGGTCGAACAGGCCGAAAATCCCCTGTTCTTTATTGAACGGGAGCTGCTCCGAAGATTCCCCGGCGTGCAGATGCATTCACTTATTTGTGATATTACCGACAAGGAGCGTGTAGAGCAGCTTTTTTCACACTATCATCCGGAGATTGTCATTCACGCCGCGGCCCATAAACACGTCCCGCTGATGGAAAACAACCCCGGCGAGGCGGTCAAAAACAACGTCCTGGGCACGTGTACCGTGGCTGATGCCGCCGATGCGCACGGCACGGCCGGTTTTGTGATGATCAGCACCGATAAAGCCGTCAACCCCACCAGTATCATGGGCGCCACCAAACGAGTGGCGGAGATGTATATCCAGGACTTGAACAATACCAGCAAGACGCGGTTTGTAACGGTGCGATTCGGCAATGTGCTCGGCTCCAACGGCTCGGTCGTTCCGATTTTCAAGCAGCAGATTGCCGTCGGCGGGCCGGTGACCGTGACCCATCCCGAAATGCGGCGCTATTTTATGACGATTCCCGAAGCCAGTCAGTTGGTACTTCAGGCCGCGACGATGGGGCAGGGCGGCGAAATTTTCGTATTGGATATGGGGGAACCGGTCAAAATCGTGGATTTGGCACGGGAACTGATTACCCTGAGCGGTTTTCGTCCCGGTGAGGATATTGAGATTGAGTTTTCCGGATTGCGACCCGGCGAAAAGTTGTTTGAAGAGCTGAGCATTGAAGGCGAGGATATGCTCCAGACCCGCCATCCCAAAATTGCCGTCTGGAAAAATATCCCCAAAGATCGCGACACCTTACGTAAGAGTATCACAGAACTCGTGAAGATCGCGCCTACACAAGACCGCCAAAAAATTATCGACGCCATCCGCACACTCGTTCCTGAGTTCATCTGTCAATAAGGGCGATGGACAAAAGCAGGGAGTGGACACAGCACCTGCGCAGCAAGAATAATCGCGCCAATTTTTACAGGCGTTTGACGGTGTTGCCCTGAACTTTGAGGCGGTCCTGGCTGAACAGGGTGATGGCCTGGGGATAGGCGATGCATTCCTGTTCGAAGACGCGGTCGGCCAGCGTATCGGGCGTATCGTCGTCGCGGACCTCGCAGGCACGCTGGATAATGATGGGGCCGGCGTCGTATTCGTTGGTGCAAAAGTGCACCGTACAGCCGCTGATCTTGCAGCCGGCTTTGAGTACCGCTTCGTGGACATGATGGCCCCACATCCCCTGTCCGCCAAATGACGGCAGCAGGGCAGGGTGGATATTCATCACGCGGTTGTCGTAATGCGGCGGAATATGCCACAAGCACAGCCAGCCGGCCTGAACGACCAGATCGACCTTGGCCGCGTCCAATTCCTTCGTCAGCCGGGCGCTGAATGATTCGACATCGACAAACTCCCTGCGACGAATCACCACCGGATCGATCCCGATATCGCGCGCACGATTGACGCCGGCAACCGTGGAGCGTGAACTAATGACCTGCACGATCTCGCTGTTGAGCCGTCCGCCGGCGATTTCATGGTGAATGTTCAGCATGGTGCGTCCGCTGCCGCTGAGCAGAATACCCAGACGCAGCTTTTTGCCGGACAATTCGGCCGGCGTCCGGTCGATGTCATGCTGAGCGTCCATCGCCATATTGGCCAATTGGTCGGCCTCGGCGTTTTGTTCGCGCGGTATATGGATGATCCGCCACGCCTCAAAGCCGTTAAGCAGTTCCATACACCGCCGATACAGCGGACGAATAACGTCGCTTTTGACCTTGTAACGGCCGTTGAGCTGCTGAACGATCAGATTGCTGTCGCTGTACAGTTCCACCTCGCGGACGCCGAGCTGTTGGGCGTGTCGCAGGGCCTTACCGACGGCGGTATATTCAGCGTAATTGTTGGTGACATTACCCAGAAAACAACCGCACGCAGCCAGCCGACGCCCGACGGCGTCGTCAATGATATAACCGGCCGCACCGGGCCCCGGATTGCCGCGGCTGCCGCCGTCGGTATGGATGATGACTTTCTGAATGCTCACGATTCGTGATTTTTCAAATATAAAATCCGCGTGCAGTTGCTGCAGCGGATAATTTCGTCTTTGCCGGACAGGATGTTGACGACTTCGGCGGGGATGCCCATAAAACAGCCCCCGCAATTGTACGCGATGGAACTTTCATCGACCTGCTCAACGACCGCCATGGCTTCGCCGTCGTAGGTCTCAGCAACCCGCTTGAAGATATTCAACGCAGCGACGGGTACTTTTTCGGCGGCGATGTCCCATTCTCGCTGGATTTCATCAATTTCTTTTTCAAGCTCTCCGGCCTTGGCATCCACGTCCTGACGCACTTGATCCAGTTTGATCTTCTGCTCTTCGATCTGCGTTTGAATCTCAATGCAGGCGGCTTGATCGACCTCGATGTTTTTCATCAGATCAAGAACCTGACTTTCCAGCTTTGAATCGTCGGCTTTGGCGGTGTTCAATTCGGTCAAAATGGCTGAATACTCTTTGTTGGTGCGGGCCAGGTTCAGGGCATTGCGGAGTTTGGTGATCTGCTCATCACGGCTTTTCAATTCAAGTTCAAGGCGATCGGCCTGGATTTTCCCCATTTTGATTTCCTCCTGCTTGACTTCCAGCCCGTTTTGGAGAGTGCGGAGTTGGTTTTCCTGGAAAAGCACGCTCCTTCGACAGCGCGCCAATTTGGCTTTCACCGCTCGAAGCCGATTTTCCACCCGTTGTAGGTTCATTAAACCATGCAATATCGGTCCCATTGCCCGTCCCTTTTCACTTTTTAATGCAACACCTGTCGTCAAAACCTTAATTATGAAGGCAAATTTGTCTCTCTGCAACAAAAAACCCGAAAAAAACCGGATTTCAGGCCGCAGTTTGGCTTTTCTTTTGGGCGGCGGTCAGTATGATGTCGGCTATGAAAACCCTGCTTAAACAACTGGTGGCCGCTGCGCCGACCGCGGACAACGGCGAACGGGCGGTTGCGGAGATCCTGAAAGATTATTTTTTACAGCACGGCCTGACGGCGGAAATCGACATCTGGGACGGCAAGCGGGCTAATGTGTGGGTGTATCTGAAAGCCGAGGGCAATGCAGGCCGCGCCCCGCTGCTGGTAGCGGGACATCTGGATGTGGTTCCCGCGGCGCCTGAGAAATGGACAACGCCGCCGTTTAAGGCGGACGAACGCGATGGACGACTCTACGGCCGCGGAACCAACGATATGCTCGGCGGGGTCGCGGCGGTTGCGGCGGCCTTGGTTGAGGCGGCTCGGCATCGCGACCGGCTGGGCGGCGATATCCTTTTTGCCGCAACTGCGGGTGAAGAGACCGACAGTTGCGGTACGGCACGTTTTGTTCGGATGTATCGCAGCCGCTTTGCCGAGCCGGTGGGGGTGTTGATTCCCGAACCGACTGATTCACGGATTCTGCGGGCGCATCGGGGCATTTTATGGCTGAAAATTGCCGCGCACGGCCGCACGGCACACGGATCAATGCCGCATCTGGGCGTCAACGCCATCCTGAAAATCAATGCGGTGCTGAACCGACTGGCCGCGTTGACCCTTCCCCATACGCCGAATCCGTTGCTGGGCGGCTGCTCGATGAGCGTCAACCGCATCGCCGGCGGTTCGGGGACCAATATCGTGCCGGAATATTGTGCGGTCGAAATCGACATCCGCACGTTGCCGGATCAGTCGTCCGAGGCCGTGATCGAGCAGTTCAAGGCGTTGCTGGCCGGGATCGCCGAAGGCGACCCGCAGTTTGAGGCCGAAGTGTCTGTTCTGCGTCGTGTGGACGCTCTGGAAACGCCCGAGGACAGTCCTTTCGTCCGGGCCGTCTGTCGGGCCGTCGGGACCGATCAAACCGCCGCGGCGGGGTTTACCACCGACGGGCCGTATTTCGCGACTTTGGGGCCGGTGTTGATCGTTGGACCGGGCAAGCCGGAACTGTGCCACAAGCCGGATGAATATATCACGACCGATGCGCTGGAACAAGGCAAGGCGATGTATCTTCGAATCTTTCAGAATCGGTTGTCGCAATAAGCAAGTGTTGGCTTTTGAACGGGAGGTGTTATGCTGAAGGCCGTTATTTTTGATTTTGACGGTGTGATTTGTGATTCTGAAGTACTGCACTATCGGGCGCTGAATACGGTGTTTAACCGGTACGGCGTGGATGTCCCCAAGGCGGTGCATTGGGAACGCTACCTGGGGTTCAGCGACCGGGAGAATATCGAAGCGGTGAATCAGGATTATCGGATGGGGCTGGATTCGGCCGGGGTGCGGCGTTTGATGGCTGAGAAAAAGGAGGCGTTCGAATCGCTGGTCAGGGCAGAGCCGCTGCTCATTGACGGTGTTCAGGCGTTCGTGCGGATGCTGGTTGAGCACGGCGTTCGGCGGGCGATTTGTTCGGGGGCGCTGCGCAGCGACATCGATCTGATGCTTGCCGGGTCGGGGCTTGACGAGGCATTTGAGGCGATTGTCACCGCTGACGATGTCACCTGTGGCAAGCCCGATCCTGAAGGGTATCTGACCGCATTGCAAGAGTTGAACATAAGAGGCGATCATGCCATAAAACCGTCGGAATGTGTCGTCATTGAAGATTCGCATTGGGGTATTGAGGCGGCATTGGCCGCCGGGATGCACCCGATTGCCGTGACGAATACCTACAGCCGGGAAGAACTGGAGGCCAAGGCGGAGCTTGTTTCTGATAATCTGGGTCATATAACAATGGAAATGATTCGCCGATTGTGTGAATAAAAAGACATTAAAAAGTCAGTTTTTGGTTCTTGATAGCCAAATGTCCTGAAAAGCCAAGTGTCCAGAAGCATATAAAAGCTTGTTTTTCAGTATTTGAAGGGCATTTTTTGGGGGTTGACTTGACTTTTTTCCAAATGGGTCTATACTTTAATTATCTTGAAAAATTCCAATGACCTTGGTGTTACAGCCGGCAAGACCGGTGCGATGAGTGTACGCAAAAGGATATATGTCGGGTCCTCAGGCGGGGGTCCGACTTTTGTTGTCTGTAAAGGGACTGTAAATACGCTAAGGAGAGATTTTGGTCAGTAAATGGGATGACAGTTTAATCAGCAGTGTTCAACAGGCCAACGACATTGTCGATATTATATCGGAATATCTGAGCCTGACGAAGCGCGGCAAGGAGTTTGTGGGGCTGTGTCCGTTTCACGCCGACCATCGTCCGAGTATGTATGTCAGCCCGGCCAAGCAGATTTTTAAGTGTTTTGCCTGCGGGGCGGGCGGAGACGTGCTTAAATTCGTCCAGATGAAGGAAAACCTGACCTTCGTCCAGGCGGTTGAGCGTCTGGCGCAGCGGGCGGGTATTGCCCTTCCGGCCTTCCGGTCCCGGCAGACCGAGCGGCACGAGGGAACGCTCAGCCCGGCGGAATTGGCTAAAATCAATGCCTGGGCGATGAAACACTGGACGGCGAATTTATGGAATGAAACAAAAGGCGCTGCGGCGCGTCAGTATCTTGCGCAGCGCAGGATTTCGGAAGACACCGCCCGCACGTGGATGCTGGGCTTGGCGCTGGACAGTTGGGATGATCTGCTCAGAAAAGCGGCTCAGGATAAGATTCCCGAAAAAACGCTCATTGAGGCCGGTCTTGCGGTTCCCCGAGAGGCAGCGGGCGGCTGTTACGATAAATTTCGCAATCGGCTGATGTTTCCGATTGCCGATGTAACCGGTCGGGTGGCCGGCTTCGGCGGTCGAACGCTCGGACAGGACCCGGCCAAGTATATGAATTCACCGGCCACGGCGCTGTTCGATAAAGGGCAGCTGCTGTACGGTCTGCGGCAGGGGCGTGAAGCGATTGTCAAGGCCGGCCAGGCGGTCGTGGTCGAAGGTTATACCGATGTGCTGATGGCGCATCAGCACGGCCTGAAGACGGTTGTGGCGGCGCTGGGGACGAGTTTGACCGGTGAACATACGCGCCTCTTGCGACGGTATGCCGAGCGCATTGTGTTGGTTTTTGACAGCGATGTGGCCGGGCGGGCGGCCGCCGGGCGGGCGCTGGAGATTTGTCTGAGCGGCAAGGTGGAGATTCGTCTGGCGTTTGTGCCGGAAGGCAAAGACCCTTGCGATTTTTTGATCGAGGCCGGAACCGAGGCCTTCGAGTCGGTCATGGCCAACGCCGAGGATGTCCTCTCGTTCAAGTGGAAGCAGCTTAAAGAGGAGATGGCCGATCAGGACAACCTGCCGAAACAGGCTGAGGCGGTCAGTCAGTTTTTGAAGACCGTCGCGGCGGCGGTTCAGGCCGGTCAGACCGATTCGCTGTCGCTGGCGGTGCTTATCGGACGGCTCAGCACGCTGCTTCAGACGCCTAAGTCGCGTATTGATGAGGAATTACAAAAGCTGCTCAAACAAAAACCGACCGCAGCACGTACAAAAGAGCAACCCGCGGCGATGGCCAAGAGCGACGATCGTGAAGAAAACGCCGTTATGAAGGCGCAGCGAGAAATCCTTGAGGTACTCATCCAGGAGCCGGGGCTGTATGCCGCCGTGTTTGGGCGGCTGACGCTGGAAGATTTCGGGGCGGACGGCCCGATGCGCGAAATCGCTGAGGCGGTGCTTCCATCGCTGGATGCGGGCAACGAACTGCAGGCCGCCCGGCTTTATCGGCAAATTGAATCGCCCGAAACAGCGGCTGTTCTGACAAAAATGACCTCCGCCGTCGGCCCTAAAGGCGCCGGATCGCGGCGGCTGAGCGATGCGCTGGCTGTACTTGAGCAGGATCGGCGCCAGCGCGATATTGACGCGCACAAAGACCGATTGACGGATGATGCGACCGATGCGTTGCTTCGTATCGACGGCTATCTGAAACAGCACAAGGGCAATCCCCGCTGCGGCGGCTTGCACTAAAAACCGAAAAAACACAGAGTGAAGATAAAACGCAATCATAAGGATAGGTATGGCAAGCAGGAAGAGAAAAAAAGACAATGAGATGATTAAACAGGAGTCGTTTACGCCCGACGAACTGGACCAGTTGGACGATCTGGATGACCTGGACATCGACGAACAGGAGGATGAGCAAGAGGATATTGACATGGACGATCCGCACGAGGCGGACGATCTGTCCGACCCTGCGGCGGACCAGGAGCAGCCGAAAGAACCGACCGTTTCGGTCGATGAGGACGATGATGTCAACGTGATCGTCGGCCGCAAAGAAAAGATCGAACAGGTCATCGGCGGGATCATCAAAAAAGGCCGTGAAAAGGGGTATCTCACGTATGAAGAAATCAACGACGCGCTGCCCGATGAAATCATCAGTCCGGCTCGTCTTGACGGCCTTTTGATGACACTGGACGAACTGGGCGTGCAGATTCTCGACGAAGCCGACATCGAAAAAGACACTGACGACGATTTCGAGGATAAGGATAAAGTAGGTCGCGGCGACGATGAAGACCTCGAAGAAGATATGCAGATTGAAGAGGAACTCGTTGAGTCCGAAGGCCGCAAGATCGACGATCCGATACGGATGTATCTGACACAAATGGGCGAAATTCCGCTGCTGACGCGCGAGGAGGAAATCAGTCTGGCCCGCAAGATTGAACTGACGCGGATTGCGTTTCGTCGCAAGGTACTTGAAAGCGATTACTGCGCCCGAACAGCCATTGAAATTCTGCAGCAGGTGGATGAAGGAACACTGCCGTTTGATCGTACGATGAAGATGAGCAGCGGCGAAGGGCAGGAGCGAATGGTGGTCAAGAACCGCCTGCCGGCCAACATTGAGACCGTGACCAAACTGCTGGATCGCAATACCGATTTGTTTGACCAATCCAGGACTGCCGACGGCGTCGATAAGATCAAAGGGATTGTGCGTCAGATTCACCGCAACCGCCGCAAAATCGCGACGCTGCTGGAGGAACTGACGCTGCGCACCAGCCGGATTCAGCCGATGATGAAGAAACTGCAGGGCATCCAGCTCAAGATGCACCAGCTTCAGGACATCATCGACGCCGGGCCGGACGGCGATTATACGACCGAAGATATCGAGGCGATCCAGCAGGAGATGGAAGGCCTGCAGGATCTGGTGCTCGAAACGCCCAAACAGTTGGACAAGCGCCTGCGTGCGATCGAAGCGGTTTACGCCCAGTACGAAGAAGCCAAGCGGCGTCTGTCCGGCGGCAACCTGCGGCTGGTGGTCTCCATCGCGAAAAAATACCGCAATCGCGGCCTGAGTTTTCTGGATATTATCCAAGAGGGCAACACCGGCCTGATGCGCGCCGTCGATAAGTACGAATACCGTCGCGGCTATAAGTTCAGCACGTATGCGACGTGGTGGATTCGACAGGCCATCACCCGCGCTATCGCCGACCACGCCCGCACGATTCGGATTCCCGTGCATATGATCGAGACCATGAGCAAGCTGCGCACGATCAGCAAAAATCTGTTGCAGGAACTCGGACGTGAGCCGACGATTGATGAAATCGCCAAAGAAGCCGAGATGAGTGTGGCCGAGACCCGCCGCGTGCTGAAAATCAGCAAGCATCCGTTCAGTCTTGACCGGCCCATCGGCGAAAGCGAAGACAGTTATTTCGGCGACTTCATCGAAGATGACCGCGCCGAATCGCCCGTCCAGTCGGCCACGCAGGAGATGCTCAAAGACCGCATCGACCAGGTACTCAAGACGCTGACCTACCGCGAGCGTGAAATCATCAAGCTGCGCTACGGCATCGGCGACGGCTACACCTATACGCTCGAAGAGGTCGGACGCATCTTCAAGGTCACCCGCGAGCGCGTCCGTCAGGTCGAAGCCAAGGCCATCCGAAAACTCCAGCACCCCGTGCGCGCCCGAAAACTTGAAGGCTTCCTCGACAACAAATCGGTGGTGTGAAAGTTGAGGTCGAAATGAAAAACAGTCTTTCCGAAAAGGACAAAGAGTTTTATAAAAGAGTCGATGAGGTGCTTTATTATGTTTGGGATCCCATAGGTGTGTCAGATTCTCCTGAGGCGCGAGATGAATATTGTTCATATGTTTCAAAAGTTTTTTCTTTGCTTAGCCAAAATGCGGATTCTGAAAGAATCGAAGAACATCTGATTGATATAGAAAAATATACAATGGGCTTGATTTCTTCAAAGAAAAGGGTAAAAGCGGATGTTAAGCTTTTGCTTCAATGGAAAGATAGGATATATAACCAAACATAGAGAATCCTGCGGATGATATGACAAAAATAGCCAACGAGGAGCATCTATGGACTATATTCAGTTGAAGACAGCCCTCGAGCGGTTTGGTGAGATGCTCAAGGCGTATCAGTCTGATAGTCAGCGTACGCCGATAGAGCAGGAAGCGGTGCGGGACTCGCTTATCAAACGGTTTGAATACACCCTCGAGGTGGCGTGGAAAACATGCAAGCGCCATCTCGAAGAGGAGGGCTTTCTCGAAGCGGCTACAGGAAGCCCGAAGTCCATTATTCGCTTGGCCGCTCAAAACGCCCTGATTGACAACCCGCAAGCGTGGTTCCGCTATCTGCGCGTACGACAGGGTGCCGCCCATGACTATTCAAGTGGCAAGGCCGAGGCGGTGTTGATTCTTACGGAAGATTTTTATGGCGACGTGGTCAAACTTTACCGGGAGATGACGGGTGAATCAAACGCATTCAAATAAGTCATCTGCATCGATTGCAGTCTCCGAGCCTCACCGATGTTTTATTCTTCACCAGATTGAGCGGTTTTTGCCAAAAGCGACTGTTTGGGCTTTTGGTTCGCGGGTCAAAGGGACATGCCGTCCTGCATCTGATCTTGATTTAGCTGTCCATTGCGACAAGCAGACCGCACTGACATCCCTGATACAACTGAACGCGGTATTGGAAGAAAGCGATATTCCGTATAAGGTCCAAGTGCTTGATTATAACCGTTTGCCGAAAAATATGCAGGATAATATTAAGCAGGAATATGCTGTTTTCTATGCTCCTTCACGTCAGACTAATACGTTGAATCACTGAAAATCATCGGACGACTAAATGCCGACCACGGCGATGCCGAGTTTGTCGGCCAAAGCCAGGGTGTCGGGTTTGTCGATGATGAGGGTGCGATCTTTCTCCACGGCCAGACACGCGGCGTTGTGGCGTTTAAGGCTCTCGATGGTCTCCGGCCCGACGCAGGGCACGTCAAACCGCATATCCTGGTTGGGCTTGGCGGCTTTGAGCAGCGACCAGCCGCCTTTTTTGCACAGCGCCCCGGCCCGCTCGATCATCTCGGCGGTCCCTTCGATGGCCTCGACGGCGATAATCTCCCGTTCGCGCACGGCGATGGCCTGCCCGATATCCAGTCGTCCGATCTCCAGCACCATCGGCCAGCCGAATTCGATATCCGCCCGGACGTGGGCCGGCGGCTGTGTGCGAGTCATCACGCCTTCATGTGCCATATGGTCTTTGCAATACATCATCGAGTTCTCCAGAATAATCCCGCCGGAGGCAAATTCCTCGGCGATGGCGTTGAGCACCGAATCGTTGCGTTTATCCCTGCCCCGCAGCCGCACGTACCAGATGCGCAGCGCTCGCCAGTCGGGCAGATATTTCAGAATCCGCCACGGCGTAAAAATACGGGTTTTGGCCACGCGCCCGACCATAATCGCGCGGCTCACGCCGCAGCGGCGCAGCTTTCGCAGCCAGCCGCCCGGACGGGCAACCGCCCCGCAAAAAAACACATCGACATGCTTGGCCAAATCCGGCGAGGCATTGTCGGCCAGACCTACACAGACCACCTTCAATCCCGCCCGACGGGCGCCGTCGGCGACCATAAACGGCAGGCGTCCTTCGCCTGCGATCAGTCCCAAAACCGGAGTATCAGTTTCCGTCCGAGCCACGGTCGCGCTTTTCCATCCTGCGTTCAAGGTCTCTGATCTTCTTGCGGAGTTCCGGCAGGTACTCGATTAGGCTGTAGGCGCGTCGAGCCTTGCCGGCATCGATGGCCGGAGCGCCGACAAGGGTCGCCCCGTCGGGTACGTCGTTAATCACGCCGGCCTGCGCACCGATCCGCACGCCGTTTCCGATTTTGATATGACCGACCACGCCCGCCTGGCCGCCGAGGACGCAGTGATGGCCGAGGATAGCCGATCCGGATATCCCCACCTGCGGCACCAGCAGGCAGTATGGCCCGATCCGCGCGCCGTGGCCGATGGCGACCGCATCGCCGATCTTGCTGCCTTGGCCGATGACGGTGTCGTCCAGCGTGCCGCGTTCAATGGCGCAGCCAGCGCCGATTTCCACGTCGTCTTCCAAAACCACCCCTCCGATTTGCGGAATCTTGTGATGCACCCCTTTGTGTGTGGCAAAACCGAACCCGTCTTGCCCGACCGAGGCGTTGGATTGGATAATGACCCGATGACCGATGCGGCAGCCATCATAAATCACCGCATTCGGATAAAAAATACAGTCATCGCCGATCCGGACATTCGGCCCGATGCTCACGCCGGGGTAAAAATAGCAGTTGCAGCCGACCGTTACATTCTCGCCGATGCTGACAAACGCCGCCGCCTGAGTGCCTTGGCCCAAACGGGCCGAGGGGGCGATGTCGGCCTTGTCGGACACACCGACAGGTGGGTGTTCCCGATGGCCGTGCAACAGGACGACCACCTGCATAAAGGCGTAGTACGGATCGTCGGTGATGATCTGCACCGCCGAGGTCGTCACCGGCATCGATACCAGCACCGCCGCGGCCTGGGTGGCCTGCACCTTGGGGGTGTATTTGGGGTTGCTCAAAAAAGTAATCTGTCCCGGCCCGGCGTTGTCCAGCGTCGAGGCGGCACGGATGGCGACCGATTCACTGCCCAGTACCCGACCGCCGACATAATCGGCGATTTCTCTTACGGTTTTTGTCTGCATTCCGAATCATTTCTGTCTGAATAATCTCATTTTTCGCTGATTATAGCGATTTTTGTCCTATCGTCAAACGCCTGTGCTCGCGAAATCTTGACAAGGCGTGCAAGTGCGACTGCCTTATACCGGTTTGCCCTCGTGCTTAAACCGATCGAGCCATCGCAAGCGAAGATGATTGTCAGATAAATTTGTATAAATTCAAAATTTTTTTGGCTGAGTTTGTTCTGAAAAATAAAACATAAGTCATTTTATATAAATTATTTAAAAAATATCTGCTTCATTGAGCTTGACATAAATAAAAATTTAATTAGAATAGAAGAGACATTAGGGAACATTATTTGCTCAGAATTAAATTTGTGAGTCCTCCTGATGAGCCGGATGACACGATACAGTGTGAAGCGGTTTATACGCGTCGTTCGGACTCATTTGTGAGCGTTGAATACACAGGAGTATTTGTGGGATTTTACGTCGTCTATAACATGTTCTTTTGGCTTGTTCGGCGCGTTGTTTGGCTGATTGATTGGCGCGCCGTACGCCGCGGCGATTCCCGCGTGTGTATTTCGTTTGCTTATATCCCGAAGGGCTTGCAGCATCACAGTGCCATGTTGTTTTCCGGTATGTCGCCGCCGAAGTTTGAATGCCAGCTTCGTTAGTGCCCCGGCGGCAGGTCGGCAGCGTATCTGAATTGCCTTTCGTTTCGACTCGATAAGGATGCAGCGGAAAGTCTCTGCGCACAGCACATCACCGGACTGACCGTACGTTTGGCCCCAAGGACAAAGGTTGCGTCCTGCGCCCTACCCCGAACAGTCAGCCGGTTTATGCCGCCGATACATCGCCGACGAAATAAATCTTCTACACAACAATAATCAGAAAGCAACTGTTGCGTTGATACCGGAGGTTACAATGATGGTCAAATGGAGTATTTCCATAAGGACGCTGGATGAAGAATTGATTCATAAGAATATCATTGAAGCAGCGGATTTGGCAAATGCAAAACAACAATGTCTGAATATCTGCAAAGATCAGATTAAAGACAAGGACAAGCTATATCTTGAATCGCGAGGCAAAGGATGCTATGTGATTGTCTCAGACCTGGACGACGTCGGGCAGGTCAGAATTGAACGTATGAACTGACAGGGTTCATTAAAAAAACACAGGCCGACAGATGCCTTGTCCATAACGCATTGATGCGCAAGATGATAAAGCAGAAAAACCTGGTTTCACACGGCCTTTAAACTTTAATTATGAGGCGAAGCCCATGATCAAATGTGCAAATAAACCCAGTGTTATCAAAAGACCGCCGATTCTGTCGGAGATGGATTATTACCGACTATTATCCACGATTCAGCATGAAAAACAACGCGGCACAACCAGCAGACGACGTTTGAGCCGGTTCCGTCATCTGCTTAAGAATGTGCATATGTATCCGATCCGTTGGTTTCCGGTGGATGTCGTTTCAATGAATTCGGTCTTTGAGTTGACAGTCTCAGGCGATGCTCTGTATATCGTGCGGCTGGTCTATCCGCACGAGGCAAATTTTAAAGAGCGGAAACTATCCGTCTTGTCAAGTTTGGGGATGCGACTGTTCGGCAGACGAACGGGTGATTCCCTGCGCTGCGGTCAGCTTCGTATCGGAAAAATTTTGTATCAACCGGAACTGTACGACCAATTTGATTTGTAAGCCGGACGGTTTTCAGGCGATCCAATGGATTCGGGTACACAAAGCTGCCGGTTTTCTGAAAGATCACTGTCTGAAATTGAGGCAATATGATGAATAACAAGACACCATTCAGGACACATTACCCTCCGGCCGGTTGGCGGCTCTGTCGGAGATGCCCTGCCTTTCGATCCGGCTGCGGCCGCGTTGAGCGCCGTTCGGGAATGTGTGGACGTCCGATACCGACATCGCAAAGCGGCGAAACAGCCGCAGCAGTGACCCAGCGGCATTCAAGTTGACAGTCAATGTGTCTCCAGTTGCGTTGCACCCAGCTGGCCGCAGGCGGCTTTGATGGATCGCCCCCGGCGATAGCGGATGACGGCCTCAACGCCGGCGTTTGTCAGAATATCGGCGAATGCTCGAATTCGGCGGGGCGGTGAAGGGACAAACGGACAGCCGGCAAACGGATTCATCTCGATGAGGTTGACATGGACGTTGAGGCCTTTGAGCAGCTCTGTCAGCAGGCGGGCCTGGTCGTCGCTGTCGTTGACGGTATGAACCAGACAGTATTCAATGGTCATCCGCCGTCGGGTTTGCCGCTGGTAGTCCCTCAAGGCCGCTAGCAGCCGGCCAAGTGGGTATTTATGTCCGATCCGCATCAATCGCTGTCGGGTGGGATCATCGGCGGCGTGCAGCGAGACCGCCAGTCGGGGATGCAAAGACCACGCGGCCAGCTTGCTGATGCCTTCCGGCAGGCCGCAGGTTGACAAGGTAATCCGGCGAATGCCGATGTCGGCGCCGTGCCGGTCGTTGAGCAGTTCAACCGATCGCATCACCGCATCAAGATTGTCCAGCGGCTCGCCCATGCCCATATAAACGACGTTGTGGATCGTTCCGCACACCCGCTGAGCCTGATAGACCTGGTCAACGATCTCAGCGGCGGTCAGATTGCGTTCGAATTTCAGTTGGCCCGTCGCGCAGAACGCACAGCCCATTCGGCACCCGGCCTGCGTCGAAAGACACAGCGTATTCCGCCCGTGGTCGCTGAGCCGTACCGTTTCAATTCGACCGCCGCCGGGCAGGTCAAAGACAAATTTTGTCGTGCCGTCCGGGTCGTGATGCTGTTCGGCAAGTTGCAACGCCGAAATGGAGTAATCGTCCTGAACCAACCGGTCTCGAAAGACCGCCGGAAGGGGAGTAACGCGCTTCAGGTCGGCAACGTGTTTTTGGTGGATAAACGAAAACAGATAGTCCGCCAGAAATGGCTTCTGACCATAAGAGGCAACCAGCCGACGCAGCTCGGCCGGGCAATATTGTTTCAGGTCTTTATCCATCCCCGCACTATACAGCGCCGTGCGGGTCGAATCAATGGGAATCCGGCAGTCGCGACCTGCCGAAATGGAGCGTCAGGATCCTTTGCTCAGCTCGTTTTCAAGGTCGCTTTCAATATCAAATTCATCCGGCGCCGAATCCAGAATCTCGGTCGTCTCGCTGTGGCTGGCGCCGGCGTCGTCCGATTCGCCGAAATCGCCGGCAGAAGTTTTCTCCGCCGATTCGGCCGGACCTTCGAAGTAGTCGTCAAACGATTCGGGCTTGCCGCCGATTTGGACGACAAATTTGACCGGCCCGATTTGCAGCAGGTCGCCGGCCTGGGCTCGTGCTTCATCGATCTTTTGACCGTTCAAAAGGGTGCCGTTGCGGCTGTTCAGATCGCGAACGAGCACCTGCCCGCGATCGATGTCAATCTCGCAGTGTTTTCGGGAGACGACGCCCAGAGGAAGGCAAAAATCGCATTCCTGACGCCTGCCGATGGAGGTCACTGTGCTGGGCAAGGGGAAACTCTTGGTCGTGCCGTCTTTCTTTAACAGAACCAGATTCACATTCATCCGCAGTTCCTTTCAGAAAAAGGGGTTGGAGAACACCTTAATTGTAGTCGAATGTTTGGCCGAAAACAAGAGCAAAACCGGTATTTTTTTGTCCGGACAGCCCTATTTTTCGCCTTTTTACCGGTCTGTTTGGGCGGTTAAAACGTGGCGATAGGCGGTTTTCCGCACCGAATATCGGGCGATTTTTTTCAAAACCATCGGGAAACCGCAGCGCAGCCGAATAAAAAAAATGAAAAATTCAATTTTTTTGTTTTTTAGTGATTCTGTAACCCCTTTTTTTACAACAAGATAAAACAAAAACATATAAAATAGGGAAATTACCCACTTGATTTTTTGAAACGAGATGCTAATATAGGACGTATAAAATGCTCAGAGTGTTTCTGACATTCGAACGTGAGGGGAGAAGCTGATCTGTCGGAAGGTTTCTCCACTATAAAAAGTCAATGGAGATAATTTGTTTAAGGAGTTGCATTATGGAGACGAGAAAACTTTTGTTTACGTTAGGGCTTGTCGCCCTGTTAGCGGCGCCGGTAATGGCTGCGCCAACAAATGGTGCAGGGATTGATGGTGGAACAGCCGATATTACAAGGGTCGGCGGTTACTATACAGGAAAGGGCGGTGAGTTTACACTTTATGGCCCCGATTTGCTCTTGTCCAATTCCGCCTACAGCAGCTTAACAAGTGATGTACACCAAAATTATACGGGTTCTTTTCAGACATTTTGTGTGGAGACATCAGAATATGTACTGCTGTCTCTTATACACATCTGACGCTGCCGACGAAGAGGATAGT
>OMKS01001557.1_pt1 | contig 20285 bp, 19 predicted proteins | sample 1674721 | NCBI WGS metagenome assembly OMKS01 (sample SAMN06264996, study PRJEB25208) | sediment metagenome | isolation source: hot spring sediment | place: USA: California | collected 2014-09-02
GCATCTTTGCGGCCCTGGGCAACGTCCGGACCGACTACCTGCTTTAACTCCCCCCGTCCCGGAGCAGGTCGAAAAAAGGGTTTTCTCACCATCCTGCCGCTGGCCGATAATCCGACCGGCGATCAGGAGACCGAACAAGTCACCGATCAAGTCGCAGGGCAAGTCTACAACCTGCTCAAGGTCACCCCGGGGGAACGCTTCCGACCCCACCCATACCTACTACCAAACCAACGCCGAACGTTTCTTCAACAAGACGGTGGCGGTTGTCGAAACGGCGGTTAAAACAACACCTGTGGCGTCGGGACACTAGAAAAATTTGTTTGACATCCGCTTGGTCTACGGTCAGACTGTCAGCTAGGATATGGGTAATTTTTTAGTAAGTAAAGCAAGGGAGGGTCCGGCATGAAATCGGGTTCGGCATTCGCCAATCGTTTCGGCGCCAAAGTCAGTTTGGCCGGGGCCGGTGAGGGGCTGTTCCTGGTTATTGCTCGTTTAAGCGATCCGGCCCCGCGGGTCCGGGCCCGGGATGGCCAGGTGGTAATGCGGCTCAACGGCACCAAGGTCCTGGCCCGGATGGCTCTCAAGCAGGCCTTGGCGCTGCTCAAGGATCCCGGGATCAGCAAGGTTGGCGGGGTCCAACTCGATATGGAGCGGTACCAAAAATTTCTGGCCGCCCAAGTGGCCGGCGGGCCGCCCCCCGGTCCCCAGCCTCCTCAGCCTTGAACCTGACGGGTTTCCTGCCTGGTTAAAGCCCGAGCATCCGGGCGGCCCGGGTTTCAGGCCGGAGCAGAACGTGGTTTCAAGTCGGCGGCTTTGGCGCCGCCTTCAGTTTTGGCGACAAACGCAACCGCGGTAGCTGCTACCGCAACCATCAACCCCTGGAGAAAGGAGAACAGCCATGGCAAGTGTCGGTCACGAATTACTCAATGTGCCATTACCGGAAATGGTGATGAAGCTCGGCCTGGGGATCGCCGAGGCCCAGCGGGCCCTGGACGAAAACTCGGTGGAAACGGCCAAAATGCTGGCCGAGACCACAGTACCCCTGGTGCTGTCCATCAACCAGACCATCACCGCTGACGGTACCGTCAGCTACACCAGCCAGCCCCCGGTGGACGTTTCGCTGCTGCAGATCGGTCTGATGCCGACCTTCTACCAGTTTGCAGAAGCCACCATCGAGGTAACCATGGACATCAAGACTACCTCCTCGCGGGAGACCAATGTCAAGGTCAGCGCCAAGGCCAAGGTCGGCTTTTCTATGTGGAGCGCTTCAGTCAATACCGAGGTTTCCCACAACCGCAAATTCGGCAAGCAAGTGCATGGCACCAGCCGGCTGGTGACCCGGATGGTGCCGGTGCCGCCACCGCCCCGGATCGAGCCGGTGATGAACACCATAGACGAACGGCCGGCCCCGACCAATTAACCATCAGTTCCAGCAAGGAGGAGCACCGTGCCTTTAAGCAAAATTCGCACGCCGCTGATTCCCCTCTCGCAGTCGGCCAGGGAGACCGACAAGGCCTCCCTGGCCGACCTGATCCGCGAGGTGGCAATGAGCATTGCCGACGCCCAGCGCGGCCTGGACACCTCATCGGCGGAAATGGTCCGCGAACTGGCCGAGACCCGGGTGGAGGTGGTGCCCGCCATTCATGAAACCATCGAGGCCGACGGCCGGATCAGCTACCGTCAGGAAGAACCTCACTCAGTTTCGTTACTGGAAATCGGGGTGCAACCGACGTTCTACCAGTTCGCCCAGACCGTGATTGAAATCCAGATGGATTTGAAGATAGTTGAAACCGAAAGCGAAAGCGGCAGTAAAACCGGCAAACGCATGTTCCTTCAGGCTGACACCGCCGGTCTGCGTTTCGAACGCAAGCTGAATCGCGATGTTAGCGTCAGTTCGAAGGTAACGGCTACCCTGGTGCCGGTGCCAATGCCGCTGCGGGTCGAACCGATTCGGACCTCAACCCACGCCGAAGAGGATTAAGGCGGCTGAGTTAGCACCCCACGCCGCTTGCGGCGGCGATTTGTCAGCAAGTAATCGGGCCCTATTATCAAACAAATTACAGCGGGATGCCTTTATGAGCAAGCAACAGATTGGATTGGAAAATCTGCTCGAAGCTGCCGGCAGGTCATTCGAGGCGGCCCAGCAGGACCTGGGCCTGCCCGAGGGTATGCAAACCCGGATGATGTTCGAGGATGCCGAGCTTGAAATCAAGGTCCAGGGTGTGGGAGTTGACGCCCGCAGCCGCTTGCATTTTAACCCGGTCAGCGTTGCCGGTCTGGCCGGCAACGCGATGCTGGCCGGGGCCCTGTCGACCATCAAGGTCCATTATGTTGCCGCCCGGCCCGAGGCTCCGGCCGCCGGCCCCAGCCGGACCCGGGAGGAGATAATCACCGAAGTAGCGGGGCGCAAGGATATCGCCGGCCTGCGTGATATCTTGGGCGACATGGCCTACCAGGTCAAGTTTCAGCCCGAGGTGCAGGCGTGGACTGTTCGGGTGTCGGACAGCAAGGATCGTACCGTGCGAATCCTGTTGGTCAACGATAAAAATCAATAATTTCAAGGCGACACTGCCATGCCACAAAAAAAACTGAACACACTGGGGGCCGCTCAGTTGCAGCAGGAAATGACCCGCCTGCGGACCGAGGTCAAGCAACTGAAGCAGGGCCGCAAGAGCGTCGAAGCCGAATTGGCCAAGGCCCGCAAGAATGCCGAGGCCGAACTGGCCCAGGTGCGGAAAAACGCCGAGGTCGAGTTGACCAAGGTCCGTAAGAACGCCGAGGCGGAGCTGGCCGAGGCCCGCCGGGAGCTGGAGCAGGCCCGCCAAGCCCTGGCGGCTGAACGCCGGGAGCTGGCCAAGAGCGTCAAGGCGGAGCAGACGGCCCAATTGAAGGCCCTGGCCGAGCGGACCGAAATCGAGGAAAGGCTTAAGGCCGCCGGCGGGGAAATTGCCGAACTGCGGGCTAAGCTGGCCGGTGGGGAAAGTCTCTGGGCCCGGGAGCGGGAAAAGCTTATCAAGTCGTTGGAAACTCTGACCCGGGAGAAGAGCGAAATTGAAGGCCAGCGCCAGGCGGAGTTGGGTTACCGGAAGGCCTTGGTAGCCGCCCTTGATGCCCTCGCCCGGGCCGTTCCCGGCCTGGCGGACCAGGCGGTAGGATCGCCGGAGTTTGCTGAAATCCTTCAGGATTACCTGGCCGGACGCCAGCGCCAGGAAGAGCGGATCGCCGAGTTGGAGGCGATCCTGGAAGGCGATCGCCAGAAGCTGGCCGAGGCCGAGGCTCTGGATAACCGAATCGGTGGGTTGCTCGCCCTTAATCGTTCCCTCCAGGAGGAACTGGACGGCATGCAGGCCGGGCGGCAACTGCTGGAAAACCGGCTGCGGGATCTGCAGGCCGAAGCCACCGCCGGGGCCAAACAGGAGTTGCTGGGCGCCAAGCGGGAACTTGAGCGGCTGCGGCAGGATATCGAAACCATGACTAAAGAAAACCAGTCGCTGCTGGGCCAGTTGCATAAGGAGAACCGGATCGCTGTTCTCAGTCCTGAGCGGGTGAGCATGATGCTTAACGATTTCCAACAAAGTCTGCAGGCCGGCATGCAGGGAGTTGAGATTCGCGATGGTGAGGTCAGGCTCAAGGTCGGGATCGCCGCCGTCAATGAGCAAAATACCGGCTTCGTCATTCCTTCGGCTACCAACATCGAGCAGGTACGTGAAGGCCTGAGCGAGATCAATTTCCGCTTCGGCAAACCGCCCGGCCTAGAGCCCGGCAAATAGGGATCGGGTACCAAATTAGGGGCTGGCCCGCTTAGGTTCCGGATTTACCGCCGGGCGGCGGATGCGGTTCCACCAAATCTAGAGCAACCATGCCAAGCCCGACAATGAACTGATTTTAGGGATCATCACCGCGGATTCGACGCTTATCACCGAGCAAGGCAAGCTGCTCCTGACCTCGGCTGCGCCGCAAGAGGATAGGGCGCCGACGGCGGCGCCCTTGACGGTGACCGCCTCCGCATTGGGCCAAAGGGCCTTGGTGCGTGGCCGGCTGCAGGGTGAGGTGATTTACGGAGCCGAGATCGTCGAGATGGTTTCGTCCGGTGACCGGGGCCCTGCTGGCCAAGTTGGTCAAAAACAACAGCCTAAGCCTGGCCGAGCTCGAAAACGAACTGGCCGTCCTCCGGGATGCGGCGTCGGTAGTCGGCGAGGTGGAGGCGCCCCGTAAGCTCTGCGCCCTGGTGATCGGCCACAAGAAAACCTCACCCGGGGCGGCCAACGCCGCTGCCGGAATCAGCGAGTTCGAGTTCAACGATGACCTGGCCCAACGGATCGAGCGACAGGTCAGCCGCCTGGTGGTGCAGCGGATTTAAAAAATCACCCCGGATCATCTTTATCGCCCGCCGATCAGTTCTGTTCATTGCCGCCCTCGGCCCATGGTTGATCGGCGACAATCTTTTGCCTGGTCCGCAACAACTCCTGCCGCCAGGTTTCGTCCAGTTCCAAACCCTGCCCGATCACCACCAGGGCTTCCTGCCTGTAGCCGGCCGCGGCCAGAGCCAGGGCCAGGTTGTTCATCACCGCTCCGTTGGCGGGCTGGAGCAGGAGCGCCTGCCGGAAAGCTCTCTGCGCTCCCTCGTAGTCGGCCAGCGTGTAACGGACATTGCCCAATCCGACCCGGGCGCCAAAACTGTCGGGCCAACGCTCCAGGGCCGCCTGGTAGGCCAAAAGCGCGGCCGACCATTGCCCGGCCTGCTCCAGACCCACCGCCGCGGCCAGAAAGGAGCTTTCCCCGGCGGTGGCCGGCAAGCGCTCCGGCGGCAGCACCACCACTGCCCAATGCCCCGCCCGGGCCCAGGTCCGCCCAAAAAGCCGCGCCGACATCCCCATAGCTTCCCGCCGCCCAGAGTGAAGGAAGATCCGTTTTTGCTCCGGATCATGACCAATAACCACCGCGTAGTGCCAGCGGGGCATTCGGGTGAGCCCCAGATTCTGCAAAACCAGTACGGGATGACCGGCCGCCAGCTCACCGAACAGAGCCTCCGGCTGATCCAGGGGATAGACCAGATAACCGTACCGGCGAGCCGCCGCCACAATGGCTGGCTGCAGGCTCCCCTCCAGGGAAGGGGAGTAGACCTGGCCGGTCAGGGCCGGCAGCAAGAGAGCCTCGCCGTTCCAGGCCAGCAGCATGGCCAGGGCCGCCGGGCCGCACTGATAATCTTCCTGGGCATAGAAGGGGATGTCGGGGAGCAGCACCCGCTCTCGAACGATCCGCTCATCGGGAAAACCCGGCCCTAAAACGCTGCAACCGGCCAAGGTCAAAAATGACAGCAACAAAAAAAACGGCCGGATCAGCTGACCCATGGAACTCCTTTCAACAAAAACTGACAATAAGCCATATTCCACCTCCATTTCCCAAAAAACCGGGCGATAAAGGAAATTTCCCGAGTGTCCTGCCGCAGACTAGGCTAATATCCTCAGCTGTCCAATCCCGGATGGAGTATCGATAAAAACCTCCATATTCATCGGCAATCCGCAACAGATCGGCATGGCACCCAGAAAGAGAACCCCCTTCAGAAAAACGCGCCGGCCCCGCAGATCATCCGGAATCTTTTCCTGGCGAAAACTGCTGGCCACCACCGCCCTGGCGACCTTCCTGCTCGCCGCCCTTTACACCCTGTACCTGGACAGCCAGGTGCGCGCCCTCTTCGAGGGAAAGCGCTGGGAGATTCCCGCCCGGGTTTACGCCCGGCCCCTGGAACTGTACACCGGTCTGCCGTTGACCGCCACCAGGTTGACCAGGGAGCTTGACCTGGCCGGCTACCGCCTGGACCGGCAGCTATCCTCCGCCGGCAGTTACTACCATCAGGCCGACGACACCACCCTGCATCTGGTGACCCGGGCCTTTGATTTCGGGGACAGCCAGGAACCCAGTCATCGACTGACCATCCGTTTCGCCAACCACCGGGTAGCGGCCATGGAGGCCGACGACGGCACCCCCCTGAGCCTGGTCCGCCTGGACCCGGCCCAGATCGGCAGCTTTCACCCTCTGCACCACGAAGACCGGCTCCTGGTCGCTCGCCAGGAGATCCCCCAGGCCCTGGTCCATGCCCTGCTGGCCATCGAGGACCGCAGATATTACCGCCACTACGGCATCGACCCCCGGGGGATTATCCGCGCCCTGGCGGCCAATATCCGGGCCGGATCCACGGTTCAGGGCGGCAGCACCCTCACCCAGCAGTTGATCAAAAATATGTACCTGACCCACGAGCGCACCCTGGGGCGCAAGGTCAATGAAGCGATCATGGCCCTGCTTTTGGAGTACCACTACAACAAAGAGGAGATCCTCACCGCCTACGTCAACGAAGTTTTCCTCGGCCAGGACGGCCAGCGGGCCATTCACGGCTTCGGCCTGGCCAGTCAGTTCTATTTTCGCCGTCAGCTCAATGAACTTGACCTGCCGCAACTGGCCCTGCTGGTGGGACTGGTGCGGGGGCCCAGCTACTACGATCCCCGGCGTTTTCCCCAACGCAGCGTGCAACGGCGCGACCAGGTTCTGCAAGCCATGGCGACCGCCGGTTTCCTCACCCCCGCCGAGGCGGCAAGCGCCCAGGCCGCGCCCCTGGAGCAGAACCTGCACGCCACCGGCGGCGCTACCCCCTTCCCCGCCTTTGTCGGGCTGGTCCGCCGCCAACTGCGGGAGAGCTACCGGGAGCAGGACCTCACCGGTCAGGGCTTGAAAATCTTCACCACCCTTGACCCCCAGGTCCAATGGCAGGTTGAGGAAACCATCAACACCGCCGTTGCCAAACTGGAGCGGCAAACCGACCAGCAACGGATCCAGGCGGCGGTGGTGGTCAGCCGTTACGATTCGGGGGAGATCGAAGCCCTGGCCGGCAGCCGGATCACCGGTGAGGCCGGATTTAACCGGGCGGTGGATGCCCGCCGCCCCATCGGTTCCCTGATCAAACCCGCCGTCTATCTGAGCGCCCTGGAGCAGGGCTATACCCTGGCCACCCTCCTGGAGGATGCCAAAATAACCGTGGATATCGGCGGCGGCAAACAGTGGCAGCCCCGCAACTTCGATCAACGGGAACACGGCCTGGTTCCTCTCTATGAAGCCCTGGCCAACAGCTACAACCTGGCCACCGTTCGTCTCGGCATGGATGTGGGCCTGGACCGGGTGATCGACACCCTGACCCGGCTGGGCCTGCAACAGCAGCCCCCTCCCTACCCCTCCCTGCTGCTGGGAGCTCTCTCTATCTCGCCCCTGGAGGTGAGCCAACTCTACCAAACCCTGGCGGCCGGAGGTTTTTACAGCCCCCAACGGGTAATCCAACGGGTAATCGCAGCCGACAACCGGCCCCTGGAACGTTTTCCCATCACCGTTGAACAGCGACTGGAACCCGAGCACGCCTTCCTGATCAACACCGCCTTGCAAAAAGTGGTCAGCGACGGAACCGGCCGGCCACTCTCCCGCTATCTGCCCGGCTCCCTGGCGGTGGCCGGCAAGACCGGCTCTTCCGATGGTCTGCGCGACAGCTGGTTTGCCGGCTTTACCGGCGACCGGCTGGTGGTGGTCTGGCTTGGCCTGGACGACAACCAGCCCCTGGGCCTGACCGGCTCCACCGGCGCCCTGCCGGTCTGGGGAGAACTGATGCGAGCCTTGGACAGCACCCCCCTGGTGCTGGCCAAACCGTCCACCGTCGAATGGGTCTGGTTTAACCCCCAGCGCCAGAGCCGGACCCGGGCCCGCGCCCCCGGGGCGGTCCAGCTGCCCTTTTTGAACGGCAGCATCCCGGCCACCCCGGAAGAGGCTCCCCTGGCCCGGGAAAAAGGTGATGGCGGCGGCTGGTTGGGGCGAATTGTTGATCGGGTTTTCCAAAAGGAAAAAGAGGAGAAGAGATAAAAATGCCCAACTCCTTTACCGGCGGTGGCCTCCTCTGGGGCTGCCTGCTGCTGATCTTGCTCCTACCCGGCTGCGCCCTGCTGGAGCTGAAACCGGCGCGACCGCCCGAGCCGGAGACGATTTCAGTCTCCCCCCAGACCGCCCCCCTGCTGGCCAGCGCCCGCCAGGCCCTGGACCGCCGGGAGCCGGCGACGGCCGAGGGTTACCTGGAGCGGGCCATCCGCCTGGAGCCTCGCAATCCCCTGCTGTGGCACACCCTGGCCCAGACTAAATACCAGCAGGGTGACTACGCCCAAACTATTCAGCTGAGCCTGCGCTCCAATGCCCTGCTGCCCCAATCGGCCCCCCTGGCCCGGGAAAATCTGAGCCTGATGGCCGCGGCCCACCGGCGGCTGGGCCAGGAGGATAAGGCCCGTCAACTGGAAGAGCAATTGAGGTAAACCATGCCCGCCCCCGAAGAAAAGATTGCCGAACATCGAATCACGACCAAGCCGTTCTATCTCCCCCAGGGAGATGAGGTGGAGATCGCCAAAACCGCCCATGCCAACCAACTGCCCCTGCTGCTCAAGGGTCCCACCGGATGCGGCAAGACCCGTTTCATGGAGTTTCTGGCCTGGGAGCTTAAGCTCCCCCTGGTAACCGTCTCCTGCCACGACGATCTCTCCACCAGCGATCTGGTGGGCCGCTATCTGATCAAAGGAGGGGAGGCGGTCTGGGTTGACGGTCCCCTGACTTTGGCGGTGAGGGCCGGAGCGATCTGCTACCTGGACGAGATTGTCGAGGCCCGCAAAGACACCACCGTGGTGATCCATCCGCTGGCCGATGATCGCCGGGATCTGCCCATCGAGAAAAAGGGGGAACTGCTGACCGCCCCGCCCGACTTCATGCTGGCCATATCCTACAATCCCGGCTATCAGAGCGTGCTCAAGGATCTCAAGCAATCCACCCGCCAGCGCTTTGTCGCCTTGGAATTTGATTATCCCGAAGCCGAACTGGAGGCCAGGATAGTCGGCCGGGAATCGGGGGTTGACCAAGCCACCGCCCGGGCCCTGGTCAGGGTAGCCGCCATGACTCGCGCCCTCAAGGATTCGGGCCTGCCGGAGGGGGCCAGCACCCGGTTGCTGATCCATGCCGGCAAGCTGGCCCGCAGCGGTATTGCCATCCGCACCGCCTGCCGGGTAGCGATCACCGGCACCCTCAGCGATGAACCGGAACTGCTGGCGGCCCTCGATGAGATCGTCAGTTCCGTCTTCTAAATATGGATCACTCCGAGCTGACCGCCCGGCTGGCCGCCCTGATCGAGGTGGACGCCCTCAACTACTGGGAGATTGAGGATTACGTCGAACAGTTGGCCGCCCAGCCCACCGAAGTGCAGGAGGAGGTGCTGCGTCAGGTGGGGGTGATCTGGCCGGTCAGCCAGGCCCTCTGTCTCGACTTTCTCGATCAGGTCCAGCGGGGCTTGAACTGCCTGCACCACTCCCGGCTGGGTGAGTGGGTCAACGCCACCCTGGACGTGTATGAGAAGGATGGCCTCAAGCAGGCCCAACGGTTTCTAGCCGAAGTGGAGAGCAACTTCCTCTGCCAGATTCGCGGGGAGAGCGGCCTCGGCCTGACCGAGGCCGGCGGCCGCCTGCTCCCCTACCTGCGCGGTTTGGCCGGCCGAGCCTTGGACCTGGCCAGCGCCCCCACCACCTACACCGACTCCCAAACCATCTTCTTGCCCCCGGAGATCACCCTTTGCAAAGAGAAGCGGGAGAACTTCCTGACTTACAAGCTGCTGGCCTCCTGGCAGTGGGGGCTGCTGGCCGCCGGCACCTTCAGCGCCCGACTCACTCCCGAACAACCATTAATCCGGGAACTTATTGTCCGCCATGGCCGTCGGCTCTCCTCCGAACAGCCCTTCCCAGCCAATTTTTACCATCTGTTCCCCGACCCCGAACTGGCCGGCGACCTTTTTCTGCTGGTGGAAACCGTGCGGATTACCAAACTGATGCGCCAAGAATTACCCGGCCTGATGCGTGACAGCGCTCCGATTTTGGCCCAACTCCGGCGGCAAAGACCGGCCTTGAGCGGCTTGGAGGGGAAAAACCGGCTACTGGAGGCCCTCAACCACTGGGCCCTGACCGCTGCCCCTCCCGAAAGCGCAGCGGGGCCAAACGCCAAACTCTACGCCCGGGCTGTGGAACTGCTGCTCCCACTGGCCAATACCGGCGGAACGATCGATGATTCGCTGGGGATTACCGCCCAACTCTACCGGTTGTGTGAACGGTTACCCGGTGGATACCACCCCGAACATCCCCCCATCCTCGGCGGCCGCCTGCAGCCAAGGGCGGTGGAGGCCGTCCGCCTGCGTCGCCGGGAGGAGAGCCGACAGCAGTTTATCAAGGCCCTGGGGGCCATGCTGGCCGTGGAAGCCGGGGAAAATGCCCCCCCGGAGCGGCACCCCGCCCAGCGGCAAAAACCGTCCGGCTTACCCGACGACGCCGCCGCGGCCCTGCTGCCGCCCCCCGCCAAGGGAGGTGAGGGGGAGCAACCATTGAAACCGCCGCCCGCAGAAACCGAATATATCACCGTCGGGGGCCGGGAGATTAAAATCCCCGAACCTCTGCGGGAGTTGGCCGGCGAGATCCGGCAGGATCTGGGCCGGATTCCGGAGCGCTACATCAGTGCCGCCCTGGAACAGGCAGGCACTGCCGCGGTGGGCGGCCCCGGCCCGGACCCCAACGAGGGTCCCGAGGCCACGGGGCCGTTGCTCTACGATGAGTGGGACTACCGTCGGGGAGGGTTCCGCAAAAACTGGTGTACCCTGTTGGAAAAACAGTTGCTGCCGGTGAGTTCGCCCTTTGTGGAGAATACCCGGGAGAAATATCGGGGCCAACTGCGCCTGCTCAAACGGCAGTTCGAGATGATGCGATTGCAGCAAAGGTTTGTCCGCCGGCAAAAGGAGGGGGATGAGATCGACCTCGACGCGGCCATCGAGGCCCTGATCGATATCCGGGCCGGCCATCCGGCCTCGGATAACCTGTTTATCCGCCTGAACCGGGATGAGCGCAACATTGCCGCCATCTTCCTGGTGGATATGTCCTACTCCACCGAAGGCTGGGTCAGCACCGCCCTGAAAGAGGCCCTGGTGCTGATGTGTGAATCGTTGCAGGTGCTGGGGGATCGCTATGCCATCTACGGCTTCTCCGGGATGCGGCGCTCGCGCGCCGAGCTGTACCAGATCAAGCACCTGGGGGAGCAGTATGACCGGAAGGTCAAGGGCCGGATCAGCGCCATCATCCCCAAGGATTACACCCGGATGGGACCGCCGATCCGTCATGTCAGCCGGATTCTGGCGGCCAGCGAGGCCAAAATCCGACTGTTGATCACCCTTTCCGACGGTAAGCCGGAGGATTACGACGACTACAAGGGGGAATACGCCATCGAGGACACCCGCCACGCCCTGATCGAGGCCAAGGCCGCCGGCATCCACCCCTTCTGCATCACCATCGACCGGGAGGCCCAGGAGTATATTCCCCACATGTACGGGGCGGTGAACTACATCTTCATCAACGACGTCAAGCGGCTGCCGCTACGGATGCCGGAGATCTACCGGGCCCTGACCACTTAATATTCCGAAAATCCTTTCCGGCCACCGAGATCCCGGCCGAATGATGCCATGGCGAACTCCACCCGCTGGGCCACGGTGGCATGGGTGTTCCCTAAACTCTCCAGTCGCCGCAACCGCGCCAATAAACCATGATCGCTGGCCACCTGGATGGCAAGGCCGGGGCGGGCGTTAAGTTCCAGGATCAGCGGTCCCCGCCGCCGATCCAGCACGATATCGGCCCCAAGGTAGCCCAGATTGGTCATTTCATGACAGCGGGCGGCCAAGGTCAGGATCTCGGGCCAATCGGGGACCCTAATCCGGGAGAAGTCGGCCCCGGTATCGGGATGCACCTTGAGGGGCAACGAGTGCTGGACCGCCATGAGGCAGCGTCCGGTGGCGATATCCAGCCCCACTCCCACCGCCCCCTGGTGGAGATTGGCTTTGCCGTCGGACTCATGGGTGGCCAGACGCAGCATGGCCATGACCGGATACCCCCGGAAGACAACTACCCGAATATCGGGAATACCCTCGTGGGAAAAACCGGCGAATTGCGGATCCAGTTCGATCAGCTCTTCAACAATGGCCACATCGGGGGTTCCGGCCAAAGAATAGAGCCCAGCCAGGATATTGGAGATATGGCGTTTGATATCCCCCAGGTCCAGCCGGCGCCCCGAGGTTTTGACATAAGCGCCGTTTTCCTGCCCCTGGATCACCAGAATCCCCCGGCCACCGGAACCCTTGGCCGGCTTAACGGCAAACCCGGCCAAGGGGCGCAGCATCTCACCGATCCTTTTGACCCGAAACTGCTCCCGCAGCGCAAAGTGCAGCTTAGGAACCGGAATCCCTTCTCTTTCGGCCAGGATCTTGGTCTTCAGCTTGTCGTCGACCAAGGGGTAGAGCCGACGCGGATTGTAGCGACCGATGAAATCCAGATTGCGGCAGTTCATCCCCAGAATACCCAAACGGCGCAGGCGGGCTGGCCCGACCCACCACTTCACGGCGCCCCCTGTTGGTCCACGGCCCTGAACCTGTGCAACTCCGTCAATTTATAGCCGGTGTAGTTGCCCATCAGCATGATCAGAGCCACGATGATCAGGTTGATCTCGGGAAAGTAAAAGCTCAGGTGGGCCATCACCGACCACTGCATCAGGAGGTAGGCCAGCACCGCCACCAGCAGACTGCCGCCGCCCTGGACCAGGACCTCCCCGGGCCCCTCATCCTCCCAGAGAATCGACATCCGCTCGATGGTCCAGGCGATGATGATGATGGGGAAAAAGTTAACGGTCATCCCGGTGTTGAACCCCAGCCGGTAGCCAAAAAGGCTGGAAAAGACGATGATGAAAATCACAATAATGACGATGGTGGCAATCCGAGCCACCAGCAGCAGATTCAACCCCGAAAGATAGCCCCGCAACAGCAGGCCGAAGGCCACAATAGAGACAAAACTGATCAGGCCGGGCAGCAGAGTGGTCTGGAGAAAAGCCAGGGCGATGAGAATCGGCATAAAGGTGCCCGAGGTCTGCACCCCGACCATGATCCGCATGAAAACCAGGACCAGGGCGCCGGCCGGCAGCAGCAACAACATCTTGAGCATGGCCTGCTCTTCCACCGGCAGGCTGTGGACCCCAAACAGGGCAAAGGGTGAATCGGCGGCGGTGAGGCTGGCCAGTTGCGCCGCCGGCAGATTCTGGCTGAGCATGGCGAAACGGATCTGGGAGTTGTGGCCGCCGCTGAGATCCAGCAACGACCGCCGGTCCTGGTTCCAGAGCAGGAAATTTTCCGGCACCCCCTGGTGGGCTGTGCGGGGATCAAAGAGCAGCCAGCGGTCGCCCACAAAGACCTCCAGCTTCGGGGTCAACTGCTGGTTACGGCGACCATCCTCCAGATAAAGGCCATTGACAATCCGAGTGGGCAGCTGGCTGTAGTTGAGCAGTTTTTCCAGCAGCGGCACCAGGGGAGTGGCGGAGAGCAGCAGGGCGGCGTTCTGCTCCGGCTCGGAAGCGGCCAGCAGCTTGATCAGCTCGCGGGTCATACTCTCCGGATTGCTGGAACGTTCTCGGGCGACGGCCAGTAGTTGCCGGGCCGCCACAACCTCCGCTTCCTCCCAGTGAACACTGGTGGCTGCCGGGGCGACCGGCAACTCTCCACGACTGGTGGCGGCTAAAGGTATGGGAACCAGCTGAATCTTGTAGTAGAGGGTCTGGGGACCATCCGCCTGACGAATTGACCACTCTCCTCGTCGGTTGCCATTCTCGGTCAGGATAAAAAAGCCGTAGCCCGGAGAGGCCGTCTGTTCATCCAAGAGATAAAACCCGGGGGGATCGTCGGGGATATCCAGATTTACGGTCACCGGTTCCCCCCGGGCCGTGAAATCCACCCGGGCCTCCACCAACCAGATCGGGGCCTGAACTCCCGGCAACAGGGGCAACTGGGTCTGGAGGTGGCGCTGCCAGGCAATGGCACAACCGGCAACAATCAAAACCAGGACGATAATATAAAAAAAGAGCCGCGACCTCAAGGAGCTAAACCCTCATCCGCCAGGCCGGGAAAATCGGCCGGCAACCGGGGCGGGGCGATATTGGCCTGGCCCACGTCAACCACCATGATATCCAGCAGAATGTTGCGGCCGATCAGAACCGGATGCTCCAGGTGGCGGCGATCGGAAAGGGTGAATTCGGCGGTCTGGGTCTTCTCTCCCAGGGTCACCCCCAACTCCACCACCGGTCGCCGCTCGGCCTCATCCGTCACCGCCTGGATAATTCGGGCGTTACGAACAACCTTGCGCTCCAGGGTAACCCGGCTTTCATCCTCGGGGTTGCTCAGGGTGAAGCGGACCCAGCTCTCCCCGTCCCGTTCAAACCGTTCAACCTCATGGACATCCAGGGAAGAGGTGGTGGCTCCGGTATCGATCCGGGCGGAAAAAACGGCCCCCGGCGGGGAGAGAAAAACTTTCTCCACCGCCCCGACCAACTGCTTGCTATCAGGCGTCTGGGCCGGGGGCGGCGACATGACCTCCAACTTTTCCCGGTCAGCCAGCTCCCGGCGCCGGGAGCTGCGGACAAACTCTTGCCACTCCTGCTGCTGCCGCAGCATTTCAGCCTGCATCCCGGTAACCCCAGCCAGCTGTGCCGTCACTTCGTCGAGTTTTTCCGTCACTGCGCGGGAGGACTCCAGCAAGGCGACCAGCATCTCATCCTGGGTGGAAGCCAGCAACTCCAGGCGCTGATCCTGAACCGTCGTCAACCGGTCAAGCCGGTCAAGCCTTTCCTTTTCGACCAGCAAAGTTCCACAACCGGCCAGCAGCAGGCTGTGGGCTACAAGCATGGCAAATAGCGCCTTCAACACCACCAACTCCCCTATTAAAACAGCCGCAAACGGCCTGGTTGAACCCCTTGGCCCCGGCGGGGCTTCACAGCAGCTTGGCCATCTGTTTGGCAAAATAGGTCAGAATGATATCGGCCCCGGCCCGGCGGATGGAGAGCAAGCTTTCGGCCATCACCCGCTCTTCGTCGAGCCAGCCCCGGGCGGCGGCGGCCTTGAGCATGGCGTATTCGCCGCTGACCTGATAGGCGGCGGTGGGATGATCAAACTCATCCCGCAGCATCCGAATAATATCCAGATAGGCCATGGCCGGTTTGACCATCAGGATATCGGCCCCCTCTTCCACATCCAGGGTGGCCTCACGCAGGGCCTCGCGGGCGTTGGCCGGATCCATCTGGTAGCCCCGGCGATCACCCTCCTGGGGCGCGCAGTCGGCGGCGTCACGGAAAGGTCCGTAAAAGGCGGAGGCGTACTTGACCGCGTAAGACATGATCGCCACCTGATCAAAATTGTTCTCATCCAGGGTGGCCCGGATTTCACCCACCCGGCCATCCATCATGTCGGAAGGGGCCACCATGTCGGCCCCGGCCTGGGCGTGGGAGAGGGCGGTGTGGGCCAGCACCTCAAGGGTGGCATCGTTGTCCACCTCTTTATGGTGAATAATCCCGCAATGGCCATGGCTGGTGTATTCACAGAGACAGACATCGGTAATCACCGTAATCTCCGGAACCTTGTTCTTGATCTCCTTGATCGCCCGCTGGATAATGCCATCGGGAGCATGGGCGCCGGACCCCACCCGGTCCTTCTTCTCCGGCAGACCGAAGAGAATCAGGCTGTTGACCCCCAACTGACGGCACTCCTTGGCCTCGGCCGCCAACTGATCCACCGAAAGCCGGAACACCCCGGGCATGGAGGAGATCTCCTCCCGTTTCTTCTTGCCGGGCATCACAAAGAGGGGATAGACCAGGGATGAGGCGGAGAGGGTGGTTTCCCGCACCAGGGCGCGGAGGTTTTCATTACGGCGCAGGCGACGGGGGCGATATTCGGGATGCATCATGGGAGGTTCTCCTAATCCAACTTGAAAATTTGGCTGACCATCTGATTGATAAACTGGTCGGGGGCATCAACACCGGCGGCGGTAACCACCAGTTGGGGAGCATTCTGGCGCTGGCCCAGCAACCGCAGGCCATATTCCATAGCCCCCAGAATCTGATCGCAAACTTCGCCCACCGTGGCTTGGTCCCTGGGCTGGCGGGCCAGGATGCGATCCACCGCTTCGTCGCTGAAGCTTAAATCCACCCCAAAGCTATGGGCAATTCGATCGGCCCGCTGGTTGATCAGTCCCACCAGCTCGACAAAACGCTCGCAAACCTCAGCCGGATCCAGGTCATCCTCCTGGGCCTCCCGGGCCATCATCTCCAGGCGGGCGGGGGTGGGCAAAACATCGCGGCTCTCCAGATACTCACCCAATCGGCTCGCAATAAACGCGACCAGACTTTGCAGCTCTTTGGCCGCCAGGTCGGCGCAACGCTTTACCTGCCGCTGGCGCTGGCGACTGTCCTTAAGCAGCTTGGTCAGGGTTCCGGCCGGATCATCCACCAGCCCGGCATCCACCACCAGATGGCGGATGTCGGTGGAGGGCAGTTTCCGTTCAAAATGGAGCAGGACCCGCTCGACCACACTGACCAGGGCCCGGGCCCCGGTACGCTCCCGGGCGGCCAACTGGGCCAGCCGGCGCAGGGCCTTCTCTTCAAAGCGCAACTCGATGCCGTAGGCCCTGAAATCCTGTTTTTTGCTGACCACCACCGAACTGTTGGGATTGCTGAGAATCTGGTAAAGATCATCCTCGCTCAACTCATCCAGCACCGCCAACACCGGCAGACGACCGACAAACTCGCTCTCAAAACCGTAATCCACCAGATCCTCGGCCTTGACCTTCTTGAGGAAAACTCCGGACTTGCCGCCGGCGGCGGCGGCCACCGTGCTTTCAAAACCGATGGAGCGTTGCTGCAGGCGGCGGCGAATGATCTCCTCCAAGCCGTTGAAAGCTCCGCTCATGATAAAGAGGATGTGGCGGGTATTGACGGTCTGGCGACGGCGCTTGCCGGTGAGCCGGTAATGCTCCACCGCCTCGATCATCGAGACCGGATCGTGGGGCACCTTCATCTCCACCTCGGTCTCCTCCATGGGCTTGAGCAGGGCCCGCTGCACCCCGCTGCGGGAGACATCCAGGCCCCGGCGCTCGCCGCCGGCGATCTTGTCCACCTCATCGAGATAAACAATCCCGAAGCGGGCCCGTTCCAGGTCGTTGTCGGCCTCCCGGACCAGATCGCGGATCAGGTCATCGACATCACCGCCCACATAGCCGGTTTCACTGAATTTGGTGGCATCCCCTTTGACAAAAGGCACCCCGATATGACGGGCGATCAGCTTGATCAGGAAGGTCTTGCCCACCCCGGTGGGACCGATCAGCAAAACGTTATTCTTGATGCGACCGACATTGCGGCCATCGTCACGGGCCGCTCCCGGCCGGTTGAGGCTGCGGCTGATCCGGTTGAAATGGGTGCAGATCTTGGTGGCCAGAACCGCTTTGGCCTCCGACTGGCCCACCACGTACTGATCGAGGTAGGCGATCAGCTCCTCGGGAGTCAAATCGAAACGAAACCGCTCCCGCTCCGCCGTTTCCGCCCCCGCCTTCTCTCCATCTTCGGGGTCGACCGCGGGAAAATGGCCGGCGGAAACAATCCGGACCTTGCGACCATACTTGTTACTCAAATATTCGCTGATTTCCCGTTCCAGCTCTTTTTGACTGGGGAACGCGCCCTTTTCCTTGTCACTCATTACCTGTTCCTTTAGTTTCTTCCATCTCCAGAGACTTCAGCTTTTTGTGGAGATGACTCCTCTCCAGCCCAATCTGTTCCGCGGTCCGGGAAATATTACCACTGTTGTCATCCAGGCACATCCGCAAATATTCCCGTTCAAATAGCTGCTTGGCGTCTTTGTAGCTGAGTCCCCGAAATTCACCCAGACCGCCCCGGCCGGCGACCTCGCCCGCCGCCGCTGCCGCCCCCAGCAGCTGGCGGACAAAACCCGCCTCAACCCGCCCCTCGGGCCCCATGATCAGGACCCGTTCGATAAAGTTGCGTAACTCACGGACATTCCCCGGCCAGCGGTAGTCCATCATCACCGCCAGGGCGTCCGGCTCGATCTCCTTGCCGCCCAACCCCTTGCGAGCAAACTCCTGCAGGAAGTCGGCCACCAGTGCCGGAATATCTTCTCGCCGCTCCCGCAGTGGGGGAACGAAAACCGGCACCACATTGAGCCGGTAAAAGAGATCGGCCCGGAAATTGCCCCGCTCGATCTCCTCCTCCAGATTCTTATTGGTGGCCGCCAACACCCGGACATTGACCCGGATGGTCTTGCTCCCGCCCACCCGCTCGAACTTTTGCTCCTGGAGAATGCGCAGGATTTTGGCCTGGGTCTTCAGGCTCATATCGCCGATCTCGTCAAGAAAGAGCAGGCCGCCGTCGGCCAGATCAAATTTGCCCCGCTTGGAAGATGCCGCCCCGGTGAAGGAACCCTTTTCATGGCCGAAGAGCTCCGATTCGATCAGCTCCTCGGGGATGGCGGCACAGTTGAGCTCCACCATCGGCTTATTGGCCACCGGCGAAAGGCGGTGGATGGTCTGGGCCACCAGCTCCTTGCCGGTGCCGTGCTCCCCGCGGATCAGGACCCAGGCGTCGGTGGGGGCCACCAGTTCCAGCTGGCGGCGCAGGTTACGGATGAGGGCTGATTCTCCGGTCAGCACATGCCGTTTAGCCTGCTCCCGCAGGATGATATTCTCCTCCTCCAGCCGGGAAAGGCGCAGGGTATTGTTGATAGCCAGAATAACCTTGTCGTAGGAGAGGGGTTTTTCGATGAAATCGTAGGCGCCCAGCTTGGTGGCCTGCACCGCGGTTTCGATGGTCCCATGACCGGAGATCATGATCACCGGCAGGCGGGGGTAAAGCTCCCTGATCCGGGCCAGAATCTCCAGCCCGTCGGGTCCCGGCATCCAGATGTCGAGCAAGGCCAGATCCACGGCTTCGGCCTCCAGCACCCGCAGGCCGGCCTCGCCATCTTCAGCAGTCAGAGGAAGAAAATTCTCATCGGCCAGGATTCCGGCCAGGACCTCGCGAATCCCCGCTTCATCATCAACCACCAGTATCCGTTGCTGTTCCTTTTTCATCTCCGCTTCCTACTATTCCCGGCCGGCGGCGTCAAGCCCGTAACCACTGGACAGCATCGGCAATTTATGGTTCATCTTGGCTATGCTTCCGCCGCTGAATATGTTCACTTGCTGGACAATGGCGAAAAAACAACCGTTACACCATATAACATCGCAAGGGAAAGCGCATGGGAAACCCGCTGAAGGATCAGTTGCTCAAGGCCGGGCTGGCGAGCAAAAAGCAGGCCAGAAAGGTGGAACATGAAAAAAGGCTCCAGCGCAAACGGCCGCCGGAGAGCCCCCCGGCCCAATCCGGCAACCTTGTCCAGGCGGAACGAGTTGCCCAGGAGCAGCGCAACCGGGAGCTGAACCGGCAGCGAGCGGAGGAACAGCGGCTCCGGGAAGGACAGGCCCAGATCAGGCAACTGATCGAAAGCAACCGTCTGGACAAGGATGAGCGCGGCGAGCCCTACCACTTCTCGGAGCAGAACCAGATCAAGCGGATCTTTGTCTCCGAAGAGATGACCGAGCGGCTCAGCCGGGGCCAACTGGCCATCGTCAAGCTGGGCAGTGTCTACGAGGTGGTGCCGGCCAAAGTGGCCGGCCAGATCGCCGAACGCGATCCGGGGGCGATTCTGGCCTGGCACCGCAAGAACAGCGGCGAATGATAACCACCGCCGCCAGTAAAACTGCGTGCCATCAAAGGGATCGAGCGCTGGGGGAGGCGCGCAACTCGTCCCGCTCCTGAAGCAGCCATTCGCGCTGCAACTGGAAAAAATCAACATCCTCCTGCGGCCGGCAAACCGGCTCCGCCAGTTCCAACTCAATGAGGGCCAACTCGTGCTCCACCTCATTGAGTCTGCGCTCGCGTCTGATCGCCTCTGCCACGCCTCTTTCCCGCTCCTGTTGCGCGACCAGAAAACTGGCACTACGTAGGACGATTGACCAAGCGCGTGAGTTTGCTGCCCGTGACAGGTCGTTCAAGCGGTGGTGCGGTCTGCCTGCTCCTCCACTTCGGGAAACAGGGTACCACGGGCGTACATCCGTTGGATATTACCGGCGGTGGAGATCATCCCCCGCACGCTTAGCAGCCCACCCACGCCGCGCGCGACCCGGTTGATCCTGGCGCTGAGCCGCACACTGCGGGCAGTTTCCCGCTGCAGCGATGCGGTCAATGATGCCAGGTTGCGCGACATCGCCGGCGTTGCGGGCCGGGGCGCAACGATACGCGGCGCCACCGAACCGCCACCCCCACCCCCCGTCCGACCC
>OMKS01001560.1_pt1 | contig 20269 bp, 17 predicted proteins | sample 1674721 | NCBI WGS metagenome assembly OMKS01 (sample SAMN06264996, study PRJEB25208) | sediment metagenome | isolation source: hot spring sediment | place: USA: California | collected 2014-09-02
CCATGATTCATCATGGTGTAGCTGAACAGAAATAGCAATTTATAAACTGCTTCAGCAGTTTCAAATTCCACCAGTAAGTGAAGTTTTACCCGGTAAGTACATTTTGGAATGATTCCATAAGCAGCGGGGTTGCTGATGAAAAAAAATTGGAAAGCTATGATGGATCTTTGAGCCGTCGCCAGTCCTTATGCAGTATGCCCATTACCCAGAAATCAAAGTAGTCGCCGTTTTTATACATCGCCTGCCGCAATACGCCCTCTTTCTGAAAACCGATCCGCTGATAAATTTTTATAGCGGGATGATTTTCAGAATTAACGTGCAATTGAATCCGGTTTAAATTGAGGGTGGCAAAAGCATAATCCACCATTAAGGCGGTGGTTTCGGTACCAACACCGCTTGCCCAGTGTTCCGGTGATAAAATGGCAAGATAAAAGATTGCTGAACGGCTGATATAATCCACCCGAAAGAGCGCAGTCTGCCCGATCGGCAGGTCGTTTTCGATCAAGCAAATTGTAAAAATAATGGAAGCGGGATCAGCAAGCTGTTTTTGGATTCGATCTCTGGCTGCGTCAATATTGATGGGTAGAGCTAAAAAAAGAGCCTCACGCACTTGTGGATCATTCTCACCCTGGCAGATTAGTTCAGCGTCTTCGATATCCATGGGCCGGAGGTAGATTTTTTTTGATGCAAGAAAGCTGTTTTTCATGACGCTTCAATCATGGCAAATCGATATTTTGCTCCAAAATAATTAAAACTGGATATTCATTTCGATTCTATCGATAATGGCTTATTAAGCACTCACAAATCTAAATCTTTGTAAATTAACCTGTTCCAACATCCTGTCTTATAAAATAGGTAGTTTACTTTTTACGACTGATGCCGCTCGTGTTTAAACTCGATGATTTCATCGCGGATTCGCGCTGCATCCTCGAACCGTTCTTCGCGCACTGCTTTTTGAAGCTTAATGTTTAATTCTTCCAAATGGTCTATTTCACCATAGGGTCTATCGGATTTGGCTTCCAGCTCTGATTCTTCCATCCGTTCGATTACAGCGGCTTTTCGCATTACGCTTTCTTCCACAAATACGGGCGCCTGCACTCGCAGCGCCAGCGCAATGGCGTCACTGGGACGCGCATCGATCTCTTTGGATTTTTTATTCAATTTTAAATGGATGACAGCGTAATAGGTGTTTTCGCGAAGATCATTGACGATAATTTTCGAGATTTCAACATTGATCGATTCCAACAAATTTTTCATCAAATCATGTGTCAGCGGACGCGGCGGCAGGATACCTTCCAGTTGCAGCGCAATTGCCTGCGCCTCGGTCGTGCCGACAACAATTGGTAACCAGCGGCTTTTAACATCGTCGCGCAAAATGACGACGAATCGATTTGTTGAAGTATCCAGTGTAACTCTGTCAACTCTTACAGCAACCTGCATGCTTAAACCTCCTCCTGGTTGGGGAAGATAAAATTCAAATCATGATTAATAATGATCTAATTTAAAAATAATAAAAACCTCTCAATCACCCTGCAAAAGATGACTTTGATAGATCCTCTCCTTTAAATGAGAAAGAGGGAAAAAATGTTTAAATTAAATCTGCCCATTTTGAGCTACTAATATTATATTAAAATATTCATTAAGTGTCAAGCAAAAATTGAGAAAATTTTTCATTAATCAGTAATTGGGGGATAAACTTTTGAATAAATTATGGTGAGATGAGCTGTATCCTGATGAATATGTTCATTATTTATTTTTTAGAAAAATTACCGCCATGCCGAATTGAACAAAATAAATCTTGACAATATGAGAAAAAATCAATAAACTATAATCGAGATAATATTTTAAAAACCGGAGCCGGTTGAAATATTTTTTTATAATCAAGGCAAAGTTAGTTAAAAAAAAATCATAGCGGCTGGTGCCGTAGCTGCCGCGTTTTGGTTTCGGGTGATGTTTTTCCGCAATTCTGAATTAGTGAAAATGATGGATCAAAAAAATATGAATTAATTTACGGAGAATGCGATGAACTATTTGCAACAGACAATGAAACGAGTTTTGATGGGACCTGGTCCCTCTGACGTTGATCCGCGGGTCTTGGAAGCCCTTTCCAGACCAACACTGGGTCATCTTGATCCACACTTTTTGGAAATTTTAGATGAAGTTCGCGAGCAGCTAAAATATGTTTTTCGCACCACAAATGAACTGACGCTTGCGATGTCCGGTACTGGTAGCGCCGGCATGGAAACCTGTTTCGCTAATCTGGTCGAACCAGGAGATCCGGTGTTGGTGTGTATCAACGGCGTGTTCGGAATGAGGATGGCGGATGTGGCTGAACGCTGCGGCGCAGTGGTGAGTCGGATTGAAGTGGAGTGGGGAAAAGTTTTTGATTCCGAGCAAATCGAGCAGGCTTTAAAAAATAAACCCGCAAAAGTGGTCAGCATTGTTCACGCTGAAACATCGACCGGAGCTGGACAACCGTTGGAGGAGATTTCCGAAATTGTTCACAATCATGGCGCGTTGCTGTTGGTGGATGCGGTGACCAGTCTGGGCGGCATGCAACTGGAAGTCGATGCTTGGCGGATCGATGCCTGCTACTCGGGCTCTCAAAAATGCCTCTCCTGTCCGCCAGGCCTTTCCCCGGTAACTTTCAGCTCGGCGGCAGTAAAAAAGATGGATCAACGAAAAGCCAAAGTACAGAGCTGGTATCTCGATCTGTCCATGATTCGACAATATTGGGGAGGAGAGCGGCTTTATCATCACACTGCGCCGGTAAATATGAATTACGCTTTACTGGAAGCGCTCAAAATGGTCAGCGAAGAAGGACTGGAGCACCGCTGGCAGCGGCATGTTAATAATCATCAGATATTGAAAGCCGGGCTAGAAGCCATCGGGATTCAGTTTCTGGCGCAACCAGGTCATCAATTACCCATGCTGAATGCCGTCGCCGTGCCGGAAAAAGTCGAAGACCTTGCAGTCCGGCGGCAGTTGCTTCAGGAATTTGGGATTGAGATCGGCGGCGGATTAGGCGCATTTAAAGGAAAAGCCTGGCGCATCGGATTGATGGGCGCATCAGCAACCCAGGGGAACGTGATGCTTTTTCTGGCGGCGTTGGAGAAATGTCTCGCGGCTCAGCCTTACCGTTTTGAAAAAGGCGCTGCATTGGCAGCGGCTATCGCAAAAGCCGAAAATTGACGCGGAAAGCTGCATTCAAATCGGAAAAGATGCAGATCCAATTCTGTTAGATAAAGACTGGCAAATTGATACAATTGCAGCCGGCAGCAGAGTAATGATCCATAGAGGAAAGGTGTTGGTTCGAGATGTGTTCGAAAACGAATTTTTTTTCGTGAGTTGTCTCAACTCCTGATCAATCCAAATCAAATATTTTAGCTGTTATAATTTGGAGGAATAATGATCTATCGAAAAACATCGGCTGTTATTGGTGTATTTTTGTTATTGACGAGAGTATGTTTGGCGCAATTGCAGTCGCCGGCAAGCTTTCTGGGATTTGAACCTGGTGACGCTCAAAAATTAGCCGATATGCATCAGATTGTCGATTACTTTTATTTGCTGGATGAAAACAGCGACCGGGTAATGGTTAAGGAGATAGGTAAGACTACTGAAGGTAATCCGTTTATTGTCGCTACTATTTCATCAGCGGAAAATCTTTGTAATTTAGATCGCTACAAAAACTACCAACAACTGCTGGCTGATCCGCGAAAAATCACAGCCGAGCAAGCTGATGCCATCGTCAATCAGGGAAAAACTGTGGTCATGATCAATTGTTCGCTTCACGCCACAGAAATTGGTGCCTCTCAGATGTCCATGAAACTCGCCTATGATTTGGCAGCGAGTCACGACTGGCAGACAGGTGAAATACTCGAAAATGTAATTTTGTTGCTGATTCCGTTGCACAATCCCGATGGACTACAAATGGTCGTGGACTGGTATCGCCAATATCTCGGCACAGCATACGAAGGCGGTCCCATGCCCTGGTTGTATCATAAATATGTGGGACACGACAATAATCGGGATTGGTACATGTTCACCCAACAGGAATCGCGGCTTACGATTAAGGTACACAATGAGTGGCATCCTCAAATTATATTAGATATGCACCAGATGGGCAGCCAGGGCGCGCGGTTGTTTGTTCCGCCGTTTGTTGATCCTTTCGAGCCCAATGTCGATCCCATTATCCAACAGCAAGCCGCGATGATGGGAATTTTTATTGCCGCTGAATTGACCGCACAGGGCAAAGCCGGTGTGATGCACAGCAATTGGTTCGACGGCTGGAGCCCGGCGCGCGCCTACCACCACTATCACGGTGGCATTCGGATTCTGACCGAAGCGGCAAGTGTGCGGCTGGCTACACCGATTCAGGTGCGGTTTGAAGACTTGAGGAATGACGTTCGCATTTCTTCGACCAAAATGCCGTTGCCCTGGCGCGGCGGAGACTGGACGCTGAAAGATATTGTAAATTACGATTATGCTGCTGCAATGGCGGCGTTGACCAACGCAGCGCGCCTTCGGGAAAATTGGCTGCGCAATTTTTATCGCATTCACCTAAAAGCGGTTCAGCGACAGGAACCGCCGTTTGCGTTTTTAATCCCCGGAGTGCAGAAAGATATTCCCGCAACTATCAAGATGCTACAAACCCTTCAGCTTGGAATGGTGGAAATTCATCGGGTAAAAAAACCATTCATTGCCAATGACAAAATATTCGATCCGGATACATTTATTATCTTCATGGCGCAGCCTTATGGTAATTACGCCAAAGCCCTGCTGGAAAACCAGTCTTATCCGGAGATCAGAACCTATCCCGGCGGACCCTTAAAAACACCTTATGATGTGGTGGCGCACACACTGCCGTTGCTCATGGGCGTGGAAGTTATTCAGATCGATGAGCCATTTGAGGTGGAAACTGAGCTGCTTTTAGAGATTGAAAAACCTGCCAGCAGAATCGTCGGAGATGATGGTTTTGGATTTATCTGGGGACATCACACCAATGACGATATTGTCGCCCTGGTTAGACTGTTGCAGCGCGGGCTGCAGGTTTTTTGGCTGGCTGAAGAGCTTACGGTTCAGGATACTGTCATTGCAGTGGGTTCGATGGTGGTTACAAATCGGAATGGATTGACAGAAACCTTAACAGAAATCAGTAAGGATTTGCATGTAACTTTTCATTCCCTGGCAAAAAAATATACTGTGCCGTTCTATGAAATTCATCTGCCGCGTGTGGGATTGTACAAAAGTTACTCTGCCTCCATTGATGAAGGTTGGACGCGATGGGTATTGGAACAGTTTGAAATACCGTTTCAGAGCCTGTTTGATGTTGACATGCGGAAGGCTAAATTATCAGAGCTGTGGGATGTAATTATTATTCCTGACTTGAATGAACGAACAATAGTTGAAGGTGTGTCTGATAAAATTTTTCCGCCGCAATATACCGGAGGCATCGGAAAAGCCGGTATAGAAAATTTGAAGCGGTTTGTGGAACAAGGCGGTACTCTGATTACCATGAATTCCGCTGCCCGCTTTGCCATTCACCAGTTTGAGTTAACGATTGAGGATAGCAGTCAAAATTTGCAGCGGCAAGATTTTTTTATCCCAGGATCGATACTTCAAGCGCGCGTCACGCCATCGCACCCAATTGCTTATGGATATGGGGACACGGTAGCGATTTTTTATCGCCGTAGTCCAATTTTTAATGTTCAGCAGGGTATTACTGTGCTTCAATATCCGCAAACCAATCCTCTGCTCAGCGGCTGGGTCAATGGCGAGCAACATCTGTTTCAAAAAAGCGCGCTGGTGGAAGTCCCGTACGGCAGTGGGCGAATCATTATGATCGGATTTCCGGCGCTATATCGGGGACAGGCACATGCTACTTTCAAATTTTTGTTTAATGCCATCTTTTACGGAGCGGCAAAAAAGAAACAGCTTTAAATGCGCTAGAGTTGTTAGCTGTTTAGTTATCGCTGCATTTAGGGCAATGACTACAAGATTAGATTAAAAAGGGAGTGTTGATTATGTTCAATTTTTTTAAAAGTCGTCAAATTAATCTTATGATTGTCTTAATGTTCAATATTTTGTTGTTGAACTGCTTCAGCATTTATGCCGTTGAAAAACCAGTACTCCATGGCAGACACTGGGTGGCAATTACCGGCAAACCACTTGCCGCGACCGCCGGCGCCACAATTTTTAATCAGGGAGGAAACGCAGTAGATGCTGCTTGCGCCATGTTGGCTGCGGTTTGCACCATGTGGGATGTGCTGGGTTGGGGCGGCGAAACTCAGGCCCTCATTTACAATCCGCATACCCAAAAAATTATCGGTATCAACGCGCTGGGTGTGGCGCCCAGTGGAGCAACCACAGATTTTTTCAAACAACAGGGATTAAACTATCCCCCGGAATACGGACCGCTGGCTGCGGTTACGCCAGGCACTCCCGGCGGATTGATGACCATGCTTGCGGAGTTCGGCAGCATGAGTTTAGCCCAAGTACTGGAGCCGGCTATCCAAATGGCAGAAGGATATCCTATTGAACAGCAAGCCGTAAACCAAATCCAGCGACACCAGGAACGTATCAAACAATGGCCTTATTCCAGGGATGTGTTTTTGCCTCATTTGGGAGAGGAGCACGAGCCACCGCATACGGGCGAAATTTTCCGGCAACCGGATTTGCTGCAAACGCTTCAACAACTGGTGGAAGCTGAGCAGCAAGCCCTGGCCCAGGGAAAAAACCGAAAACAGGCGATTTACTCAGCATACTATCGGTTTTATTGTGGCGATATAGCGGCTGAATTTGTTCGCGGCTGTCAGGAACAGGGAGGTCTAATAACCTTGAAAGACCTTGCAGACTGGCAGGTCTATCTTGAAGAACCGGTGATGACAACATATAAGGACATAGAAGTCTACAAGCTCACCTGCTGGGTTCAAGGACCGGTGATGTTACAGGCATTGAATATTCTGGAGAATTTTGATCTTAAATCCATGGGCTACAACAGCGCCCGTTATATTCACATCCTTTACCAAACCATGAACCTGTCGTTTGCGGATCGTGATTTTTACTACGGCGATCCTTATGTTCAGCCTGATGAGCCGCTGAAAGGTCTTTTATCAAAACAATACGCCCGGCAACGGGCGGCATTGATTCAGCCGGATCGCAATGATGCTGAAGCGGCACCGGGTGATCCCTATCCTTTTGAGGACAGAAAAAATCCATATCTACATTTTTTGAAGGACTGGACAAAGATTCACCAGCATAAAGGCGAAGAAACCGGCAGGTTGGGATTTGATGAGGAATTTACTCGCGGTACCACTTCGATTCAAGCAGCGGACAAACAGGGATGGATCGTTTCAGTCACTCCCAGCGGCGGATGGATTCCCGCCTGTATCGCCGGAAAAACTGGTATCGGGATGAGCCAGCGGATGCAGAGCTTTGTACTGGATGAAGCGGAAAATCCATTCAATGTGGTCCAGCCCGGGCAGCGTCCCCGCGCCACTCTGACGCCAACGATAGCGATTAAGGACGGAAAGCCATTCCTGTCATTCTCGATTCAGGGCGGCGACACTCAGGATCAAAACTGCCTGCAATTTTTTCTAAATATGGTCGAATTTGGCATGAACATCCAGCAAGCCTGCGAAGCCGCTAACATCATCAGCTATCAGATGCACAGCTCTTTCGGCAAACATGAAAAACATCCGGGCAGATTAACCCTGCGTGAAGATGTTCCGCCCTGGGTAGCCGATGAGCTAAAAAAAATGGGATATGAACTCCGATTCAGTAAAAAGACTTCAGGACCAATGAATGCGATATTTTTTGATTGGGAACATGGGACATTCTGGGGCGGCTCCAGTAATTATGGGGAGGATTATGGGATTGCCTGGTAAGGCTGATTGCAGAACGAATTTTGATAACCTGTTGCTATTGAATTGAGAATGCTCCTTTCAGCCTGGTGTGGTTTTACCGCAGTTGATTATACTCGAAACGAAATGGTATTCTGATTTCCACTTGTTCCAATGTCATTCCTGCGGATGCAGGAATCTCATTAATTACAGAAAGTTAGGAGAAGCCTGTATTCACAGGCATGACATGCCTTTAATCCGAAAACCACTCTGCTTTTAGTATAATGCGTCATAAAAATGATTTGCTATAGTATTACAAGTAAAGTCTTTGTTTTTTTTGCAAAAGTTTTTAGTCAGCATGTCATTGCGAGCGGAGCGAAGCAATCTTATCAAATATTTAAGAGATTGCTTCGTCGCTTCGCTCCTCGCAATGACATGCCTCTATTGCAGTTTACTGCGCTATGGAATATTGAAATGATTTCCTTCAGCAAACAGTTGTTCCATCTTTTTCACGAACCGCTCTGTGGCTCTGCCGTCCGGTTTATAAAAATATTGTTCACGATATTGGCTGGCTTTTTGTTTCATTTCTTCGGTCGGATGCAGGCTTTGTTCAATCGCTTCCTGTACCTGGTTACCTGACTCAATGTGCACAAAAGCGCCTTTTAAAAAATCCCGATTATCGATTTCCAACAACGCCTCGCCATCTGAATGTTTCATCCGGTCGCAGGGCAGATCTAAGACGATCCCGTGCTTGCCGGTAACCAGAAAGTCAAAAACCGTGCTCGATGCTTCACTGATTACCGTATCTGCGGCTGCGTAAAAGGGGACAATGTTGTATTCCTCGAACGGCAGCAAGACCGCATGAGCGTATTTTTTAACCCGGCGCTCGTAAATGCGGTGCTGACGGTGTGGCGCATATTTTCCCATCCAACTGTAGGGATGCAGTTTTATGATCAGATTGAATTGTTTGGTCTGCTCAAAAATATCGTCTTTTACCGTATACAGGCAGGTCGGTTTGTAGGTCGGCGCAAATAGAACGGTCTTTTTTTGAGGATCAAGTCTCCAGCGCCGTAGTAATTTATCAGTATCATCGTACCTGCCCTGCAGCAAAAAGTCCAGCTTGGGCAAACCGACCAGATGAACCTCGCTTTTTCCCAGTGATGGTGAATTCAGCAGCGAATTGACCCGATGAGGTCCCTCAACAAAAATTTGATATTTATCGTTAGCCGCACGCGCCAGATTTCGGTATAAAATATTTTTAATGCCGGTTCCGTGGTTTAAAAATACTAACATGGTTTTCCCATATTCCGCTGCGTTTCTCAGTGTGTCGCCAGTGATGACAATATCAAATCCTCTGGTTTCCGTGGTAAACCGGTAGCCCTGTTTTTTCCACGCTTCGATAGTCTCATTTTGAAAGGGTATATCCAAAATAAGAAAACGGCGCTTTTTTTCCTGATCCAGTGAAAACCAGACGTCATACTTTTCATCATTCAAAATATGTTCGATCACCGGATCAAAAGCAGCTTTATGATACACGTAACCGATTCGGAACAATAATTTAATCTTTTTCACTCTGTGAGTCCATTTTTATCTTAACTTCATCAAATATCGAACATTGTTCGCGATGGAAACTGCGTCCCCGAAATAAATCCCCCCTATTTGGCGCTTGATTGAGGCTCGAGTTGCAGCAGAATCGCTTTTTGAGCCATTTCCGGTCTTATTTCGGTCATACAGCGAAAATGTTTTTGCGGGCAGCGCCTGCCGCCGTGTTTAGCGCACGGGCGGCAGTAGAGTTCATTCACTTCTAGTACTTGATCATATTCCCGAAACGGAAAAAATCCGAACTCAGGAACCGTAGGACCGAAAAATGCTATCACATCAGTCGCCACGGCGTTGGCAATATGCAGCGGCGCGCTGTCATTGGTTAACATTAAATTTAACCGTGAAATAAGCGCGGCAGATTGCGGTATTGTCAGCTGACCAGCAAGATTGACGGCTGTGTTACCGGATAGCGTTTTGATGCGATCGCACAATTGCGTTTCGTCACGTCCACCCAGCAAAACGATAGCGATCGATTCCTGGTTCAAATTTTTTATTAATGACACGAAATACGGTTCCAACCAACGCTTGGTGGGCCAGACTGAACCAGGTGCAATTCCGATGACAAATTGAGCGCGTTGTCGTAGCGGATCGACAATTTTATTTACACTTGATTCCTCAGCAGCGCTCCAGAACATTTCTGTCTGACTGTCAAAATTTTTATTGGAGAACGGTCGCAGCAACCGAAGATAGCGTTCCCGCGTGTGCAATCCTGCGACCTCTTCGATGGGATGGGTGAGAAATTTCTGCCGCTCAAAACCCACCCGACAAGGAATCTTCGCCAGCCTCATCAGCAAAGCAGAGGTCAGTGAACTCTGGATCGAAACGGCTGCGTCATAATGGTTTTTTCGTAATGCATTAATCAATTGAAAAAATGAAACCCATTTTTTCAGCTTCTGTTTTTTATCAAAAACCAACCTTTGGTTTATGTGCGGATTATATTGAAAAACAGAACTGGTGGAAGGAATGGTCAAAACATCCACTTTTACAGCCGGGTAATTTTTTTTCAATGATCGAACAAGCGGTGTTGCCAGGATAACATCGCCCAAAAACGCTGTTTGGATCACCAGTATTCGTTGCGGTTGCAATTTTGCCTCATTATTTCAGAATTTCCTGATACAAGTCGATATTTTTTCTGACTGTTATCTCAATATCAAAATTTTTACTATGTGCTTTGGCTGCGCTGCCCAGTTGTCGTCTCAGCTTCGGGGTTTGGATCAGTTTTAAAATTGCCTGTGCCAGCGCAACACTATCGCGACGCGCTACTAAATACCCGGTTTCACCATCCAGCACCACCTCAGGGATGCCGCCGCTAATAGCGCCGACCACCGGAAGTCCCGCTGCTTGTGCATCCAGCAGCGATGTTCCCAGTCCTTCGAGATGAGAAGCCAGTACGAAGATGTCAAACATTTTAAGATAAACGCCAACATCCTTTTGAAATCCGGTGAATATAAATTGCTGCTCGATGCCGAGATCGCGGGCGAGGGACAGAATTTTTCTTTGATCGGGTCCATCACCAACTGCGCAAAAAGTGACGTTGGGAACCCGCTGCAGGACGATTTTCGCCGCGTTCAACAGGTTCGGGTAATCCTTATGCCCAACCATGGCGCCGATGGCGCCCACGACCACATGACTTTGCGGAATGCCCAGTCTCTGCCTCAAAGTCCCGTTTTTGGGGATATGGTCGAACTTGTGGATGTCGATCCCGCTGTGGATAGTGACCAATTTTTCATCAGCCAAGCCGTCGCTGGATAACACCTTTTTTATGGCATTTGAGATACAGACGATTCTATCCAATCGTGGATTGAGGTACTTGAACCGACTGAACCAGTTGCGGTTGACGTGAAAATCGACCCGACGCACAGCGATGAGTTTCACCGGCGGATAGAATAATTTCGTCCACAAGCCGATCGCCAGCGAGTGCGACGAATGGCAGTGAATGATCTGAAATCCTCGATGGCGGCACAGCGCGGCGATTTTCAATCCGGCGATAAAATCGGCTTCATTCAACATGCGGATGGCGTAATAGGGGAGACCATTATTATGGCAAAATTTTTTCAGTTCAGATCCGGGTTGACAGATTAAAGCCGTTTGAAATTCATGTCGTTGCAACCCGGTGATCAAATATGCCACCTGTTGCTGCCCGCCACGCCATCCCCTTTCCGAATCGATGTGCAAAATTTTTATCGCGTTTTTTCCCATATTTTCAAATATTTTAAAAAAACCCCGTAAGCTGAATTGCATGAAAGGATCAGGCCGGCTTTACCATCCAGAAACCCCTGTTGTAACAAATACATTTTGATAAATTTTATTAAACCTCGCGCAAAAGCGCTGATGATAGTTGCTGATTTTCCGGAATCAATTGCCTGTTCTGCACCCAGCTCAGAATAACGATTCATCCGCGCCACGTGGGATTGAATTGTTGGGTAAGTATAATGCAGCAGCGGTTCATCAATCCGGCTTATCTTGCCCATCACCTCCACCGACTCATGGATTTTTTTGTCGCTAAAATTACCAAATCGCCGGTTGAAAAGTCTCAGCGGATAATCACGGTTCCATCCGCAGTGCCGGATGAGTCGGTTCAGATAAAATGAATTGCGTTTAATCCGGTAGCCGACGCTATCCGGTTGTTGCAAAATCTGCTGAATGCGTTGTTGAAGGGCTTCAGTGAGCGCTTCGTCAGCGTCAACCGAAAGAATCCAGTCATGGCGGGCTGAATCTACTGCCAGGCGTTTAGTCAATCCAAAGCCGCGCCAATGTGTCTGTAGCGTCCGGCAGCCAAATTTACGACAGATTTGTAGTGTATTGTCATCAGAGCCGGTATCCACAACAATAATTTCATCTGCCCAACCAACTGAATTCAGGCAGCGTTTGATGTTTTGTTCCTCGTTCAGGGTGATGATTGTAACCGATAATGGATTCATCGTTTTCTCCTATCGGCTAAATTCCTGGTAAACGATCTCATGGGTGTCGTCCGGATTGTCCAAACCATTTTTTGCCTGGTACTTGCCACGGTCGATATCATTTTTTTTGGCTTGATAATAGTTATGGTTCACCCGCTCTCCGTTGATGTGAAAAGGATGGTGGTGTAAGTGAATGGGAAATTCACTATCGGAAATATTTCTTCCCCGAACTCCGATTCGATACAATCTTCTTCCGAGGTCATCATCCTCGTTGCCCCATCCGATGTAGTTTTCGTCATAGCCGTTAATTTTTTCAAAATCAGCGCGGTTGATCCCCACAGCGCCGCCGCGAAATTTAGCGCCGGAATCTTTCACATGCAATCGTTTAAGCAATGAGTAAAATTTGTCCTTTCGATACTGGCGGTTAATTTTCTGCAATTGACTTCCTTTAAAAATTTGATCAAAGTTGAAATCGCGGATGACGTTATCGTCGATCATCCGAGTTTGTTGCGCCGATAGTCGCAACGGATAGCACACATTGAAATGCTGCGGATGATAGTTATCGATGAAGGTCGCCATCAGGTTTTTCGTAAAAATCAAATCTTGATCAAGGAAAATCAGGTAATCTCCTTGAGAAAAACGAACACCATTATTTCGACAGCGCGCCAGCCGAAAACCACGATTCGGTTGTCGCACATATTTTAAAATGAATTTCATCTGTGCCGCCATTTCATACAGAATTTCCCGAATATCCTCCTGCGAACCATCATCAGAGATGATCAGCTCGTCTGGAAGCTGGCTCTGATGAATCAGTGAAATCAGACAATTGCGCAGCAACTGCCTTCGGTTATAAACAGTAATAATTACAGATGTCTTAATCATTGAATTGTCATGTGTTTATTTTTTCGTTCAATCAGGATTTGATTAATGGCATATTCAAGTCGCAACTTGTGTGAATAATGTTTGTTGAAATAGCCTTCCTCAAAAATCCATTCATCGTTCAATTCATCGTACAAATAGCGACCGGGTTTGCCATCGATGTACATCTGCGAAGGATTGTAAGATCCAAAAATGGTCTGCAATCCAATAACGTAGTAATTTCCCATCGCATCTTCCAAAATATCCAATGCCATTGAAGTGAAGTTGCCGCGATCGCAAACGTCTTTGCACAATTGTAAGATACTTTTAGGCGGATCATACCAACCGATCCGATCGGAACCGGAGTGGAACCGGCCGGCTTTCAGTTTTTGATGTCCAAAATAGGACTCGCCTATTTTGATAATGCGCCATTGTTTGGCGTCTGGTATATGCTGCTGAAAAATTGCATATCCCCGCTGAACGTCCAGCTTATTCGCTGGTTTTCGAACAAAGCCGCTGCGACTGATCTTTTTTAATAATCGATTCAATTGTCTTTTCGAATTAACCAGGTGTACACCAGCGGCAGCGGATCCGGTATTAGTTTTATAAATTATTGGGTATTGTAATTCTTCCAGCCAGGGAACAACATCGTTGAGCTCTCGGTTTCTAAGGTAGATCACCTTGGTTTTTGGATGGGGAATTTTGTGAATCTCCAACCAGTAAACCATGTTTCGTTTATTTTTATAAATAAACAGCTCATCAAATGATGGGTAAATTTTTTTCCCCATCGAATGAACTAAAAAATAGAGCCTTTCATCGTACATCTGTTTTTCGACAGAAACCGAGCCCTCTGGCTGGGCCACAAACAGGTCGGCTTTCGATTTTTCAATATTTTTAATCCAATCCGGCGACACAAAATCAATGATCTCATAGCCAAGCCCCAAATCATTGCAGGCATTTTTGTAATGATGGGAGCTGAATTTTTTAAATCCCTCCAAAATACCGATGATGATCGCAGGTTGATTTTTTTCGTGCGAACTCATACTAATTCCGCTAACCTGGTAAACTCAAGTTTCTTTTTTCTTGCAGAGTATTCGTGAGCGAGTTTTCCCCAGTGGCAGATGGTCTCATCGAATAAATCCTTCGAACGTTTCACTGCCACATTAAAGCCGACGCTGTTTTCCGGCATGACCAGATGGCAATCTCGAACAAATTCATTGATCTGAAACGGCTGCAATTTGCCCCGGTGTTCATCAAATTTGCGTTCTTTTAGGACGGCGATGATCATACCAGGCTCCATTTCTTCAATAAAAATTGGATAAACTGTTCATGCCGATTAAGCTCTGGCGAGATCAATTCCCACTGATTGCCATTGCTTTTCCGATAGACCGGCGCTTGATCGTAAACCGTGTGCGTCAGGTCTCCGTAAATAACGCTCATTTCAGTAATCACCCACTGGTTTTGTTGGTCGCGAATAATATCATACGACATGATATCATATTGGCAACGTTGGTGGATTTCCGCGGTGAAGTTGAGTAGTTCCATGGGCAGTTCAGAAACATCAAACGCACCGCTGCCGCTGGCGAACGGGCTGTCCTTGCGATTGTGACGAAAAAAGCCGGAGATGATATCAGTCCCAAGACAGATCAACCGGAAATCGCCGGAATTGCCAGCAATAAATTCCTGAAAATAAACATAATCCTTCTGGATTTCCGATTTGAAATAGGTTTTGATTCCGCTCCCGAATGCTTTTTTAACGTATGCCTTTGCCTGCCGTTTAGACTGCAACAATCCCACGTTGGCGCTGCCGGCACCGTGACTGGATTTGTAGATCAGCGGGTAGTCCGTGTTTTTACAAAATGCCAACGCGTCCTCGCGATTGAAAAAGATGTGGGTTGCCGGAGTGGGAATCCGCAGTCGATTGAAAATATAAAATTGAGATATTTTATCATCGTAATGCCAGAAGGTTTTCCACTCCGGGAATGTTGGAACGGATCGTTCGATCTCCATAAAATAAATTAATCGACGCGCCAAATTTCGTCGGCTGGGCGTATGTTTGGTGCGCCAGATGAAGCCATCATAATCACTGCTAATTAACCGCGCCTGTTCGGCTGATTGAAACACATCCAACAGCTCAACACCGACGCCGTATCGGATCAACAGCGGCTGATAAACTTTCCAAAAACCATTTATATCTTTTACCAGGGCAATTGTTTTCATTTTAGTTGGCCATGTGATTTTAGAGTAATAAGCTCCAGAGCAAAATCAAAAAAATCGGTCCATTGGAAAATTAACTTTTTCCAATTAAATTCACGTTCCATTTTGGTTCGCAATGCTTTGCCCATTTCCGGCAGTTGGTCCCGGCTGCGAAGCGCCTGTTCCAGCCCTGCTTTAATTGCAGCATAATTGCGTTTCACAATCCAGCCATTGATGTTATGGTTGATCAATTCCGGAACAATGCCGACATCGGTGGAAATGATCGGAACACCGCAGGCTGCCGCTTCGATAACCGGGCGCGGCGTGCCTTCACTGCGCGATGCACAGATATACAGATCCAGCGAATTGTAAAAGCGGCGCATTCGGTTGTCATCGGTGATAAAATTATCCTCCTTTGCTTGAACCTTTAGCTCTACATCTGCCAGTTCATTACAGATTGGCTGGATGAATTCATGAAACCCGCGTTTACCCGGATGGTTGGTCAGGCTTCCGGTCCAGCCAACGATCAATTTTTTGCTTTTTTTTACGCCTGGTTCGGGAAAAAACATTTCCAGATCACAACTGTATTTAGTGTGAATAATCCGGATGTACCGACTAAAAATGTACCACAATTTGGCGCAATGGGTGTTGACCAGCACCGCTTTTTTAAGACGGCGAATAATTTTTCGTGGCGGGGTGACGTTATAACCCGGTGGTTGGGTCTTGCCATGGTCCCAACGGACAAAGGAACGCACACCGGTAACAACACGATCAATGGGAATTTTTCGTTTGAAAAATTCAAAATAGGTTCCCAAATACATGGGGAAAAGCAGATCGAACTGCTCGAGATATCGTCGCCATTGTTTAAAAAAATCATCAGCGTAGCAGATGTCGAGCTGCAGATCCGATCGATTGTATTTTAGCAGATCTCTGGCGTTTTTATCCAATGCCCAGTGGGGAAAGTCAGGAATTATGAGCACCTTTTTCGTCACTGCTCAAACACCTCTCAACAAAATGTAATTTTTAAAACCACCAATCTGTTTCCCGCCATAGCTATATTTTTCAATTTTTGATAATATTCGATATTTCAACCGCTCATGTTTGTGCGGCTGACGATAGGGATTGGGTTTACCCGTATATTGTAATTTTTCCTGCCAGTCGATTTGATTAATTTTTTGCTGCATCACTGCCGGATGGGTTCCGCGAAATTCAGCCAACAAATTTAACGGTCCGTAATCAAACTCTTTGGGAGCCTTTTCATAGTAGTGACGAGCTCGGGATAAACCCCAATGCACCGTGTCCAATGCCCGTCGTTTGTTTTGCATCAGTTGCGGAGGACGGACCCAGCCGTAATGATAAATTTCAGCATCCACAGTTGCGACTTTTAATTTATGGTGCCCACTTTCCTGGCGCGGATTATCGAAATAATCAAACCGGCGAAACGACTGCGCGCTCTGCCAGGAGTAAATATCGGGACGATTGCGGATAATGCGAATCTCATGAGGATACCAGCCGTGTCCGCTCTGATAATGGTTGTAATCTCCCCAAAAATGTCTATATTTAAAAATCAATCCCTCGACAGTTTGATTATCGATCAGTTCCAAACATCGACTTTTTATTATTGGTAGATATTTTTCGTGAACCACTTCGTCAGCCTGGAGATAGAAAAGCCAATCTCCGCTGCACTCTTGTTTGGCAATATTGGTCTGCATGGCATTAATCAGACCTTTTTTGAAATATTTTTCCTCCCAGATGGTATCGATAATGTTTATTTTTGGATCACCGATTTCAATAATTTTATCCCGCGTCGTATCGTCCTCATCGCCCATGCCCACAGCGATGATAAATTCATCCACTATCGGCAGTATCGATTTAATGGATTCAACCACCGGATAATACAGTTTAATTCCATTCCGAACAAATGAAAATCCGCTAATTTTCATTTAATAATCCTCTGTTACCTGATCGGAAAATTGGAGCTGATATAATGTACGATAGCGATCGCAGCGCTGCAATAATTCTCGATGGTTACCAATGTCAACGATTTCTCCCCGGTCCATCACCACGATTTTGTCGGCTGCTAACACGGTGGATAGTCGGTGCGCAATAATGATCACCGTGCGATTCCGAGTCGCTCGATTGATCGCCTGTTGCACTTTTTGCTCAGCTTCGGTATCCAGCGCGCTGGTGGCTTCATCAAAAATAAGAATCGGTGGATTGTTCACAATCGCACGGGCGATGCACAACCGCTGCTTTTGACCGCCTGACAGGTTTGAACCCTTCTGCTGCAACGGTTCGCCGTATTGATGGGGTAGTTTTTCGATAAACTCGTCTGCATAAGCGGTTCGTGCAGCCTGGCGAATCGCGTAGTCAGAAACCTCAACCGGAGCACCGTAGCGGATGTTGTTTTCAATCGTTTCAGTAAACAGGATCGAATCCTGAGTCACAGTGCCGAAAAGTGTCCGTAGATCTGTCAGGTCGATCCTTTTAATGTTAATATCATCGATCAATATTTCTCCGGCTGTCACATCGTACATGCGGGGAATTAAGTTGACCAGCGTAGTCTTGCCAGAGCCGCTGCTTCCAACCAGCGCGACTTTCTCTCCCTTTTTTATTTCAAGGTCGATATTTTTCAATACCGGCTGATCCGCATGATAGCCAAATGAAACATCGCTCAATCGAATATTCCTTTCAAACGATTTTTTGTGAACCGGATCGGCGCAATTTTTAATTTCTGATTTGCGGTTCAGAATGAAAAAAATTCGTTCCACCGATACCTGCGCCCGTTTGATGTCAGCGTAGGCTTTGGTCAGCGTCTTCATAGGATGAAGCATGGAAAAGATAGCAAACAGGAACATAAGAAACTCACCCGAAGTAAATCCGCTTTCCGGATTCAACACCATTCTGCCGCCGATCAAGATCACCAGAATCGCGGTCAGCGTACCGTGTAATTCGCCCAACGGCTGGTTGAGAGCGCTATAGGCCATTGATTTTCGCCAAAACAAAAAATATTTCCAGTTGATCTTTTTAAATTTTTCCAACTCAAATTTTTCACGGGAAAAAGCCATTACGATCCTCATGCTGTTGAGCACTTCTTCAATATTGGAAAACATATCAGAAAATTTGTTCTGAATACGCAGCGCATATTTTTTGATTTTTTTGCCCAGCCAACTTATCGCGAAACTGAAAATTGGCAGCACGATCAGGCTTAAAAAGAAAAATTTAGCGTTTAAAGAAATAGCAATCGTCGCGTAAACTAAAAGCAAAAACGCATCGCGCAGCAGGTTAAACATCTGGTCAATGTACATATCGCTGACAATATTGACATCGTTGACCATACGCACCAGCGAATCACCAGGTTTATTGATGTTGAAAAATTTTAGGCTCTGTCCCAAATAGGTTCGAAAAATTTCGTTGCGGATTTCTAAAATAGTTTTGCCCCGCAGATTGGCAAAGGTGATTTTGTTTAAAAAGAAAAACACGTTTTTAATAATCACCAGCGCTAAAAAGGTGATGCAGACGATCATTAATAAAAGCCAGGGATCGGTTAATGACATGACATCTTTAAGTGAGTCTGCCAGAGACTTGCGTACTGTTTCATCGCGCAGCGCCAGTATGCCGCCGGCTTTTATTAAAGATTGGTGAATCGCCTCACCCATGGCAGCATAAAATTCTGAAAATTTGGTGTAAGCAACTGTAGTAGTAGTACGGGGCGCAAATACATAATCGAACAACGGGATCACCATGGTCAGGCTGGCGCCGCTGAACAGGGCAAAACTGAACATGAAAAACAGTCCCGAGATAAGATAGCCCCAGTGGCGGAATAACCATTTGTACAGTTGCAAAATGTTTTTCATCAAATTCCCATTAACAAGTGAGTACTGTTAAATTAAACCTGGGTAATTTAACAAACGACATTTAAAAAAACAAGGATTAATTTTTTAGTTATTATTCTGTCAGAAATAAGTCAGATTGTTATAATAATTTTTTGTAACCATTAAGCTGACACTCCTGCGAATGCAGAAGTCTCCGTTTTCAATGAGAATGAGTTGGATAGAAATTGATTTCATAGCTGCAAATAAAAGCAATTTCTGATTGAGGAGTTATTGAAACCTACTTTGGGTACATGATGGCAAACAAGCATAGCAACGTAGTTACAGAGAAGTAACAAACAACCTTATTAGACGTGTGTATGAAAATAAAAGCAATTTGATCGAGGGATTTACACAAAAATATAATTGCAATAAGCTGGTGTTGTTTCATCAAACAAATGATATAATAGCCGCCATAACTCAGGAACAAGAATGAAAAAATGGAAGCGGGAATATAAGGAAAATGTCATTCGAGACATGAATCCAGAATGGAAAGACCTATACAATGAATTAGTTAAAATGGATATCTGAGGGGATTCCTGCATCCGCAGGAATGACAGCCCTTTGCTGAATGCTAACAAAAAATGTAAACTTTGGGTGCTTCTCAAGATACATTGGTGAATAAGTTGGTAATGGGGGGGCGTCGAGATGTTCACAATAGTTATCATTCAGTTTGAACCCAGCGCCTTAACATTTTCCCCGCCAGCTTGCTTTTGGTGATGTCTCTCTCTGGTTAACCAGCGGCAGTGCATCCAGAAATATTGTTTCGGGTGTGATTTTGAATATATTTTTCCAATCGGCAGTTGTAGGTTTTGATAAATTTTTGGATTCCTGTTTCGTTGTTTTCGAAGGGAGCGGGATTGGGAATTTTTTAGATCACAACACCGATGGTGCCGCGGGTTGACTGCAGTCCGAACGTTATTACACAAGGGATATTATATTTAATGGCGATGCGGGCGGGACCATCGGTGGTGGAAGCGGGGCGGCCAAAAAAGTCGAT
>OMKS01001563.1_pt1 | contig 20254 bp, 15 predicted proteins | sample 1674721 | NCBI WGS metagenome assembly OMKS01 (sample SAMN06264996, study PRJEB25208) | sediment metagenome | isolation source: hot spring sediment | place: USA: California | collected 2014-09-02
GTCTCCCCGATGCGATCCATTCCGTATTCCCCGAGACACGCATTCAATTATGCATCGTCCACATGATAAGGAATTCGACCAAGTTCGTTTCATTCAAAGACCGAAAGGAGCTCTGTGCCGATTTGAAAACGATCTATACGGCGGCGACGGAACGAGAGGGCGCCCAAGCGCTTGAAGATTTCGCCGCCAAATGGGACAAGAAGTATCCGATGATCAGCAAGTCGTGGAGGAGAAATTGGGATAACCTGAATGAGTTTTTTTCTTATCCACCCGAAATTCGGAGGGCGATCTACACGACGAACGCGGTGGAGTCGCTTAATTCCTCACTCAGGAAAGTGACAAAAAATCGGGCCGCATTCCCAACTGATGATGCGCTCATCAAAATATTTTACTTGGCGTTGACAAATGCTTCCAAAAAATGGACGATGCCGATAAAGGAATGGGGCGCAGCCTTGAACCAATTCGCTATTTATTTTGGAGACCGTGTGCCTCTATGAAACTTGCCGTTTACACAAAAAATGTGACACCCTCCTTTCCGATTTTCGCGGCCGGGTGGTGTTTCTCAATTTTTGGGGTGTTTGGTGTTACTATTGTCGCGTTGAAATGCCCTCAATTCAGAAAATGTATGATCAATTGAAAAGCCGGGGATTGGAGGTCGTGGCGGTGAACGTGCGCGATTCTGAAGAAACCGCTCGTCAATTCATCCGGGAGAACAATCATACTTTTCCGGTGCTGTTGGACGCGGAGTTCACCGCCACTGGTATGTACGGCATCCGCGGATTTCCCACCACCTTTATCGTCGACAGAACGGGAAAACTCCGCGCCATGTACGTGGGTACCAGGGAGTGGGACGATCCATCCGTGATACAGGTCTTTGAGAAAATGTTGAAATGACGACGTCGATCAATCTGTTAATTTCCTTCACCGCCGGTTTTTTTTCTTTTCTCACTCCTTGCGTGTTACCCTTGGTGCCGTCGTATATTGCGCTTATCGGAGGAAAAACGCTGCAGGAAATAAAAGCGGGGCAGTACCGGCGCTCCAAGCTGATCATGCGGACGCTGTTTTTTATCGCCGGTTTTTCCGTGGTGTTCGTACTGATGGGTGTCTTTATTTGGGGGACGTTTCAGATCTTAAGCGGCATCTCCACCGTCCTCAATATTGCCGCCGGAGTGATTGTCATTCTCTTGGGACTCAATATCATCTTCGACTGGTTTTCGTTTTTGTCCCGAGAAAAACGGGTGACGGTCGACAAACGAGCGGAGAGTTACACGGGGTCTCTGCTGGCGGGAATGGCCTTCGGAGCCGGATGGAGCCCCTGTATCGGCCCGCTTTTAGGGGGAATTATTTCCCTGACCGCCACCGGTGATTCGGTCGCCGGCGTTTTTAATCTGGCTGCCTATTCACTGGGACTCGGCGTCCCGTTCCTTCTTCTCTCGATCGCGTTTCTGCCCGTGACCCGCTCTCTGGAGCGGGTGAAGAAACATTTTCAAATGTTGAAAACAATAAGCGGCGTCTTTCTGGTCTTTATCGGGTTGTTGATCCTGCTCGGACAGTTTCTTGAGTTCAATGCGTTCTTCACCCGGGCCGGCTTCGCCATCGAACAGGCGTACACGGCCCATCCGGCCGGAATCAGAACGTTGATCGGCGGACTGCTACTGACGGTGGGCCTGCTTCCGACCGGTATTTGGGGCGTCCGCGCCCTGCGGCAGGGGGCCGTCCGGATTTCAAGGGCGTCGGTCGCCGCATGGCTCGTGAGCGCGGTCCTTATCACCGTGGGTGTACTCGAATTCGTCGGCGTGCTCAGCGTGGGACGGCTTTTCTCAGGCTGGCTCTTGGTACAGGAGATCAATCCTTTCTGAGAGCGGCGCGTAATTCCTTTTCCCATACAGTGGACTTTTTCCCGGAAATAACTATGATTTAAATAAACTTCACGTGAAAGGACCTGACGAAACGGCCATGGTGCACAAAGAAGAATTCGAAACCCAAATCCTCCCGCGGGTTCACGCATATCTTGAAAATGAAACCAATCCTGTCTTCAGGGATGAAGTGCAACAGCTCCTGGACGCGGGCGACCGGGACGAGCTTTATGAGCGGTTCTATCAGACCTTGGAATTCGGGACCGGCGGCATTCGCGGCGTGATCGGCGGTGGTGACAATCGTATCAACACTTTTGTCATCCGCCAAGTCACGCAGGGGTTGGCCAACTACATCACCACCACGGTGGGGAAACAGGCGACGGTGGTGATCGCGCACGATTCCCGGCGCTACTCCGACACGTTCACCATGGAAGCGGCCCGAGTATTGGCCGGAAACGGCGTCACCGCCGTGATCTTCAGGCAACTGACGCCGACCCCCATGCTGTCGTTCATGGTCAGGCATCTTGAAGCCGACGCCGGAATCGTGATTACAGCCAGTCACAATCCTCCCGAATACAACGGCTACAAAGTGTCATGGAACGACGGCGCGCAGATCGTCAGTCCGCATGACACGAACATCATTGAGGAAATAAAAAAGGTCGGGAATAGCATCAATGAGATCTCCGTGGAAGAAGCCAGAACGCGCGGCTTATTACGAATGATCGAACCCCGGGAGGAGGATCCGTACTTCAGCATGGTGAGAAAACGTCTTACGGTCTGGGACTCACTTGCGGACGCGGCCGGGGACCTGCACATTGTCTACACGCCGCTTCACGGGACCGGGCTTACTCCCGTGACCAGAGTGTTTTCCGATCTGGGCGTATCGTTTACCGTGGTCGAGGAGCAGAAAGATCCCGATCCAAACTTCACCCACGCTCCCAATCCGAATCCGGAAAATCCGTCCGCTTTTGAACCCGCCTTCAAGGTGGCCGGGGAGAAACCGTGCGACCTTGTCATCGCCACCGATCCGGACGCTGACCGAATCGCCCTGGCCATACCGGAAAACGGATCATTCCGGATCTTGTCCGGAAATGAGACCGGTGCGCTGTTTCTCCACCATATCCTCTCCACCCGGCTCACCCGTCTTTCGGCGGGGAAAAAAGCGTATGTCGTCAAAACAATCGTCACCTCAGCCCTGCAGAATCGGATCGCGGAAAAATTCGGCGTGACCTGTATCGACACGCTGACCGGGTTCAAGTACATCTGCGGCGTGATGCGCAGGCTGGAGAAGGAAGCGCCGGAGATGGAGTTCCTGTATGCGAATGAGGAAAGTTGCGGCTACCTCATTGAACCGGAGACCAGGGATAAGGACGGTGTATCCGCCGCCGCCCTGGCGGCCGAACTCGCGCTTTCCTGCCGGAAGGAAGGCGTCTCGATGGCGGAACGGCTGAAAACGATCTATACAACCTACGGATTGTATCATGAAACACAGCTCTCCCGGATGTTCCCCGGCGCGGGAGGTATGACCGCCATCAAAGCCATTATGAGCGATCTGCGGAACGATCCCCGCTTATTGTTCGCGGAGGACACGCTCAGCCTGACGCAGGACTATCTTTCCGGTGAATCCAGGCGCTTCCCGGGCGGCACCCCCGAAAAAAATATCAATCAACCATCGAGCGACGTTCTTCAGTTCACCCTGACCGACGGCAGCCTTATCACCGCCCGTCCTTCAGGCACCGAACCTAAGATTAAGTTTTATTTTTCATTGCATACGGATCCGCCGTTCGAGTATGACGCGGCGGCGGTCGCCTTGGCGGAACAGACAACGCGCTATCACGACCACGTGAACGCATTTCTCAAGGAGCGGACATAATGAGAATTTTGGTAGTCGGCGGAGCGGGATACATCGGCAGCCATGTGGCGCGGGCGTTTTTGGACCGGGGCGACGGCGTCACCGTCTACGACAACCTTTCAAGCGGCAGGGAGGAAAATCTATTTTCCCACGCCGAATTTATTCGCGGAGACATACTGGACGGAGAGAAATTGAAGTCAGTGCTGGCGGAAGGATTCGACGGGCTGATCCATCTGGCAGCATTCAAGGCGGCGGGTGAATCGATGATCAAGCCGGAGAAATATTCGGTGAACAATATCTCGGGTTCGCTTTCCATTTTGAACGCCTGTGCCGCGACCGGTATCAACGCGATCGTCTTTTCCTCCTCCGCGGCGGTGTACGGCGAACCTCGCTACTGCCCGGTTGATGAAAAGCATCCGACTGAGCCCATCAATTATTACGGATATACGAAACTGCAGATAGAAGGGTTTTTACGGTGGTACGAAAAATTGAAAAACATCCGGTACGCCGCGCTTCGTTATTTCAACGCCGCCGGTTATGATCCGGACGGAAGAATCCTGGGGCTGGAACAAAATCCCGAGAACCTTTTACCTGTGATCATGGAAGCCGCCGTGGGAAAACGGAAGAGCCTTAAAATCTTCGGGGATGACTATGACACCAGGGACGGCACCGGGATCAGAGACTACGTTCACGTGACCGATCTGGCGGACGCGCATGTCAGGGCGTTGGATTGGATACGGGCGCAGAATAAGAGTCTGACGTGCAATCTGGGAAGCGATCACGGCATCAGTGTCAAGGAGATGTTGTCGACCGCACGCGAGGTGAGCGGCAGAGAGATCCCGGCGGAATCGGCGCCGCGCCGCCCCGGCGATCCGGCCGTGCTCTATGCGAGTTCGGAAAAAGCCGCCGAGGCCCTCGGCTGGCGGGCCCGCTTGAGCGACGTGAACACGATCGTCGAGACCACCTGGCGGGTGTACCGGCGGAATCTGGATGAGAAAGTATAAGACCGCACGAATCAGAACCCCGGCGGTGCTCATACCCTATACGGGCCCGATTCTGGAGCCGGGCGCTCAGGATGTCTTTCTGTACCTCCGACCGGAAACCAACGGCGTATTGGTGGAGAGCCTTCTTTTCCGGGTGATCAAACAGGACGACTATGCGGGAAAATGCCGGGTGGTGTATTTGGCCAACATCCCGGGAGAATTCATTATCAAAAACAGGATTATTGAGGAGCATTACGCGGTGAAACTGCGTTTCGCCCGCCGGGGGAAAACGGAGTTCACCCGCTCCATGAGGGAGAAGTTCGAACAGTTCTTCCTGGTGCCGTTTCGTGAGGCGCGCATCATCGGCGCTTTCGAAGCGGTCCGAGCACTCGGGATCTCGGATGAAGATCTCTTCAAGCTCTGGGTGCCGCCGCATCATTATGCGGTGATCAGCGGTCAGACCGTGAAAAAATATAATGATTATTATATCGTCAATTACGATATCCCCGCGATTCTCCATAAAAATTCACGGAAAACCGATCTGGCCGTCATGATCTTTCGTTCCTTTCTTTCCCGAACGGAATTTCACTATATGGTTGAAGAGATGCGGCGGCTGTTGGTGGCGGAACAGGTGGTGGGCGCGGATCGACCCCTGGCCAGAACCTTTCACTATTCAAATGGTCCGTTCGAACAAATTTTGGATGGTATCGGCTATCTTTACAATGAACATGCCCAACACTTGCCGATTCAATCGTTGAGCTTTTGCGCCTATCTCTTAAAGAACGGTATCGATAAAAAGGAAATCCTGGCCGCGATCAGAAAACCGATTATGCGGTTCCGGAACGATCGGGGGGGCATTATCGAGGAAAATCTTTTTTACTATACCGCGGATGAGACGTATGCGGGCGCGCTCGCCAAATACGTTTCACGCCTCTAGCCGGGCGTTGAATTCGTCGAACCAGTTCGTCGGCTTTATGGGAAGATTCCAATTGACCAACGCCGGGTCGGCGGGGTATGATGGAGCACATCACAACCGACATGCACGTTTCGTTTCTTCCCCGTCCGGAATGGACACGGGGGCTTTTCGGAGAAAAAGAACAACGCGTACGAGAAAGGACGGCCCATGGCTTTCAATTACGTCACGCAACTCAACGATCGCATACTGATACAGAACGTCATTGTGAGCGTCTATGACAAGAATTCTTTAGAGGTGATCGTGGAGGCATTGATCGCCTCGAATCCTGAAGTTGTCTTTTATGCGACCGGCAAGACTTACGAACACCTTACCCGGCTGTTGGGCGACCTCGCCGCAGGGCATGTCAATACAATTGCGTCCTACACCGGCCAACCCGAGATGCAGGGAGGTCTTGTGAAGACCCTTGATTTTAAGATCTATCTCGGTCTGCTCTCCGAAACATATAATGATGCGCATCAAGCCGATCTGAAACGAACCGGGGCGATTCCGTTCGACATGGTGATTGCAAATCTTTACCCTTTCCGGGAAGCGATCAAAGACGCGGACTCAACCCCTGAGCACGCGCGGGGCAACATCGACATCGGCGGTCCCTGCATGATCAGGGCGGCCGCCAAGAATTACCATCGGGTGGCGGTGGTGACCGATCGGAACGATTACCGTTATTTGGCGGAGATACTCTCCACCGCCCACGGCAGCCTGGATCTGGACACGCGCTATACCCTGGCGCGGAAGGCGTTTCTGCTCACCGCCGAGTACGACACCGGGATCGCGGAGTATTTCCTCAATACAGGCACAGAGCAGATCCGGCGCACCTATCAGCTTTCCAAAAAAGGAGGCACGGCATGAGCGACCCGATCCGTACGCAATACCGGACAGTGGTCAAGGACCACTTCCCCGAACGGATGGAGGTGCGTTTTTCTGGGCCGAATGGAACGCAGACGCTGGTGTATGAAAAGGTGCTGTGGAATATCGGCGGTGAAGAGCAGGGGCTGCGCTACGGTGAAAACCCCGGACAGGAAGCGGCTCTTTACAAATTGACCGGCGGGCACCTGGCGCTGGGAGAGATCGAATATATCACGCCGGGGAATGCCCTGGCTTCCGCGAGCCAATTGCTTCAGTCCGGTAAACATCCGGGAAAGATTAATATTACCGACGTGGACAGCGCATTGGGCATTCTCAAATATCTTGCGGCAGACCCCTGCACGGTGATTGTCAAGCACAATAACCCGAGCGGGGTCGCGTGCGCGGAGAGTCTGCCCCGATCCTTCCGGGAGGCGTATCTGGCCGACCGGATCGCCGCCTTCGGCGGCGCGGTGGTGATGAACAAAGCCGTGGACAAGGAAACCGCGGAATCGATCATGCGCGAGTATTTCGAGGTGGTGGCCGCCCCCGAATTCGAGGAAGGGGTGTTGGATATTCTCTCCGCCCGTAAAAATCTCCGCGTCATGCGGATCAAAAATATGGACCGCCTGGGTGAGTTCCACGCCGCGCGTTTCCTTGATTTCAAATCGCTGCAGGACGGCGGCATCATCGTGCAGAACTCGTTCAAGCCGGAAGCGATCGTAAAGGAAAAACTGTTGCCGGCGAGGGCGACGCATGAGGGAAACGAGTATGCGATCGCGCGTATGCCCACGGAAGCGGAATACCGGGATCTGATCTTCGGGTGGATCGTGGAGGCCGGTGTGACCAGCAACTCCGTCCTCTACGTGAAGAACAACGTGACGATCGGCATCGGCACGGGTGAACAGGACCGGGTGGGCGTAGCTGAGATCGCCCGGGACAAGGCGTATAAGAAATACGCGGAACGCATCGCCTATGAACGTTACGGAAAGCGGACCGGAGACCTTACCCCCGACGAACACGAGGAGGTGGACGCGGCGGTCAGGAGCAACAACGGAGGACTTTCGGGCAGTGTCATGGTCTCAGATGCCTTTTTCCCGTTTCGGGACGCGGCCGATGTCGGCATCCGCGAAGGTGTCACGGCCATTATCCAGCCGGGGGGCGCCATCAGGGATTACGAATCGATCCAGGCCTGCAATGAGGCCGGGGTAACCATGGTGTTCACCGGGGAACGCAGTTTCCGGCACTGATTTCGGTTGACAAAAAAATAAGGCTTTGTTACATTACATTCAATCAATTCCCGGTTGTGTAATGGTAGCACCACAGACTCTGGATCTGTTCGTGGGGGTTCGAGTCCTCCCCGGGAAGTAACTGGCCCCTTCGTCTATCGGCTAGGACGAGAGATTCTCAGTCTTTAAAGAGGGGTTCGATTCCCCTAGGGGCTATAGGGCCGGCGCGATGCCGGCCTTTTTTTAGGTAGATGGGAAAATGAAATATAAATCTTTTTTGTGTTGTGACAACGGTGCGGTGTACGCGGGGGAGGGCTTCGGCCGGACACCGCCTGAACCCGCCGAACTTGCGGAAGGAAAAACCGGCGTACTTCCCGCCGGGGAAGTGGTATTCAACACCGGGATGGCGGGTTATCAGGCCATTTTTACCGATCCTTCCTATTTCGGACAATTGATTGTCATGACCTATCCACACATCGGTAATTACGGTACTCAGGATCAATGGTCTGAATCCGGACCGGAACCACAGGAACGATCCATGGTGAAAACGCAAGGAGTAATCGTCCGCAGCCTTTACCGGGGACCGGTGCCCCACGGCCGCACAACCTTGGATGAGTTCCTGGACAGGCACGGCGTGTCGGGAATCTCAGACGTCGATACCCGGAGGCTGACGTTGCAAATACGTGAAGAAGGGAATTGCAACGGCGTGATCGTCCGTGCTCCGGATCCTTTTGCGGAAGAGCTTTCCAAAGCCGATCTGGCGCTGGTAAAGAAGTTTTTATCAGGCTTTCCCCGCATGGAGGGAAGGGATCTGATCGGCGACGTCGGGACCGACAAAGCGGTGGTCGTCAACCAGGAAGGGAGTCCCCACGTATGCCTCCTTGACTGCGGCCTCAAGGCCAACATCATCCGGGAACTGACCGCCCTGAACTGCCGAGTGAGCGTGGTCCCTTCCGGATTTTCGGCGGCCGATATTCTTTCCCTGCACCCGGAAGGGATCCTTCTCTCAAACGGTCCGGGAGATCCGGCTGTGCTGTCGCAGCTGGTGAAAACCACCCGCGAGCTCATCGGAAAAAAACCGATTTTCGGCATTTGCCTCGGGCACCAGATTCTGGGGCTGGCCCTGGGAGCGAAAACCTACAAGATGAAATTCGGTCATCACGGCGTGAACCATCCGGTTCGGGACGAACGGACCCGCCGGGTGATGATCACCTCCCAAAATCACGGTTTCTCGGTGGATGAAAAGACATTGCCCGCGGATGCCGAAGTGCTGTTCAGGAACGTCAACGATGATTCGATAGAGGGGATCATACATACAAAGTTGCCCATACTGTCCGCCCAGTTCCACCCGGAATCCGCTCCGGGTCCGAAGGACGCGGAATGGATTTTTAAAGAGTTTTTGAACCTGATAGGCTGACAAGGAGTTGCCACATGCCTCCCCGCAAGGATTTGGAACGGATACTTATCATCGGCTCCGGCCCGATCGTCATCGGGCAGGCATGCGAATTTGATTACTCCGGCACTCAAGCGGTGCGCGCCCTGAAAGAGATCGGTTATCGCGTCATCCTGGCCAATCCCAATCCGGCCACGGTCATGACCACACCGGGTCTGGCGGACCGCGTGTATATGGAACCGCTCAAAGTCGAGTATATGGAACAGATCATCCGGCATGAACGCCCGGACGCCATTCTTCCCACCATGGGCGGACAGACCGCCCTCAATCTGACATTAAAGCTCTACGATGAGGGAATCCTGGCCCGCTATGGAGTTGAGGTGATCGGCGCGAATGTGGAATCCATCCGCAAAGCCGAAGACAGGGGTCTTTTTAAAGAAATGGCCGTGTCAATCGGTCTGGAGGTGCCGCGTTCGGTGCTGACAAAAACCTATGAAGGAGCGAAAAAGATACTGGCAGAGGTGGGGCTGCCCCTCATTATCCGTCCCAGCTTCACGCTGGGAGGGCAGGGAGGAAGCATCGCCTACACGGAAGAGGAGCTTGAGGAGCTTGTCATGCGGGCGCTGGACGAAAGCCCGGTCAATGAAGCGCTGATCGAGGAATCATTGATCGGCTGGAAAGAGTTCGAGCTCGAGGTGATGCGGGACAAGATGGATAACGCCATGGTGGTGTGTTCGATCGAGAACATGGACCCTATGGGCGTACACACGGGGGACAGCATCACCGTGGCTCCGATCCAGACCCTTTCCGATTCCGAATACCAGGCCATGCGTACCGCTTCCCTGGAAACGCTCCGGGCGATCGGCGTCGATTGCGGCGGTTCCAATGTTCAGTTTGCGGTCAAACCGGATACGGGGCGGATGGTGATCGTGGAGATGAATCCGCGGGTGTCCCGTTCGTCGGCTTTGGCCAGCAAGGCTACCGGTTTTCCCATTGCCCGCTGTTCGGCCAAGCTCGCGGTAGGCTATACCCTGGATGAGATCATCAATGAGATCACCGGCAAGACCTATTCCTGTTTCGAGCCGACGCTGGATTACTGCGTTGTCAAGGTGCCCCGGTTTGAGCTTGAGAAGTTTCCCTTCAGCTATGACATTCTCGGGACACAGATGAAATCGGTCGGAGAATCCCTGGCCATCGGACGTTCCTTCATTGAGGCGCTCAACAAGGCCATCCGGGCGGCGGAGATCGGATATGAGGGATTGGACATGCTGAAAGAGGCGGTCAGGGAAAACAGTGAGAAGATCCTTACCTCCGCCCATCCGCTGCGGGTGTTCGCCATCTATCAGGAGCTGAAGAAAAAAGGGAAAGCGGGGATTCCGGAGCTTTATGCCAAAACCGCCTATGACCCCTGGTTTCTGCATGAGATCGCGGATTATGTGGAATTCGAGCACACCCTGACCACGACCCCCTTGGACGCCGCGCTCCTCAAAGAGGCCAAGCGGCGCGGCATGTCGGACAAGCAGATCGCCCGCTTTGCGTCACGCACGACTTCGGATGTCGAACGCATGCGTGAAGAGGAAAAGATTTGCCCCTCCTTTCACTTTGTCGATACCTGCGCCGGAGAGTTCGAGGCCCAGACGCCTTATTTTTACTCCTCATTCGGCGAGATCGATGAGGGAAAGAGCCTCGGGGAAAAGGCCCGGCTGATTATCGCGAGCGGTCCGAACCGCATCGGCCAGGGATTGGAATTCGACACCTGCTGTACGCTGACGTCGATCGCCTACCGGGAGCTGGGCGTCAAGACCATCATCATCAATTCCAATCCGGAAACGGTCTCAACGGATTTCAACGTCTCCGATCGGCTTTATATCGAACCGCTCACATTGGAGACGGTTAAAGAGGTGATTCGTAAAGAACACGTCAAGGACGTGATTGTTCAGCTCGGCGGTCAGACCGCGCTCAATATGACCGAGGCCCTGGAAAAGTGGGGAGCACGAATCGTCGGAACCCCGGTGGCCAGCATCATGGCCGCGGAAGACAGGGCCCTCTTCGCCCGGCTTATCCGGAAGCTTGAACTCACACAGCCTGATAACCGGATCGCCGAGTCAGCTGAAGAAGTGATTCGATACGGGAGGGAAATCGGCTACCCGGTGCTGCTCCGGCCGTCATTCGTTTTGGGGGGACGGGCCATGTTTATCGCGTTCGAAGAATCAGAGCTCACCGCCTATCTTGAAAAACGGATTATCGTGGATAAGGAAAATCCGGTGTTGGTCGACCAATTTCTGGAAGACGCCTTCGAATACGATCTGGATGCGCTGGCCGACGGTCAAAACGTCTATATCGCGGGGATCATGCAACATATTGAGGCGGCGGGCATCCATTCGGGAGACTCAGCCTGTGTGTTCCCGCCGTATAAATCGAAACCGGAGATTTTGGAAGAGATGTCGGCCGCCACCCGTAAAATCGCGTTGGAATTGGGCGTGAAGGGTTTTCTCAATATCCAGTTTGCGGTCAAAGACGACGTCTTGTACGTCCTGGAAGTCAATCCGCGCGCCTCCCGCACCATCCCCTATCTTTCGAAAGCGAGCGGGGTCAATCTGATCGAAGCCGTCGTCAGAATCTGGCAGGGACAGAGTCTTGCCTCCCAGAAACTTTCCGGCGTCGGCGAGTGTAAAACCACCTGGGCGGTCAAGGAAGCGGTGTTCTCATTTGAACGTTTTCAGGAACTGGATCCGGTACTCGGCCCGGAAATGAAATCCACCGGGGAAGTGATCGGGACCGGGGTCACGTTCGGGGAAGCCTTCGCGAAAGCGCAGGCCTCATCCGGCACCATTCTGCCTCGGGGCGGGAAGGTCTTCATTTCGGTCCACGACCAGGATAAAGAGTCCATTCTTCCGATCGCCAAAGAACTGGCGGAGCTGGGATTCACCATCAGCGCCACCCGCGGCACCGCGGAGTTCTTTTATGAAAACGGTATTTTTCCGGAAGTGGTGTTGAAAGTGCATGAAGGCCGGCCCAACATCATCGACCACATGCGAAGCGGAAAGATACAGCTTTTGATCAATACGCCGCTCGGCCGGTTTTCGCAAAAGGGCGATCAGGCGATTCGTATTGAGGCTGTCAAACGAAAAATACCCTACACCACGACCATTTCCGCCGCGCAAGCTGCGGTTGAGGGCATACGCTACCTGAAAAAGCAAGAGAATGAGGTCCGGGCGCTCTAGCCTGATTTTTACGCAGTCCGATGGGTCGTTCCGCGGTCGGAACGCGTAAGGCCGGACGCGTGATCCGGCCTTACGTCATCAGTTCAAGTATCGGTTGATCGCATCCTCTTCATCGGAGTGAGGATCAGTCGCCTCGGGATCATCAGGCAGTCTCTTGATATTCGCATCCTTGTTCCGCTCTTTCCATTCGAAATAATCGTCCGGGTCATCGGGCATGCGCCGGGGATCGGGGATGTCGCTGTTTGAAAGATCGACGGAGGGAATGTCGATTTCAACCCGGACCGTTTTGTCGAATTTCTCCTGACTGTCCATGGCCTTGAAAAACTCATCCCGGCAGATCGTACACTCTTTTTCCAGTACGGTTTCCGGATAGAAAAGTTCCCGTTTGATATCCTCAGGATGACAGTAACTTGACGGGCGCAGCCCCGATTTGGTGCACACGTCAAGGTCCACCAGGCCGCTCGGCCTGTCAAAACGGCGGTTCTCGGAAACCACCTGGAGCCAGTATATCGGAATGTGATTTTCACGGGAGATGTCTTCCACTGATGCGTTGCGGGAGATGCCCTGCGCGCGCAGCTCATTCTCAGCTTGGGCGGACAATTCTTGATACTCTTTCCGGTCTTTATCAAGTTGCTCATGAATGCGGCGCATATATTTTGCCCAGATCGGCGCGGCCAACGTCGCTCCCGTCCGATGCGTACCGAGCGAACCGCCTCCCTTGTCGAATCCGAACCAGACCGCGGTGGTGAAGTAGGGGGAATAGCCGACCGTCCAGGCGTCATGCCAGTTCTGGGTGGTTCCCGTTTTCCCGGCCAACGGATAGGAGATGTCTCCCAGGTATCGTTTCGCGTAACTGATGGTGCCGTACTGGACCGTACCTTGCAGAATATCGGTCATCATATACGCGGTCTGCGGTTTTATAAGCTGGGGAAGTCCGCCGCCGTATTGTGTTTTTGCCACCCGTTCTTTTTCTGGTTCAAGGATGATCCGTCCGTTCCGGTCCTTGACGTAGAGAATGGCGATCGGCTCGATTCCTTTTCCGCCGTTGGCAAACGTGGAAAAGGCGCGGGCCATGCTCAAGGGAGACGTTTGGATGATGCCCAGAGCCAGGGACCAATAACGGGGGAACATCCGTTGAATTTCCGCCGGATCGTGTACGCCGAGCAGTTTGCTCGCCATACTGATGGCGGAGTCAAACCCGATCATCTGCAGTACATTGATCGCGGGAATATTCAAAGAGAAGCACAGGGCATCTCGCGCGGGAACGTCTCCCCGGTAATGATCTCCGTAGTTGTTGGGAATATACAGCCGGCCGTTCTGTTCCTGAAAATACATCTGAACGTCTTTCAGGATGGTGGAAGGCGTGATCTTCCGCTCCTCAAGCGCCGCTGAATAGAAAAGCGGTTTAAAGGAGGAACCGGGATTGACCGCGGCCTGGGTCGCGTAATTTATCTGGTTGTCCGAATTGAACTCGCGGCCGCCCACCATGGCGTAGATATAACCCGTATACGGATCGATCGATATCAGCGCCCCTTGAACCTGGGTGCGTTTGGAGCGCTTGAGCTGCCAGCCGTAGGTTTCCTTGGTCACATCCTTGGCCCCGGAGAAACCGAAGAGGCCGGACACGATATCAACGGTCGGGTTGATGTCGTCCGCATACGTATCCAGGGTGTTGATCATATGCCGCCGCTTGTCGACGTGCATGTGCGGCATATTGTAGGAAAGGGAGAGAAGGTCCAGCAGAGGCACAAAATAAGATTCGGCGGCGGTTTCCTTGATGCTCAGTTCCTTGCTGTAATCTTGATTGACTTCTTCCAGACGATCTTTCATGAGCGCTTCCGCCTCCGTCTGGAAGTCCAAGTTCAAGGTGGTGTAAATCTCAAGTCCGTCCTGATACACGTTCAAGTTGCCGAATACCATCTCATCCAGTTGCTGGAGGACGTACATGGTGAAATACGGCGCCAAGTCCTTGCGGAGAGTAAACGCCCCGGCTGCCGATTTGGTGATATCGAAATTCTTCCAGTAGTCCTCAAAGGAAGCCAGCGCCGTTTCCCGGTCGATATATCCCAGATCGACCATGTCATTCAGAATGGTTTCTTGCATTTTGCGGGCTTTGACCGGGTTCTTACGGGGGGAATATTCGTTCCAGTTGGCAAGTTGTATGACCAGCATGACCGCTTCCGCGGGGGTGATATCACGCACCGAATGACCGAAATGAAACTGAGACGCGGCCTCCACACCGTAGCAGCCGTGGCCGAAGTACATTTGATTGAGGTAGAGTTCCAGAATCTCGTCTTTGGAGAGCTTTTTTTCCAGCTGCAGGGCGTAGTAGAGCTCCACGATCTTCCGGAAGATGGTGCGTTCATTGCGGTTGGCGTACAAGAGACCGGCCAACTGTTGGGTGATCGTGCTGGCGCCGACCAACGGACCTCCCATCACGTTGTTCACCGCGGCCCGGGCCGTGCTCCAGAAGTTAAACCCGCCGTGGTTGTAAAAATCCCGGTCTTCACGGGTCAGGATGGCTTGAATGAGAAAGGGCGGCATTTCATTGATGGAGACGATTTCCCGCTTCTGTTCGGCGAACAGCTCGGTGATGAGTCTTCCTTTGATGTCGTAAATCTTGGAGGCTTCCGCCATCTTGACGACGCCGAAATCCTCCTGATTGATGTTATTGACCACACCCGCAAAGGTTGCGCCGACGCCCAGCCCGATTACCAAACAGAATCCGACCAGCATCAACGACAACAGCCTTACGATATGGGTTTTTTCGATCTTCATAGCCCTAACTTAGACCCCGCGCCGTCCTTTTGTCAAGTGGAACCTTTTGGGGCGGTTTTTCCGGCAAAAAAAGAGAGGCCGATTACAAGTAACCGGCCCCTTGAAGTGTCGGTGAATATAGTAAACTGGGAGGGGAACTATATTGTTACCGACACAATTATTATCGTCGTGTCATTGGTATTATTTACTATTTTATTTCAAAAATATAGCAAATTTTTTAAAAAATGACAACCGGCTCGACGGTTGAAGGACGCTTCAAGACCCAGCCCGTCACGCGCCTAATGAATCGTCTTTTCCGGCAAAATACCGTCCGGATCGATCGCCTGGCCGTGTTTTCTGATTTCAAAATGCAGATGGGGGCCGGTGGTTCTGCCGGTCATTCCCACCCGGCCGATGACGGCGCCTCCTTGTACAAAGTCGCGTTTCCGCACCAACACCCGTCCCAGATGGCCGTAGACGGTCTCATATCCGCCCGGATGGGCAAGGATAATATACGTCCCGTAGCCGGGATCGGAACCGATTTCCTGAACTTTCCCCTCCCGGGCGGCCATGACGTCGGATCCGATCGGCGCGGCCAGATCGATGCCGTTATGAAAATGGGGACGGCCGGAAAACGGGTCGGCCCGGACTCCAAAGGAAGATGTCAGCCGAACATTTCTGACCGGAAACCTGAACAAAAGCTTGAGGAAATAGGCGCGTTCGATCGGGTGAAAGCGTTCGCCTGGGAAAAAGTAAAATTGCTCCTCGCCTCCGTTGCGATCGATTGAGAGACGGATCGCGTGTGCACTTTGTTCCGTGCGCCAGGAAAGCATTATCTCCTCCAACGGATTTGAAGGCACCGCGGGAACGAACAGCCCGGGAAGATTCGGGATGAGGATCTCCCGTTGTCGGCTGAAATCAGACGCTTGAGCCCATCGGTTGAGACTGGCCAGCGTCTCATACGGCACATTGACGCGGGCGGCCACGGAAAACAGGGATTCATTATCCCTGACCGTATACGTGAACAAAGCAAGCTGCGGTGTCCGCTGGGGACGGTTTCGGGAGACGGCCTTATAATAACTTTCCACGTCGTGCTGTTGCTGTAAAAAAAGAATATCCCGCGTATGCAGCGTATCGATTCTGGGATAGGCCGGATCAGCGCCGAGCGCGGTGCCAAGGAGCGTGAGAATAAGTGTGTGACATAAACGTTGTGTCAGACGGCTCATGTTTCTTTTCTCTGTGAAGAATCAACGGTTCATTTTCCGTAGTACCAAGGGAAATTCTGATTCTTCTAAAAGGACCTCGAAAAATCATTTTTATTACTATCGGTTTTTTCGAGGTTCCTTTTTTATTGTCGCCATTTTTTGAGAAAAGAAAAAGGCCGAAATAGCCACCCAAAAGACCGCCAAGGGCAGCCACAGCCCGCGGAAAACGAATACCGCGCTCCAATAAAGATAATGAATCGTGAGCAGGACCGAGCAGAAAGAGAAAAGAAATGAGCCGAAAAGCGCTCGGCGGCGGGCACGCAGCAGCATAAGGAGAGAGAGAACAAAAAGCAGGGCACCGCCCGGCGCAGCCGCCAGAAACGCGGGGTGGAAGGGAACGGAAAGGAATTCCTCGGAGAGTAGGGTCCCGCTCACCAAGGCGGCGGCGACCTGCAGGACCAGGAAAAGCATCGTGACGGCGAATTTGGCCAGCCCGAGCATGAACTCGGCACGCCGTATGCCGCGTACGGCCCGAATAAGCTTCAGGACAAAGACGATTATCGGTAACGAGAAAATCCCCGCGAGTACCACGATCGTATAAAGAGAACGTAAATTTGTCGCCGCGTACCACAGCGGATACACCACCGCCAACGCGACTACCCCCAAAATCGCGGCGAATACCGCAATAACGGCCAGATAGCGCAGGGCCCGCAGAAGCAGCGAGGCCGAGCCGGTGAAAGAGAATCCCCGGAATTCCTGTTCGGAAAGAGGCGTTTTCATATGTTCCATTTATTATTTCATCCTCTTCTGTAGAAATTCAAGTTCTTTTTTATATGAGATGACTTCCTTTTCACGTCCCGCGGCCGTCCCGGTGGTGATCATATGACCAAGGACATTCATGATTTCCCGATCGATACCCATGGTGGGGTATATCTGTTTGAGCGCCAGATAAATCAAATATGCCTTACGAAAGCGGTCAAACGCCTCCGCCGGATCGCCTTTTTCCTCAAGAATGAACCCCTGAGCCATGTAATCCTTGGCGATGCCCAGAGTATTCTCCACTTTTTTATCATACTCCAGGGCCTGCTCGGAATAGGAGAGGGCCTTGTCGTACATTCCCTTCTCGGAATAGATGGAGGCGATCATGTAATAGTTGGACGCAAGTTCCTCGTACCGCTTCAGACGCAGATTTATGGCGGCCGCTTTTTCGATTGAGCGCAAAGCCTCGTCCTTCTGTCCCAGCTTCTTCTGAACAGAGCCCACATTATGATAAATCACCGCGGTTTCCCGTTCCGGGATTCCCTGAGATTCGTAACGGAGCGCTTCCTGAAAATAGGTTTGGGCTTTTTCCAGGTCGCCCGCATGCAGGTGCACTTCACCCATTTTATTGGCCACTTGGGCCAAGAGGGCGGGGGAATTGAGCTTTTGGGCTATCGTGAGGGCCGTGTTCAGGCTGCCCAGGGCGGCAGGATAATCGCCTTTGGCCGTATACACGCTGCCGATCGAACTGTACGAGTTCACCATGCCCGCTTCATTGTCGACCGTCACGTTGTAGGCCAGAGCCAGAAGAAAAAATTCAAGCGCTTGGTCGTACAGTCCCCGGTTGAAATAATCATTACCGAATTGCGTATATTCGGCCGCTTGGTCTTTTTTCTCGGTAATCGTTTCCTGCTGACTGGGAGCGGTGGAGCAGGAAAAAATCAGCCCGGCGAGCAGGAGGGCGCTCAATATCCGCATCATCAGAACGCCTCGTCCCGGAAACTGCGCAGGGTGGTGGGCTGTTCCCGTTCCCGGGTGATGCCGCCGCGGATCAATGGATTATTGCTTAAGCCTTCCAGTACGTCCTTCCCCTTGTCGAGCGTTTCCCGGCCTTGCTCCAAAAGGCCCGCTATTTGGGGCGCGGTGCCGCTGATAAAGGAGGCGAACCGCTGCAGCTCGATCGACATGGTCTCTATATTTTGTAAAATCGTGACGATCATGGGGAAAATGGTCTCACCCGTCGGATCAAGCAAACGCGGGATCAGACCGTCGATATCGGAGGTCAGTTTTTCCAGATTCCCCACCGTACCCGCCAAACCGGTCAGCATCTGTCCGAGCGGCCCCGACGTATCGCCTTCCAGAGCCCTGGCCAGAGCCACGGTGGTGGTGGACAGGCTCTGGACGATCTGATCCAATTCTTCCGCGTTGTTTTTGAAAAAGGTATTGACCTGGAAGGTGATCTCATCCACGTTTTTGATAATGGCTGAGATTGTATCTTCACTTTGTTCCGGAAGCTCGGCCAGATTGAAGGCGGTAATGGTTTTCCCCTGTGCGGAATCGACGGAAGGGATCGCCTGGCCGTCTCTTAAGGGGGCGCTTTCCGATCGACCCGGATAAAAGAGCAGTGAACTGCCCAGCGGACTTGACGCCAGCTCGATGACGGAATTGAGTTTCACCTTCGAATAGTAGGTGTCATAAATATAGTAATGGACCACGACTTCGTTTTTGTCGTTCATTTCCACGGATGACACCTTGCCTATCTCGAAGCCTTTGAAGGTGATCGGCATGCCCCGGCTGATCCCTTTTCCGCTTTGGAAGAATGTGTAAAAATAATAATTCTTGGCGAACCAGCGTTGGTTTGCGCCCAGCACAATTATCACTCCCAGAAGGCCGATTATGGCCACTAAGACAAAGAGTCCCACCAGTTTGTCGGCGAATCGAATGGCAAACCGCATACCGTCTAGTCTAGTGCTTTTCCCGGAGTCTGTCAATGAGATGAGTCAGGGGGTGTGTTTCCGCCGGCGTTTTCCGTTTCCGCCATGGTGACCTCGGATAAAATTTCCCGTACGGCGGGAAATGTGCTGAACCGGACCTCATCTTTGGGACCGGCCTGCAAGAGCCGGCCTTGTTTCAGGACCACCAGATAATCGGTGAACAGGGAGAGAATTTCCGCGTCATGGGTGACGGCCACCATGGTGGCGTGGCGCTGTTTTTCCCGCCAGAGAACGCGCATCATCTTTCGTCGCATGGACAAGTCGACAGAGGCGGTCGGTTCATCCAAAAAAATCACATCCGGGTCGGTTATCAAGGCCCGTCGGAAGGAGACCATCTTTTGTTCTCCGGTGGAAAGCTGGGCCGGCCGTAAGTGGAGTGAATCCAAAAGAGTGATCTCGTCAAGGACCGCCGTTACCCGCTCTTCAATCTGGGATTGCAGCAATTCAGGAAAATGAAAGTGTAATGGGAGGGAAAGATTTTCCAGGATACTCTTGTTCGCCCATAGCGCCGAGTCTTGAAACACAAAGCCGTTCCGGCGACGGATGGCGATGAGTTCTTTTTCGGTGTACGCGCTGTACTCTCTCCCCTCGATCAGCACCTGTCCTTTGTCGGGGATCAAAATGCCGGCGATCACTTTAAGGAGCGTACTTTTGCCGCAACCTGTCGGACCGAGAATCAGCGTGAACTGTCCGGCCGGAATGGTGAGCGACACATCATCCAGCACCCTGTAATCATTCGAGTACACCACCACGTTTTTCAGTTCGATCGCAGTCCGCATGACATCTGGATCCTTTTTAAGGTTTGTAGAACATCAACACCAACATCACGTCCGCGATGATGCAGAGTGCGAAACTTTGGACGACCGCCCGGATGACCACTTGCGGGGTTTCAGTCGTGGCGGACCGGACACGAAACCCCTGGTAGGAGGCCACAATGGAGATAATGGCCCCGAAAATCAGACTCTTGATCAGAGAGGAAAGAATATCCCCCAGCTGCAGTTCGGAGAGAAGATTCTGAAAGTATTCAAGGAGCTGGATGGGCGTGAACAGCTGGGTGATCAGAAAAGAGGCGAACAGGCCGAAGAAATTGAAATACAATGTCAGCATGATCAGGGAGACGGTCACCCCCAGGAAGCGCGGCACCACCAGGTACGAAATCGGATTGATGCCGACCGAGACATAAGCC
>OMKS01001564.1_pt1 | contig 20251 bp, 16 predicted proteins | sample 1674721 | NCBI WGS metagenome assembly OMKS01 (sample SAMN06264996, study PRJEB25208) | sediment metagenome | isolation source: hot spring sediment | place: USA: California | collected 2014-09-02
AGTCATATCCATAATATAGTTAAAAAACTTCTTGTAAATTGCACCATGCTCCTTCTCATCGATAATTGATGGCTCGTTAAAATTGATGATCGGGCTGGTCTCGGTAAGACCGTAGCCTTCGCTGAGCTGAATATTCATGGCCCTGAAAAAGGTACATATCTCTTTCGAGAGTTTGCCCCCTCCTGATGCAGCCAGAACGAGCCTGTCCATTCCCATGATGGCCTTCAGGCGGTCAAATACAAGCATGTTGGCAATACCGAACATATTGAGCTGAAACAGTGATATCCTTTTCCCCGTGGCCATGCCCTCGGCATATATCTCGCCCTTCTTGACAGCCCATTCGAACAGGTATCTGTATACCGGCTTCTGCCTTGAAATGTTCGAACGGATCGCATCATAGGTCTTCTCGAAAAATCTGGGGATAGTGGTAATCACATTCGGCCTTACCTCAAGGAGGTCCCGCGCGATAGTTTCATAGCTTTGTGCAAATGCCAGAATACCGCCCAGATACAACCCCGCCACATGATAGTCCGTGGTTCTTCCATAAGAATGGCACAAGGGCAGATGAACCAGGGATATAAGGTGCAGGTCCTTTTCTTTCTGCCTTACCATGAGTTCGGATCTTGTAGTCTGTATTATATTGGAGATGAAATTCCGCTGGGTGAGCACCACACCTTTGGGTTTTCCCGTGGTGCCGGATGTATAGATGACAGATACAATATCATCAGGGACAACCTGCCGGATCTTCTCGTCTATGGCTGACGCCGATGACTTGTCCCTGCCCTTGCTCATAATCTTTGAAAAGGTATGAACATTCTCTTGCGCAGAGTCGCTCCACGGCCCCATGACGATAACAGGAATATCCTTCAAGTCCTGGCTGCACTTCCGGATATCCATGATTTGAAGTGCTTTGTCCCTGGTGGAAACAAAAATGGCCTTGGGAAGAGAATCCCTTATCATGTATACAAGCTCCTCTGTGCTGCATGTAGGGTAAAGAGGAACCCCGATGGCCCCGCAGGCCTGTATCGCCTGGTCTGCAATTATCCATCTTGGTCTGCTTTCCGCAATGACAACAACCCTGTCGCCTCTGTCTACCCCGAGATCGATCATCCCCCCGGCCAGATCGAGAACCTGTTCACGGGCCTGTCTCCAGGTTATGCTGCGAAACTCATTGATCGGCGCACCATCATCATCAAACCTTGCCATAAGAAAAGGATACTCATCACCATATCTTAGCGCCCGATTATGGAACAATCCGCACAAGGTATCTTCCCTGTATGCCATAAACCCTCCAACCTAATGTAATGAACTAACTCGCAGCAAGCTTTAGAGGTATCATAAATCTATTTTTTTTACCCCCCCACCTTCATCCTCTCCCACAGGGGGCGAGGACTAAGATGCGAGAGCTGCAAGCAGCTTACGTATCAGCTAATAAAGCCCTATGTTGTCCCTGAATATAACGCGGACATCAGGCTCCGGTCATCTATTTAAGGGCCTAACCTGGAGAAATATCGGAGGATATGGCCCGGTGCATATATTGTATTACAATCTTAAAGACATTTCACAAAAATGCAAAGCCTTTTATATTCATACCAATTTCTTTCAAGAAGGAGAGGGCCAGAGTGAGGGGGTATTAATAAAACAGCTCTTGATACCTCTAAAGCTTGCTGCGAGTTAGTTGTTCGGCCCTGCCCTTTGTAAACCAGATTTCCCTTGTTAACATGGCCTTGAACCACGTATAATATCTGACAGTACACTGTATGAGGAGGGATACATATGGCCGAAGAAAAGATATTAATCGGAAAGGTAACCCACTACTTCGGAAAAATCAGTGTTGCAGGTATTGAACTCAGCGGAAAGCTCAAGGTGGGGGATACCATATTAATAAAAGGTGCAACAAGTGATTTTGAAGAGAAGATAGATTCCATGCAGATCGACAACGATTCAGTAGCCGAGGCAAACGCAGGAGATCTCATCGGCATCAAGGTAAAGGAAAAGGCACGGATCGGCGACGACGTGTTTCTGGTAATCTGAGATCGAACATCATTACAAATCCGTATAATACCTGTGCAGGTGATGTCTGAACATTCTCAGGCATCATGGAAGGTTATCCAGTATCAGGAACAGGAGGGGCCTTTTCTACCTCTACAGTCACTTCAACTGTCGGTGCCTGACCGCTCTTGAACCTTATCTCCGGCTGCGCCACAAGCTTTACCTCGATGGTTGTGGTCTCTCCTATCTTACTTAAATCTATCGGTTCGGTGTTGACCAGTGTCTTGTCCTTATCTTTTATAATGGCTGAGTGGGCCTGAATGGATACCATATCGGGATTTGTGGATATACTTTTAAGCATCAGGCCGGAAGGAATGGATTTTATGGTTTTTACCCTGACCGGAACATTCAGATCCTGGAGCCTGTACGCATTGATTGTTATCTTCTCGGGCTGTATATTCACCAGAGACAGGTTCGACGGTATCTTTATCCTTTCCCTGGAGAGTGCTATCTCCTGCTCGCCTTGTTTAAGCGATGAGAGATCGACTGAAATCTTCATGGTAGAGGGATCAAAAAGGTCGAACGCCTGGGTCGGCCCCAGGATGGAGACGGTCACCGCTTTATTGGTAAGGCCGTCAACCTCCCATCCATGGGCTATATTACGGTATTCAACAGGCACGATAAAATCCCGCTGGATGGATTCTTTCTGATAGCCGAATGCAAACCACAGGCCCAGAGCAAGCAGCACGGCCACAGCCTTCTCAAATGTGTTCTTGCGCACCCAGTGAAAAGGCATGTGCTGACGCTGTGCGGGTGTCTCATCCTCATAGTATTCTGCTATGATAGAGGCAAGCTCATTGGCGTTCTTGACATACCTGAGCCTCCCCTCATGGGCAACGGAAATGGAACCATGCTCTTCCGATGCTACAATGCACAGGGCATCACAACGTTCGGTCAGACCAATGGCTGCAGTATGGCGCAGACCATACCTGCCGAATTTTTTGGTTTCAAGAGACAGCGGAAGATGGCAGCCGAATTTCATCACACGGCCTGCATCTATAATAACCGCACCGTCATGGCCTATGGAATGTTTATCAAAAATGCTGGCAAGAAGCGGCTGGCTCAACATCCCGTCCAGGTCAAACCCACCCTTCAGATGTCTCTCCAGGGGATCTCTTCCCTGAAGTACTATTATCGCACCTATCTTTTTCAGGGCAAAGTCTGTCATGGAGTCGACCACGATCTCGGTCTCCGGTGGCAGGTCCTTACGCTCTCCCTTTTTCTGTGTCTTGCGTATGGAGCCCCACGTGGCGAGACGCTCGAAAAATCTCCTGATATCCTCCTGAAAAATGACGACAAGCGCAATAAGGAGAATCGCGAAAAACCCCTGAAGAACCATTGATGTAAGATAGAGGTGAAAGATCCGTGCAAATATATAGATTGCACCGAGAAGGCTTATTCCTACAAAAACAAACCGGGAAGCCGTATTTTTGAACCAGATGAATGCGACATAGATCAGAATGGAAATAATGAGTATATCCAGAAAGTCCTGTATCCTGAAGCTGCTGATCATGGCCATTATACTGTCAATCATTGAATAAACACTGCCTCCTTTTTCTTGATAACATCAATAAATATTAATCGGCATTCCGCTTTCAAATCCATGCGGCAGAATTATGCACCCTTTATACCTCTTCAGCTTTTATCGGCAACAAGATTCTCATTATCTAAACAACGATATTTCGTTATCTGTGAGATGAGTCTTCATTCAACAATTTTGTTTTACCGGAAAAGCAAGTGCAATGGATTTCCGCCATTGCGATAAGCTTTTTTCAACTCGCCCAGGTCTCCTCCAAACGCAGCGGCAATCAGTACTGCCTGGTTGATGAGTGTTGTCTTGATGATGCCGTGCTTTATCCATCGTCTGCCCGATGTCATCAGTGGCGCATCAGCCTGTCGGATATGGCCCAGTTTTCTGGCCTTCTTAACGAGATAGAGATCCTCCAGAATAGGGACTTGTGGATAACCTTGAAGCCTGTCGAAGACCTCCCTTGCGAGGAAAAATCCCTGATCCCCATAAGGTCTCCCCAACATCCGTGATCTGATATTTGTGCCAAATTCAACCAGACGCATTCCCGGAATGCTGCCCATCAGAGCGAATCGGAAATGCCCCAGAGATACTCCCGGCTGTTTCATGACATGGCGGACATGCCTGTCCCAATCAGGTGGTAATTCCGAATCGGCATGCAGAAAAAGAAGAAGTTCACCCGTTGCGTTTTCAGCGCCGTGGTTCATCTGCAGGGCTCTGCCCTCACGGCTTTCAAGAATCTTTGCTCCTTCCAATGCCGCGATACGGGAGGTGTCGTCGGTGCTCCCACCATCTACGACAATGGCTTCCACATTGAACCCTCTACGCACGGAATGCAGGCAGCGCCGGATGTTCTTTTCTTCATTGAGCGCGGGTATGATCACTGAAATCATGGCAGGAATATCCTGCGGCTCATCCACATCGCTCAAGACAGGCAGTGTTTTATATGAATCTGCTTTGTCAGCTGTTTGCCGGAAAACACGATTCGTTCCCCATTCTATATTCGAGAACAGATGTGGTTGCACCCGGACAAGCCCGATCATATAGTACCCGCCATCAACAGCCGGGCCAATCACACAGGGACTTTCACCCAGCAGCCGGAAGGCGTCGAGCATATTCTGCGCACGGTTATCGGGGCAATCACATCCCGTGATGACAATTCTGGAAGCGCCGTTTTTAAACCCATCTGAGAAAGCACGCTCCATCCGTTCTCCAAGATCCCCGTTTCCCTGCTCAACATACTGACAGTCCCCGCCCAGCCAGTCACGCATCTGGATCATGGTTCCTCCGGTAAAACGTACCTGTATGGGCACTTGGGTCAAACGGGCCTGCTCAATCGTATACTCGGTCATCCTCTTTTGAAATTCCGCTGCTCCCTCTGGCCCAAGAAAAGGGATCAATCGTGTCTTCGCCTGGCCGGGCAGAGGAAACCGTGTGAATATAACCAGCAATTCTTTTGATGCTTTATCGGCGTGCTGATTCATGGCAGTATTTCCAACTTTTTTTACCATCACTTTAATAAATCCAGTTTTTCTCCTTAAGCCGCCGCCAGGTCGTTCCCGGCTATTGAGGACCAGAAGAAGCCCTCTTCAATGTTTCTGCTTTTTAAAATATCGGCTTATTGCCGGAACCGGGAGATGAATCGTTTATCAACGAGATTTTTAAGCATGAATGCCCATCTTCCCCTCAAGACAAGCGGTTTATAAATCAGTATTCCATCATCGTTGCCAAGATTGAGTATCTGAAGATAGTTCTTCTGAGGTACGAATTCCTTCAATGTCTCTCCCCTGATGCTTGCAAGGATATTATACAGAATGCTGGGAGCCTGTCGGACTGCATATACCCCGACCATATCGAGTTGTTTGGTATCAAGGGTTATACAGTCGCCGCCGCCGAAAATATTCGGCTGAGATGTGCTGCGCAGACATGAGTTGACCACCAGAGAACCATTCCCGGCTGTCTCGATACCTGAATCATAAAAGATCTTGTTTGGCCGGGCCCCTGTAGCAATGACACATATGTCATAAGATATATCACTGCCATTTCTCGTATGCGCAATTCCTTTGTCCAGGGAGGATATCAGAGAATTAAAAAGTATGGTTATACCTCTGCCTGTGAGGGAATCACGGGCATGGATTCCCGCCTTGTCTGGAAGCCGGGGCAGCAATGATCCATCCGGTCCGGCAAGGATGATTTCCGCCCTGCCTCTGTTTTGACTCACAACCCTCCAGATATTACCTGCAACTTCAACACCGGCTGGACCCGTTCCGATCACAAGTATGCGTGGAACAGATGTGGCGGTCATAGAAAGAATCGTCTGTCTGAGGGCATAGAGATTGCCGATAGGCTTCACTGGAAATGTTTCTCTTTCACCCCCCTGAATACTCTCAACCTGGACACGGCTGCCCAGGTTGAATGATGCGATATCATACTCAAAAGTTTCTCCGCCCTCGGTAAACAGTCTCTTCTTATATGGATCTATGCCTGTCACATACCCCTTGACGAACCGGCCCCCCTTTTTCTCAATCAGTCCTTGTATATCGATACGGACATCATCGGGTGCATATATCCCCGAAAGCAGCCCGGGACCCATACCGGAATAGTAATGATATCGGTCCGGCCCTATAACGGTGATCTCAGCGCCTTGACGGACCAGCCTGTCTGCATGTTTCAGGGAGTATAGGTGAGCATGCCCGCCACCGGCAAAAACGACCCTCGCAAAGTGTTTCATATTCTCCTATTGCCTCTTGTTCCGACAATGCGTTTCCTCACTGTACAGGGGGTATATTCAAGACAGGATTTAACAGGATCAGGCACAATGTCCATATTCTGCAAAAAGCAATGCGTGGAATGTGACATCTCTTATTTTTCAAGAGCCCCCTGACATGAAGATCCTGCACCGGCAGTGCAGGAAAAACAGTGGTTACCGAGAACGATCTCCCGCTTACTCAACCTTTCGAAGTCAAACTCATGGATATGTTTCGAGGAAGGACATGCAACCGTAAGATCCAGCATCTGGTTGAAGTCACAGTCATACAGGCGGCCATCCCAACCTACAGACAGGGTATTACGACACATCAGACATTGAATGTTGGAAGGGTTAAAGGACGTATTAAGGGCGTGCATATAGTCTTCGAAATTCTCTGAACGTACAAGATAGTCGAGGTACCTGCCCACCGGTGAGTTTACCAGGCAGTAGAGTGTATTGAAGACGACGCCGTGCTCATTTTTCAGCCTGGTCTTGTATTCATGCTCCAGGGCCTGCTGTGACCCGGGCAGGTAGGTGCCAACCGGATTGTAGACAAGATCCAGAACCAGTCCGCTGTCCGGTTTGCCGTATCCACGCTCATTGAGCAGATGGATTACTTCAAGGATTCGCTCGAAAATGCCGTTCCCCCGCTGCCTGTTGACACGGCTCTCGTGGTAATCAGGCAGGGAGGCGATGATTTCAACTCTGTTGTCTGCATAGAGATCAATAAAGTTCTCATAGGAGTTTTCGAGGAGGATCACCAGGTTCGATCGGATCATGAGTCTCCTCTCAAGTTTGGCGGCATCCTTAATAAACCATGGAAGTTCGGGATTCATCTCGGGAGCTCCACCAGTGATATCGATCGTGCTGATGGGATGTTTGCGCAACACACCGAGGCAGGCATCGAAGACTTCGCTTTTCATGATCTCAGGTCTGTCCGGGCCTGCTTCGACATGGCAGTGTCTGCATGAGAGATTGCACCGTTTGCCCACGTTCACCTGAAGTATATCGATGCTGTCGGCGCGAATGGGTGAGCTTATCCTCTTATGAAACGATATGTTCAGCGGATTGTCATTGAGCAGTTTTATCTGTTCCGAAGACGTCATACTACATTTCCTTCTTTTTGATGATCTTCCTCATCTGGGTGGAATGGGCCAGGACATCACCGGCTGTCATGGCTGCACCAACGTGCACCGCCTCCATCATCTCATCGCTGGAAACACCGAGTGAGAGGCATTTATTCGTATATGCATCGATACAGTAGGGACAATGACGCACGGTCGCCACGGCAAGGGCGATCAATGCCTTCTCCCGTTCAGTGAGCGCACCTGGGCCGGTGGCCTGGGTGTAATACTCGAAGAACTTCTTGCCCTCCTGCGGTGCACACTCGGTTATATTGGGAAAGTCTGCCAGATCCTTCGGATCATAATAATTGTCGGACATGTTCAAGCCCCTCCATTCTTTGATACAGGATACTATAACTACACATAATACTTCATTGCCCCCCGGGAGGTAACTGGTGAAGAAATCTGGATATCGCCACACCTATCTCAGCAGGGGAATCCTCCTGAATGAAATGGCTCCCTTTGACCGTGATTTCCAGCTGATGAGCCCAGGTGCGACAGAAATCCCTCTGTTTTCCTGTGAGAATAACACCGGGGTCTGCATTGATGAATAATTTCGGCACATCACAAGACTTCAGCCATGCTCCATAGGACGATACGATATCATGTACATCGGAAGGTTCGCCATCAATGGGGATCTCCCGCGGCCACGTCAGCATCGGGCGCCGGGACTCGCCAGCTTCCTGATATGGACGCCGGTATACGTCTAATTCTTCTCCGGTGAGACCACGCAATACGCTGGCAGGCAGAAGGAGTTCGATAAAAATATTCTTTTCCAGCACCAAGTCCTCCCCTGCGGGTGACCGCAGTCCCTGGAAGATGGGCTGAGCCTCTTTCGGCCACATGTCCCAGGTTACCGGCTGGACGATGGCCTCCATATACGCAATGGCCTTGATCCGTTCAGGGTGGCGGAATGCCCAATAAAATCCAAGCGCAGAACCCCAATCATGAATGACCAGGGTTACGTTATTATTCAACTTCATGGAGTCAAACCAGGCATCCAGGTAGCGTGCGTGGTCTGCAAACCTGTAGGTGCACCCGGGGACTTTGTCGGACTCACCCATTCCGATCAAGTCAGGAGCCAGACAACGGCCATCCTTTTCAAGGTGCGGAATAATGTTTCGCCAGAGATATGAAGAGGTCGGGTTCCCATGAAGAAAAACGATCGGGTCTCCCCTTCCTGTATCGATGTACGCCATCTCAGCATTGAGAACAGGTATCCGATGGCGCATATAGGGATCAATCGGGGAAACGGTTTGCTTTTCCATATGACGTCCTCCTTGATCATTTGTTATTGAATGTTTGTGTTATACCATAGCCTCGGGATATTTATAAATTTTTAATCTCATTGTCCAGTTTCAGGCAGATTGCATGCCCTGCCCTTGAGATTGAACAGCACTCTGAGCACGGTCTTGGTCTTTTCAGAGAAGATCTTCGATGCGAACAGATCGCCTGCAACGCGCTTGGAGATCTCGGACATGGTGGGATAGATATGCACAGCACCCGCCATGGTCGAAAGCTTTGTCCCTGCAGAAAGCGCCATGACCCATTCGTGGATGAGCTCGCCTGCGTGTGCACCGATAATCTGGCAGCCGAGCAGGGAACCTTTCGGACTCACGAGCATCTTGATCTTTCCGATCGACTCCCCTTCTGCAAGTGCCCGGTCGTTATCCACGAAGTGCTCTTCAATGACCCGGTATTCGGTACCTTCTTTCCGCGCGCGTTTTTCATTGATCCCGATGCTCGCAACCTCGGGGTCGGTGTAGGTGCACCACCCGATCTTTGTGTAGTCGGCTTTCCTGGGCAGGCGAAGCACGGCGTTGGTCAGCGCGATACCGCCTTCATAGCCTGCCACGTGTGTGAAAGGCATGACTCCGTTGATGTCACCGCACGCATAAATATGAGAAATATTGGTCTTCATTCTCTCGTTGGTATGGACCCCCCTTGGAGTGTACTTCACCCCGGCGGCATCGAGATTGAGGCCCTCGATATTGGGTTTTCGCCCGGCAGAAACGAGGATGGCATCCCCCTCCATGACGCGGGTTGTTCCTTCCCCTGTTGAAGGCCCGACTGTAAGTGTAATCTTTCCGCCGATCGACTCAGCACTGACAGCCTTGGTATCGGTATGGATCTGTACACCCTCTGCCTCAAGACGCCCTTTCAGGATATCGGCAAGGTCCGCGTCTTCAGGACCAAGGATCTGGCCCATGAATTCCACTATACTCACTTTTGAACCAAGGCGGGCAAACGACTGGGCCAATTCCAGGCCGATTGGCCCGCCACCCAGAACAATGAGATTCTCCGGGAGTTTCCTCTGGGAAAATACAGTCTCGTTCGTCCAGTAGGGAACATCGCTCAATCCCTCCACCGGAGGCAGGGCCGGGCTCGATCCGGTGGCTATGATCCAGCTCTTTGCCGAGATGCGTTCACCGTCGAGTTTTACCACATGGTCATCCTCAAAGGCCGGGCTCCCGAATCGAACTTCAGCACCAAGCCCGCAGAAGCGCTCGGGTGAATCATGGTGCTGAATTTTCTCGATGACCGAACGAACACGATCCATAACAGCGCCAAGGTCTACAGGGGGAAGAGAGAGTTCCGGCAGGCCGAATTCTTTCGCTCTCCTGGTCTGTGCCCACACCCCGGCTGTTCGTATGAGTGTTTTTGAGGGAACGCAGCCCACATGCAGGCAATCTCCCCCGAGCCTGTCCGTCTTCTCTATTAGGATTGTCTTTGCGCCGAACTGAGCCGCTCCAGCTGCGGCAGTCAGCCCCGCAGCACCTCCCCCGATGATCCCGAGGTCATAATCATACTTTGCCATGATCCCTCCTGTTCATATATATGCCCTCATGTTATTCATGACTTTTCCGTACTGCATGACCACCGAACTTGTTCCGCATGGCAGCCAGCACCTTCGCAGCGAAACTGTCGGCATGACGGCTCATGAGCCGCATCTGCAGAGAAAGCGTGATGACCGGGGCCGGTACGTCGAGGTCAATGGCTTCAGCAACTGTCCACCTGCCTTCGCCGCTGTCTGCAACCCAGGCTTTAAGGGCGCTCAGATCGCGGTCCTCTTCCAGGGCTTCGGCCGTAAGATCCAGGAGCCAGGACCTGACAACACTGCCAAAGCGCCATATCTCAGCTATCTGATGCAGATCGAGCTTAAACTCTTCTTTTGCCTTGAGGATATCGAAGCCTTCTGCATAGGCTTCCATGAGACCGTACTCGATGCCGTTGTGCACCATCTTGACGAAATGGCCGGAACCGCCTGGTCCGACATATCCCCACCCCTTGTCAGGTGCGGGCGCAAGGGTTTCAAAGATAGGGTGGAGCCTATCGACGATCTCCTTTTCGCCACCGATCATCATGCTGTAACCTTCGCTCAGGCCCCAGATACCGCCGCTGGTTCCGACATCGACAAAGTGAATTCCTGTCTCCCTGAGACTCGAAGCCCTCCTCATGCTTTCCTTGTAGTTGCTGTTCCCGCCGTCAATGACGATATCCCCGGGGGAGAGCACCACCGAGAGATTGTCTATGGTTTTTTCGGTAGGTTCTCCGGATGGAACCATGACCCACACAATACGGGGTTGCGAAAGTTCCATTGCGATCCCGTCAAGACCGTGAATCCCATGTGCGCCATGGCCTTGAGCTTTATCAACTGCTTTATCGTTCGGGTCGTAGGCCACCACCCGGTGACCACCGCCCAGGATACGGATTGCCATATTCAGCCCCATCTTTCCCAACCCTACCATTGCGAGTTCCATACGAGCCCTCCTGTCTTGTTTACAAATCGATTTACGCCTGAACCTGTTGTCTTTCTCTGCTGCTGAAGCGTCCCTTTTCCATATTGAACCTTAATGTCACGAGCCTTTTCCACGTACCATATGACGGTTACCTAAAGCCCCCGACACAAAGACATCATCAGCGATACCCAGGAAAAGCCCGTGCTCGACGATCCCGGCTTTAGACTTCAAGGCTTCGGCGAGCTTTACGGGTTCCCTGATTGGTCCGAAGTCACAATCCAGGATGACATTGCCGTGATCGGTCATGAAAAACTCTCCATCGCTGTCTCTTCTAATTCGCACCCTTGCACCAAGGCTCTCCATATAAGCCGTATGTCCCTTTAACCCGAACGGTACTACCTCCACGGGTACCGGCTGGCGTGTGCCGAGCACAGGTGAGAGCTTCGACTCGTCGACGATGATGATTTCGCGCCTGCTTGCCTGTGCCACGATCTTCTCCCTGAGCAGTGCGCCCCCGCCTCCCTTGATGAGGTTTAAGTCCTCGTCTACCTCATCAGCGCCGTCGATGGTGATATCGATGGCCGGATGCTCATCGAGGGTGGTCAGGGGTATGCCGAGACCGCGGGCCTCCTGTTCCACCTGGAAAGAGCAGGGAATACCCAGTATGTCTTTCAGGACACCTTCGCGGATCAGCTCAGCTATTTCACGAACAGCGAATATGGCCGTGCTCCCGTGTCCGAGGCCTATGACCATTCCGGAACGCAGGAGAGAAACCGCCTTGAGCGCCGCGGCCTTCTTGAAATCCATGGTTTTACTGTCCGCAGTCATCTGCTCATATCCTCAAGCTTCCTGTCCTCGACCATGCGGGTGAACATGTGCATCAGCCCGGATGGGTCTTCAACTACCCATCGCCGGTCAAGAATGGTCTGTTCCAGCATCGCTTTGCGGGTAAAGGGGCTGGGGATGCACAGGCACCACATGCCGGCAGCGAGAGCCGCCTTCACCCCATGCAGCGAATCCTCGATGACAAGACAATCCCCGGGTGAACACCCCAACTCTGATGCAACGAGCAGGTATATCTCGGGATGAGGCTTGGAATGCTCGATGTCGTCGCGTGTGGCCATGAAATCGAACGACCCTGCCAGACCAAGCTCATGGAGGACTCGGCTTGCCTGCTGACAGTATGACATGGTTGCCAGCGCGGTCTTGAAGCCGTTATCGTGAACGTGTCTCAGCAGATCGATGGCATGGGGCCATGTGCTGGAGCGGATGAGATCCGTTTCCGAGAGCATCGCGTCATAAAACCTGAGCCGCAGCTGCACGAAGGCCTGCCAGGGCGTATTCACGTTGAATTCACCCATGCGGCCCTTTGCATACGGTTCCAGAGAAAATCTCTCCAGGAGAAACATGGCAACGTCCCTGCGGGACAATCCTGCCACCTCCTTGAATGCTTCGATCACGGCCTCCCTGTTGTCACACGATGCACAAAGCTCGTGAGCAGCCTGTGCATAGGAAATGGCCTTGAGCCTCTCGGTCTGGACAAGGGTCCCATCGAGATCGAAGATTACGGCCCTGATCACAGGAGCACCTCCCCGAGGGTCAAGGCTGCAATGCCGATGAAGAGTACACCGAGAATACGGGTCAGGGTCCGTGCCGGGATGCGCCCGGCAAAGTATGGCCCGATCTGTGCCCCCACTATGACTCCGGGGACGGAAAAAACAACAATGCTCATAACCTTCGAAAGAACAGGTCCGCCTTCATTGATGAACCGTATAAAATGACCGGTGGAAGCTGTGAGCGCGGTAAGTGCAATCACGAAGATACCCGTGCCTATGGCCACCTGCGGAGACAAACCCAGACCCAGGATAAACAGAGGGGAAAAAAAGGTTGCCCCCCTATCCCCGAAGCCATTGCTGTTGCAGCAATAACCATGGAGACTGGAAACATATACCAGTATTCCAGCGTCATGAAAGAACCTCATCAATACGCCTTATGGCAGCAGGAACATCATCTCCCCCCAGATGGAACCGGATGACCGACCTTCCGGCATCACTGAGCGCCTGCCAGTCTCCCAGTGCCTGGGCAGTCTTGAGCACCCCGAAGGACATGGATGAGGCCTCTGCTCCGGCCTCATCGGGGATGGGTACATCAGAGACGTCGTCTGTGGTGATCTGGATAAACAGGCCCTTGCCTGCATCACCCTTGTGGAGCTGGCCTGTCGAGTGGAGAAACCGGGGGCCATACCCGAGAGATGTCGCCAGGCAGTACCGGTTGCGTATCTTCATCCGGAGATCCTGGAGGGCGGCACTGGTTTGTGCCGTCGGTGTCACATAGGCCTGGATTGCACCATACGACCCCTTGCCTGCCTGTGCAAGAAATCCCAGGAATGCCTTTTCCAGGCTTTTTGCATCGGTCCGGCCATACACCGTAATACCCTTGTCGTGCAGCAGGGAAGTGAGTTCGGGCAGCCTGCCCTTTTCACGGTATTCATCCACGGCCCTGCGAGAGAGAACCTTGGCCGCTTCAACATTGGGCTGATCAAAGGGATTGATACCCATGACATGCCCGGCAACGGCAATAGCCATCTCCCAGAGGAAGAATAGGGCTCCTATCTCATACGTGTTGTGGAGGCAGATGCGTATCAGGGGGTGACCGGCATTCATCAGTGCGTCTGTTTCCCGGTCATACATGGTGTCCCCGTCCATCCGCATGTGGACAAAAGTCCTGTCATCGCCGTACTGGTCCGGCATGCCGGGTGTTTCGTTCACGACAGGCACAATCCCCTTCCCCTCTTTCCCCGTGCTCTCGGCAATGAGCTGCTCCACCCAGTCACCGAAGCCTGCCATTTCAGGGGAAATCACGAAGGTGAGCTTGTCTCTCCCCAGCGTGGCGAGTGTACCGATTGCCGCCCCGAGCCTTCCGCCATGGTTGTTTCCCCTGACGGGACAGTTCGCGAAACTGCAGTTTTCGGACAGAACCATAGCCGTATCGAGCAGGAGCCTGAGATCCATTCCTATCAGAGACGCCGGGACAAGCCCGAAGTAGGAAAGCGCGGAATACCGGCCTCCGATTGCGGGATCGTTCAGGAATGTTTTCCTGAACTCATACTTCTCGGCAAGCCTCACGAGAGGGGTTTCCGGATCGGTAATGGCGATGAAGTGCTTGCCTGCTTTCACTGCTCCGAGCGACTCTCTTGTCAGGTTGTAAAAATATCTGAAGAACGAGAGGGTTTCGGTTGTGGTGCCTGATTTAGTCGATACGATGAAGAGCGTTTTTCCCGGGTCAAGTCTCTGGGCATAAGCCCTGACCGCACCGGGGTCCGTACTGTCGAGGACACTGAGATCGAGATAGCCCGGTTTCACCCCGAAGATGGAGCGCAGCACCTCAGGGGCAAGGGAAGATCCTCCCATTCCTAATAAAAGGGCATGTGTATAACCCTCTGAACGGACTTCTTCAGTAAACGTGGCGAGGGTATCCACCTGTGCGCTCATTGCCTCGGCAATATGAAGCCAGCCGAGGCGGTTGGTGATTTCGTCCGGTTCTGGTTTCCATACGGTATGGTCGTGAGACCAGATCCTTGAAATAATGCTGGTCTCGACCAGCTCTTTGACGGCATCTTCATAAACACGTGCGTAGCCGCCAAGATTGAACTCAACCCGGTTCCACTGTGTGTGCAGTTCGTCCTGTTTTGTCTCAATGCTCTTCATGAGAGACTCGAAAGATCCGGCAAAAGAAGAAACACCATCAACAAGCAATGCCCCTGTGATGGCATCAAGATCGATACCCAGCCCTTTCAGCCTGTCAATACGGCTCCTGGCCTCATCAATATCCTCCTCGAGGCTCATGCCGACATGTCCGTGATCCATGAAAAGCCGGAGTGTCGAGGGAGGTACGGTGTTGACCGTGTGGGGGCCTATGAGGGAGTCAATGTACATCGTATCGGGATACGCCGGGTCCTTTGTGCCGGTACTCGCCCATAACAGACGCTGCACCTTAGCCCCTTTTTCGGAGAGCTTCCGCCAGCTTTCACCCGAAAAGAATTTCCTGAACAGGGCGTATGCAACCCTTGCATTCGCAACGGCTATCTTTCCCTTGAGATCCTGGTTGCCTGCCTTTTCGAGCATGCCATCAACGGCGGTATCGACCCTGCTCACAAAGAAAGAGGCCACGGAAGCGACCTTCTTCACATCTCCTCCCGATCCTGCGAGTTTTTCAAGACCTGAGATGTATGCGCGGGCAACGGATTCATACTGCGGTATCGAGAAGAGCAGGGTAACATTGACATTGATACCGTCTGCAATGAGGGCCTCAACAGCTGGAATCCCCTGCGCCGTTGCAGGAACTTTGATCATGATATTGGGCCTGGCCAGTTTTTTGAACAACCTTCTGGCATCATGGATTGTCCGCCCCGTGTCATAAGCGAGGGCGGGGCTCACCTCCAGGCTCACATACCCGTCGATGCCGCCTGTTGCATCGTAGAGAGGTCTCAAAAGATCAGCCGTGTGGGAGATGTCCCACAGGACCATACTTTCGTAGATCTCTTCAACAGATCTGCCTGCTTCGACAAGGGCCTTGAGGTCTTCATCATAGTCAGCGCTGCCTGCAATGGCCTTTTCAAAGATCGTTGGATTCGAGGTTACCCCTCGCACTCCCAGGTCAATGAGGCCCTGCAGTTCTCCCGACGTGATCAATGACCTGCGGATATAGTCAAGCCAGATGGATTGACCGATTTCGGCAAGCTCATGCAGTTTTGTCATGGAGAAACCTCCTTTTATGCTTTATGGTTACAGTTACATCGCGTCATCAATGTGTTCATGTGAATTCCATCAGGGCATGGCTGTTCTTGCTGATACGTGCAAGCCAACAACACGCTTCATGCAGCGATACGCAATCGGAATACAAAACTACCATTCTCTCAAAACCTTTCGCAGGGTTTCCACCGATGGAACATTCGCGAGTCTGCCCGACTCGTCCATGAATAGTCTTCAGGAGAAACCACCCGTGTTTTGCGGCTGCAACTCTTCCCCATTAATGAAAATCGACGGGGATCCGCTGAGATTCATAGCCGATGCTCTGGCATTATCGATCCGATGAATGACGACTTCAGCATGGGCCTTTTCAGCTTCCAGTGCGCGGGCGATGTTTTCCTTTAACGCTTCCTCGGAAGTGCACCCTTGTGAGACATAACAATCTATTTTCACGATTCGTTCTCCTTCCCTACGTGTACTTTCAATACACGATATAGTAGTTCGCTTCTGTCCTGAGTTTTATTATCTCCATCAGCGTCACTCCGTATTGCGAGAAAATCTCGCACGCGTTTTGTGATGTATGATTTCGATCCATCTCACACACAACAGCTCAATTTCGTAACGTCCTTTATGAACGACATTGCCACAAGCTTGATCGCCTCGGAAAGCGTGGGGAACATCGGAAGAGTTTCCACTACGTCATCGATGGTATTCTTGTTTTTGACGAGTATCATGGCTTCGGCGATGAGATCGCCCGCATAAGGTGCGAGGATATGGACGCCCATTATCTGATGTGTCTCCGGATTGATCGCCATCTTGATCAAGCCTTCGGTCCGCTTCATAATGATCGCCTTGGGCACGCTTGTGAATGGCACGGTCTGACACAAGCACGTCCCGAATCGCTTCATCTGCTCCTCTTCCGTCAACCCCACACCGGCGAGCTGCGGGTCGGTGAAGATCGTATACGGCACGGAATCATAATCGATGCTTTCCTGAGAGCCGTTCAGGGCGTTATCGGCTGCGAGCGTGCCTTCGTGGCCTGCGGTGATCTCATACCGGAGAGGAAGATTGATAACGTCACCTGCTGCAAATATATGAGGCTGACTTGTCTGGAGGAAATCATTCACCACAATGGCCCGTCTTTCGTCAATAGTGACCCCTGCAGCTTCAAGAGCCAGTCCGGCAGTATTCGGTGTTTTGCCTGTGGCAAGCAGGATCTCATCACCTGATACCTGGTCTTCTTTTCCCCCAACAGTGAAGGAAATGATCTTTCTGCCCCTGTTTTTCCAAGCCCGTTGTGCGCTCGCACCGGTTTTGATGGTGATTTGTTCACGGTTGAGGATATCGGCGAGACGATCCACCAGTTCGGGCTCCGACGCAGGGAAAATCGTGGGTAGAAGTTCAAGGATCGTCACGTTCGTGCCAAAGCGGGAATACATCTGGCTGAATTCGAGCCCGACAGGTCCTGCGCCGATGACGACCAGCTCGTTCGGCTGTTTCTCAAGCCTCAGCGCCTCGATATGTGTCACAAAGCCTGCATCACGGATTCCTTCGATCGGCGGAACAGACGCCGTTGAACCGGTTGCGATGATGATCTTCTCCCCATGAATGGTCTCGCCGCTCACCTCGACTTCATGTGAAGAAACAAACTGCGCCCTTCCTTCCATAAAGGTGACATGTTCAAGGCCTTTCAATACCGTGCTATATTTTTCATTGCGAAGCGTTTCCACCAAGGCAAGTTCATCCTGAACAACCTTTCGGAAATCGAATTTCTTTACTTCAAGCTCAATGCCCGGGATGCCGTGATTACGTGCGAGATGCATGATTTCACCCGCGTAGAGCAGCGTCTTCGAGGGAACGCAGCCGACGTTCACGCAGGTGCCCCCCAGGGGCAGACCGGCATTGATCATGGCCGTTTTCGCCCGGAGTTCATCAGCGCGAATAGAGGCACCGAAAGCGCTTGCTCCACCGCCGATGATGATAAGATCGAACATTTTCATATGATTCTTCCCCATAAAGTTCTTAGGTTTTGCATGAATCGTGGATGGTATCACACGCCTCTTTGTACAGCTTCCCGATCCAGTCTTCTCTCCTGGCCATTTCGATGAGGGACAGCCCGGTCCCGGGGTAGTCCTGCAGTACGTGCAGCCGCTTGATGAATCTGTTGATGGTGGCTACAAAGGTTGCATGACTCCAGGTCAGGGGAGATACCGAGAGCGGCTGCCCGGTAAAGGGGTGTACCTGCTCGGCCAGGACACCTGAAGGCAGCGCATGATCTGCAACCCAGGTCAGGATGTTCAGCGCGCCTTCGAGGTCTTTCTCAGTCTTTGCCCTCTCGATGAGATAATCCGCATACCACAGGGTGCATATGAACCACGGGTTACCGGGAACGTCTGAGGATACCCGGTGATATGGGTCGTTTTCATATCGCGCCATGCCGCCGATATCCGTCTTCACCCACAACCTTTCCCTCAGGGCATTCATGGTGGATACTATGCGGGGGTCGTTCACGGAATACATGCCAAAGGCGAAGAGCGCCCAGAGGCTTGCGTCCAAGGTGCTGTCCACCTCAAAATCACCCTTGTCGTTTCTGTGTATCATCCTCGCGAAACAGCCGAGTTCCTCCCTAAAGAGTAATTGCGATGCCGCATCCCTCATCTTTGCGGCACAGCGCTGATATTCCAGGGCCTTGTCATGTTCACCGAAGACAGTGCAGAAGAGCGATGCCGCGGTAAGCCCGCCGAACACGGTGCCCGTGGTGAAGCTCAGGATACCCCGGCGTTCCTCCCAGAGGTCGTAGGACTCACCGGGAAGGCCTGATGGCGTGTCGAGATACGATGACATGAAATCACCTGTTCTCTTGATCAGCGGGCGGTAGAGGGGCTTGATGAACTCGATGTTCCGGTACAGGACAAAGTGCTGCCACAGCGCCCAGACAACAAGGGCTGTCTCGTCTTCCTGAATGGGCAGGCTTTCCTTGCCGTTTTCGAACCAGGGGTGCCAGGACGAGGCCAGTGTTCCGTCCGGGTTGTACTTGTGGAGAAGATACCCTTCCCTCTCCATGGCCTCCGAGACAAACCGGTAGAAGTTCTGCGACACCACCACATACCCCACGGCATCCATGGCATGGGCTATGAGCGCCCCGTCCCGCGGCCATACATAGGAATAGGTGTCACGGTTATAGAGGATCACATCCGAGTCGTTGGCCGCGACAATGCCGCCCTGCCAGTCTATCTGGGTGCGCAGGATCAGGAGGCTTCTCCGGTAGGCGTCCACGATCCTGTCCGTGAGCATATCGAAGCAGGGGGTTTCCTTGTATACCCAGAGGTGCCAGTACTCTTCGGTGCGCCTGATCAGGCTCTTCGGATGTCTTTCACGGATTATGGCATCGAGTACCCGCACCTCTCCCCAGCTTTTGCCGGCACCTATCCAGTAGTAGGCACTCGCGCCAGTATTTCCCCTGATGCTAAGCGAGAGTGAGACAACCGAATCCACCGATCCCTGGGCGATCGGGTTACCCGATAGCACCCCGTCCTGTGCATCCCTGAAGGTCCCCTCCCGGTCCCCGGTCATTTTCTGTCCGGTGGCAAACTGATAAAGAGAACCCTTTTTCTCGGTCATGCCGCTTATGATAAAGTACCGATCACCCTTGTAATGGACAATGCTGTCCGTCTTCGGGTCGTAGGCGGCGGTGTCCCCGATGCTGTTTCCGGATATATCGAAGTCCTGGGTGAAAAAGAGGCGGACCTCTCTCTTGTCGGGCCTCATATTTTCGATGGTGATCTCCCTGATGAAGATATTCTCGTGAAAATCGACTGTATCGTGGAGAAGAAGCCGGATACCGAGATCTGTGTGGGCGAGGGTAACCTGTGAACTGAGTGTGTCGGGCATGTACCTGAGGTCACACTCCCAGTCGGGCCCTACCCAGGAAAAATCGCCGTCCGCCCACACCCCGATACGGAAATAATTCCCTCCTGCATGGTTTTCCTGCCCCACATGGGGGAAGTAAAGGTCCCGTATACAGTAATGCATATCAAAACACACTAGCAGTTTCCCGTTTCCAAGCGGGAGATCTCTGGGCATGCGATTTACCTCTCGTCAGTAATGTTCTTGTCTCTCATGAAACGTTTTGCAGGCACATTCTGGCTGCTTCCATAACATGGCCTGCGGTTATGCCGAATTTCTCATAGAGCACCCCTGCCGGAGCGCTGGCACCAAAACTATCCATACCTATTATCTGTCTCTTATACACATCTCCGAGCCCACGAGACCGTACTAGAGCTCGTATGCCGTCTTCTGCTTGAAAAAAA
>OMKS01001568.1_pt1 | contig 20232 bp, 19 predicted proteins | sample 1674721 | NCBI WGS metagenome assembly OMKS01 (sample SAMN06264996, study PRJEB25208) | sediment metagenome | isolation source: hot spring sediment | place: USA: California | collected 2014-09-02
GCTTCGAATACCTGTAAACCAAGCTCCTTAACGGCCTTTGCCCCTTCGAGCATGGGTGTCAGCATGCTTAATGCGTTTGTGGAAAGCATAAACTCCGGAAAGACATATTCCCGTTGCAGATCCAGGTCGGGAACCAGTTCTTTAAACAATGTTTCGGGCAGTGTCTGTGATAGTTCAAACAGGACAATCTCCTCATCCCATCCTGAGGTCAGGGTCCAGGCCATATACCCGATCATGTTAAAAGTGTGCATGACTTCCCAGGGCTCGGGTTTATATCCCAGCATCGCAAATTCAAAAGAAAGATTCTTTTTGTTTTGCTCAATGAACTGATTAATTCCATCAGAGAATGCTTCACAACATGACAGGATCTCCGGATCGGTTCGTTCAATCACCATCCTGGATTTTTTGTTGAAGTCAAACGATCTGAAAAGATGGTCGGCATCAATCATGCCGGCACCGAAGATTTCGGATAAACGACCCATGGTGAGCCTTCGTAAAAGATCCATCTGCCAGAGCCGGTCCTGGGCCATGATATAACCTGTGACACGGTACAGATCCTCCTCGTTCCCGGCATAAATATGAGGGATGGCCAGCGAGTCCCTGAAGACAGCAACCTCCCCGGTAAGGTTTTTCAGCTTAATATCGGCGTTATAATCGGGGACGGCCCTGTTACGGATATGATTCAGGAAGAGAACCCCGCCAATGATTACAACCAGGAGCAGGACTAAAATGATCGCAAGGATTCTTTTAAAAGTTTTCACAATGAAAGGATTAGATTAATAATTTTGATTAAGTCTGATAGCCAGTTCAACCGGATTGTGGTCACTGAAGGTAAATCCGGCATCTATGGTTTTAATGTATTTTGCTTGAATATTTGGCGATAGGAGATAATAGTCGATTACTGTAGTGAGTGTTGTTTCCGGGTCATAAGGAGCAGTAACGCGCCTGTTGGTGGGGGTTACGGTATCATATGCCCAGGTCCACCCGGGTTCGGGATAATCTTTCTCGATGAAAGTCAGGTTGATGGTATCAAAAAGATGGTTGGGCAGTTCGGGTTTCATGCCGTAAGGTGTCTGGTTCCAGTCACCGCCTACCACAATATAATTTCCCTTCCTGTATTCATCCAGCAGGAATTCATTCAGATATTCCATCTGCTGTTTTCTCAGTGAACCGTCGTCGTAAGCCGAATTATGGGTGTTAATCACAACCAGTTCTACCGTCCCTGCCGACTGCTCCCTGCCGACTGCCACCGGGTGTCGGCTGACCAAAAAGCATCTGTCGAGCATAAAGATATCCACGGGCCATGAATAATTTCCGGGAAAGCTGAACCTGTCAACCGTTGCAGGATCGTATTTTGAAAGGGTCAGCAACCCTGACTCCACCTTTCCCATGGGTTCTTTCAGAGGAATAGGGACAAATGTGACATCATAGTTTTTGCCGAAAAAATTGCGGTGTTCAGGGAATTGTTCCCCAATGATGTCCTGCATGTTCTCATGATAACTTCTTTTTGCTTTCCTGTCGACTTCCTGGAGCATCACAAAATCATATGAACGATAAAGGGATAGTTTTTCCAGAATGCCATTAAGGTTATCGGCTACGCCCTCTTTGGAGGGGCGCATCTGTTTTCCGCCATCATAGAAAAAGTCCATCGATTTGTCCAATCCGCAATAACCGATGTTCCAGATCAGCAAAGAAAGCTCTGCCGAATCCGACAGGATATCAGGTTGTTCCGAACTGTAAATGTGTTCCAGTTCGCCGGGTTTATAATTATCCAGGGTGGAATACAGAAGGAACAGAATGAACATGCCTGCTGCAGCGGCGATAATGTACAGTAATACTCTTAAGATTCTCATTGGCCAGACTTTAAAGATGATTTGAAGCCTAAATGTAAGTAATAAAATTCTATCTCAGGTTGGTTGAAAGAAAATTATTTATAAATTCAGACCGAACTTAAACTACACCCTCATGAAACGACTACCGGTTTTTTTGCTACTGACTTTTTTTATCTTCATTAATGTTTCCGGACAGGATACAGATTCAACAATCAATAAAAAGGAGGAAAAAATCAAGACGGGATTTTCCCTTGGCGGTGTGCCTGTTGTGGCTTATGATGCCGACATTGGATTCAAGTATGGGGCGCTTGTTAATCTTTACTGGTATGGTGACGGTTCACGATACCCGATGTATGACCACTCTGTTTATATTGAATGGTCCCGTACCACAAAAGGCAATGGAATCAACCAGATAACCTACGATTCGGATAAGCTTATTCCCGGCATACGCTCCTTTTTCGAGGCAAGCTACCTTACCGAAAAGGCACTCGATTTTTATGGATTCAACGGTTACCAGTCTGTATATGACATGGACTATGAGGCCAGTACGGATGACCGGCCCGGCGGTGGCAGAAATGCCCTCTATTACAGGCATTCGAGGCAGTTATTGCGCATAAAGGGTGATTTCCAGGGGAAGATCGTTGGCAACAAATTCAGGTGGCTCGCCGGGATTGCCTATTATGGCAATAAGATTGATTCGGTGGATATTGATAAATTGAACAGCGGTAAGGATTCCGATCTCCTGTCCCATAACAGCCTGTATGGCAATTATGTTGATTGGGGCCTGATTCCTGCCGATCAGGCCGGTGGAGGGGGACACACATTGCTGAAAGCCGGACTGGTTTTCGATACGAGGGATAATGAGCCCAATCCGTTTAAAGGGATCTGGACGGAGATGCAGTTGCATTATGCACCGTCATTTTTAAGCAATACCGATTACAGCTATACACGATTGATATTTACCCACAGGCAGTATTTTACCATCATTCCCGAGTGGATGAACCTGGCCTATCGTCTCTCTTACCAGGGGAAGCTTTCCGGGGAGATGCCGTTTTACATGCTGCCGTATCTTTTCAATACCGCACCCAAGCTTACCAGCGATGGGGTGGGGGGCTCAAAAACGGTCAGGGGCATCAGGCGCAACCGTGTGGTGGGCGATGGTTTTGCCTACGGGAATATCGAACTGCGCGGAAAGATTTTAAGAACCACTGTCTGGAACCAGAATGTCTATATTGCGCTGTCGGGATTTCTGGATGCAGGCATGGTTACCCAGAAATATGAGTTTGATTCCTCCGGTCTGCCGGGAAGTCTGCCGGCCTATCTGCCCGACGAGATCATCGACCTGGATGCAAAGGAGGTGCCTCATCTGGGATACGGAGGCGGGGTGCATATCGCCATCAACCAGAATTTCATCATTACGGTAGATTATGGATTTGCAGCAAGGAAAGCCGACGGGGACAGCGGGTTGTATATCAATCTTAATTTCCTGTTCTAAATTTGTTCGACGATTCAGGGGGGTTTTATTGGCATAGATAAAATTTCAGGCAACCCTCTTTCGTCCCGGATCCTCGGGGCAATGCATGTTAAAACAGGCGGCAGGTCTTAAAACGGCAACGAACTAAACCATGCCGGCGAAACCCATAAACGCCAGTGCCATCAATCCGGCAACAATGAAGGCGATGGGTACCCCTTTCATCCTTTTCGGTACATTGAGCAGGTCGAGTTGTTCGCGTATGCCGGAGAAGGTGATCAGCGCCAGCCCGAAGCCAATGGCATTCCCTGCAGCAAACACAACGCTCTCCAGCATATTGAAGTCTTTCTGAACGGCCAACACGGCAACACCCAGCACGGCACAGTTGGTGGTGATAAGCGGCAGGAAAATCCCGAGGGCCTGGTAGAGCGGGGGACTGATTTTTTTCATGATAATTTCTACAAGCTGAACCAGGGAGGCGATGACCAGGATAAAGGTGATGGTCCGCATATATACTATGTCGAAAGGGACCAGGACATACTGGTATATGATGTAGGTTACCAGAGTAGAAATGACCATTACAAAAGTGACGGCCCCGGTCATTCCAAGCGCAGTGGATACCTTGGAGGATACACCTATAAAGGGGCAGATACCAAGAAACTGGTTCAGCACGATGTTGCTGACAAATACGGCGGCTATGATGATCAATATATATTCCATAATTTTGGCTATTAGCTATTGGCTATTGGCAATTGGCTATTGGGTATTTCTCTGAATCTACGTTGTTGTTTTCTCTTTTAAAATATTCGCCAGTACGATTAAATACCCCAGAGCTATAAATGCACCCGGGGCCAGTACAAAAATCAGCATGGCGTCACCTGCAATGAATTTTAATCCGAAAATTGAACCGCTTCCCAGAATTTCGCGCACCGCCCCGAGAATGGTCAGGGCCATTGCAAAACCCAGCCCCATTCCCAAACCGTCAACAAGAGAGGTCCAGACACTGTTTTTTGAAGCAAATGCTTCAGCGCGGCCCAGCACAACACAGTTAACCACAATCAGCGGTATGAAGAGGCCCAGGGCATCAAACAATACCGGCGAGTAAGCTTTCATTACCATTTCAACAATGGTCACAAAGGTGGCAATGATCACAATAAAGGAAGGGATCCTTACCTTGTCGGGAATAAAATTCTTAACCAGGGAGACCACAAGGTTTGACATGACCAGCACAAAGGTTGTGGCCAGACCCATGCCCAGCCCGTTTATGGCAGATGTCGTAACACCCAGTGTGGGGCAGAGGCCCAGGAACAATGCAAATACCGCATTCTCCTTAATAAATCCCTTACTGAAGTTCTTCCATTGATTCATGTTGGTAGTCTGTAAAGTCTGTAAAGTCTGTTTTTTTCCTTCTTTGTCTTCCGAAGCTTTTGCGGAAGAGGATTATTTTTTTTCTTTGATCATCATAAACCCGTCATAGGCTTTTTGTACGGCATCGCAATAAGCCCTGGAGGAGATTGTGGATGCAGTGATCGCATCAACGTCCCCGTTATCGTTTTTCACAGCGAGTTTGAACGATTCGGGATTCTGACCCATAAACTGGACGCTGAAGTCCGACTTGTTCTTTTCCATCTTATCACCCAGTCCCGGTGTTTCAGCATGCTTCAAAACTGCAATATCAATGATTGACCCGTCGGGTTTGAAACCGACCATCAGTCTGATCTCGCCGCTGAATCCTTTCTTGGTAAAGGTTTCCACGGCGGTTCCAACAATGGAATCTCCCATGCGTGCGGTGTAAAAATAGAGTGTGTCTCCCATGACAGCTCCCTTGCTCACCTCCTCGGATGGCACGTTGTCAAATAAGGGTACAACAGTCTGTATCGCTTCGTTCTTCCGGTTCAGTTCAGACAGCCGGATTGGTTCGCTGGTGAACGTAAAAACCGAGCTCAGCAAAGCGGATGAAACCAGCGTTATTACAACAAGTGTAGAAACCATATTGAAGAAGGTGGACTCCTTTTTAGCCATGTTTAACCTCCTTTCCAAATCGTTTGGGTTTAAAATATTTGTTTAAAAGGGGTACAAAAGCGTTCATAATCAGGATAGCAAACTGCACCCCTTCAGGGTAGGCACCGAATATCCTGATCAACACCGTGATCACACCGATCCCCACGCCGAATATCCACATACCTTTAACCGTCATGGGGGAAGTGACGTAATCGGTGGCCATATAGATTGCCCCGAGCATCAGTCCGCCAGACAGGATGTGGAAAAGTGGATCAGCAAATTTATCGGGATTGGCCAGCCAGAGTATACCGGTAAATATAAAGACGGTACCGATAATTGAGACAGGAATGTGCCATGTAATGATTTTCCTGATGATCATATAAAGCATTCCGATAAGCAATGCGAAGGCTGCAATCTCTCCGGATGATCCTTTCATACTGCCGAGGAAAAGGTTCAGGTAGGAAGGAATTTCCGGCATGATCTCTGAGACGGTGCGGCTGGCGAGCCCGCCTTTCATGATGGCCAGGGGTGTGGCCCCGGTTACCGCATCGGTATAGGTAATCCATTGCCCGGGTTCGGGCCACGATGTCATGGCCACCGGAAAGGAGATAAAGAGGAACACCCTGCCAACAAGTGCCGGGTTAAAGATATTATTTCCAAGCCCGCCAAATGTCATTTTCCCAATCCCGATGGCTGCCAGTGCACCAATCATCACGATCCAGAAGGGTGTGTTTGAAGGGAGGCAGAAGGCAAGCAGGAGGCCTGTAATTAATGCGGAACCATCGAGGTGTGTCGTTTTCACCTTCAGGATAAATTTTTGTATCAGGTATTCAAAAAGGATACATGATGCAATCGAAACAGAGGTAACGATGATCATTCCTATACCGAAATAAAATATCGATACGGCGAGTGCCGGGAAAAGAGACAGGATCACCCCGTACATGATCTTTGGTACCGATTCCCGGGACCGTATGTGCGGTGAGGGTGAAACAATGAGCTTATCCATATATCAGATGAATTTAATGCTTAAACAGATTTTCTTGAACGCATCAGTTTATTGACTTCTGCTTTTCCCAGCCTGATGTAATCGAGCAAAGGCCTTGATGAAGGACAGGTATAGCTGCAGCTTCCGCATTCGATACAATCAAGCACTTTTTCAGACGCCATTCTTTCAAACAATCCTTTTTCGCCGAGTGTCATCAACAGATAAGGTTCAAGTCCCATCGGGCAGACTGAGATACATTTTGAGCAACGGATACAGGGGAGTACCTCTTTTCTGTGGCTCTCTTTCTCTTTTATTAAAAGAATTCCCGAACTGCCTTTTACAATGGGCACGTCAAGTGACGAAAGGGTTTTGCCCATCATGGGTCCGCCACTGATCACCTTTGCCGTATCATCAGGAATCCCTCCGCACTTTTCCAGCAGGAAGGATACCGGGGTGCCGATCCTTACCTGGAAATTGGAGGGATTTTCGAGTGATTTTCCCGTCACGGTCACGATTCTTTCTATCAGGGGTTTGTTTTTCTGGACCGCTTCATAGGCGGCATAAACCGTACCGACATTGAACACCACCACACCGACATCAACAGGCAGGCCGCCACTCGGGACCTCTCGTTTCAGCAGGGCCTGGACCAGCTGTTTTTCACCCCCCTGCGGGTATTTGACTTTCAGTCCCTGCACATGGATGTTTTCTTCCTGGTTGGCCAGCTCCTGCATTCTGCGGATGGCATCGGGTTTATTGCTTTCAATTCCCATGATGGCTTTTTCCACTCCCAGTCCTCTCATCATGATTTTTATCCCGACGACAAGCTGTTCAGCTTTTTCCATCATCAGGGCATGGTCGGCAGTGAGGTAAGGTTCACATTCAACCCCGTTGACAATGAGGTACTCTGCGGTTTTGCCTTTCGGTACCATCAGTTTAACATGTGAGGGAAAGGTTGCTCCCCCGAGTCCGACGATTCCTGCTTCGAGTATTTTATTCCTTATCTCCTGCGTGGAGTAGCTGAACTCCCTGACCAGTTCATCCGACCGGTCAATTTCTTCGGCCCACTCATCCCCTTCGACCTGGATTTGTACGGCTGTCCGCCTGTATCCCGTTGTATCTGTGAACAGATCTGTTTTCAGCACTTTGCCGGAGACGGAAGAATGGATATTGGTGGATACAAAGCCTTCGGCCTGTGCGATGAGCTGTCCGGTTTTCACCGCGGCACCTTTTTCAACAAGCAACCCCGAGGGTGCTCCGAGGTGTTGGGAAACAGGAATGATGACTGTTTCAGGAGGAGGGAGCACCTCAATCTTTTTACCGGCAGAGATTTTATGTTCCGGGGGGTGAACCCCGCCTCTTGAAAAGGTTTTCAATCGCATAAGCTACAGGTTGTATTATAAATGCTCAATATATTGCGCAATTGCTGCTATTTTGTTGTTTTCCGATATGTGTACAAAAATTACGCACCTGGTTTCAATTTTCCCCGGCCGCTGTTGTCTCCATTGCTTCGGTTTTTCTTGGGGGGAACCCGATTTCCAGGATGGCATTGGTGGGGCACACTTCCACGCACTTTCTGCACAACTTACACTTATAGGAATCGATAAACGCCAGATTATTGTTCATGGTGATGGCATCATACGGACACACCTTAAAACAAAGTGAGCAACCAATGCAGGCCACAGCACAATTCTTTTTTGCCACGGCTCCTTTTTCCTCGTTGATACAGGAGACATATATTTTCCTGTCCTTTTTGTTTTTCTTTCGCAATTCAATGATACTTCGCGGGCAGGCTTCGATGCAGGCGCCGCATGCCGTGCATTTGTCATCCGCCACCTCGGGGAGACCTGTAACGGGATCCATGTGGATGGCATCGAACTTACAGACCACCACGCAGTCGCCAAGTCCGAGACAACCGTGCGGGCATCCGCCCTCACCGGCATACAGGCTGTGTGCGATGGCACAGGTCGGGGCACCCTCGTAAATCGTTTTACGGCTCCTGAATTCCGGCGTACCGTTGCATCTGACAACTGCTACCCGTGCTTCCTGTTCAATGGCGACCCTGCCAAGGATGGATGCCACGAGGGCCATGGTTTCGTTTCCGCCCACCGGACAGTAGAGTCCGTCAAATGTTTCAGATTTAACCAGTGCCTCTGCAAAATTCCTGCACCCCGCATAACCGCATCCTCCGCAGTTAGCGGCCGGCAAAGCTTGTTCAACCTGGTCGATCCTCGGATCTTCAAACACTTTAAACTTCCGGGCAACAAAATAAAGTATGATGGACGCTCCGGCGCCAATCGCAACAAGGGAAATTATGGTATATAGGATGACCTGATTCATAAATGCATCTTATGTTTTCTGTATGCTGAATGTAAATTTTGATTCTACTTTCTTTCTGGTAAAATAGAGTACAAGGTAATAAGGTACCAGTGAAGCAACGGCCGTCAAACCCGACCTGAGCTCACCCAGTCCGGCAGAGGAAAGGGTGAAAAGAAGCACCATGACCAGGATGAAAGGGTAAATATATCCCAGTGCCACTGCTTTCATGCCAAGCCGCCTTGCCATCAGTACTTTTACCTTCTCCCCGTTTTTGAGGGTCATTCCGTTAACCGGTACGTCCAGGAATTTTTCCTTCTGGTCCGATGCGCCGCAAACACTCCTGGCATGGCAGGAAGCACATGCCGACTGACTGATGATCCTGACTTTTGCCACATTACCGTCAACATAATCTATGATGCCCTCGTGGTCAATGGTATTCAAATTAGCCATATTCATCTGCTTCAGAAAAATCAGCTACAAAATTATTCATGTTGAATAATTCTTTATTGCTAAAAATCATATTCTTATTCAGAAGTTGTTATTTATTCTGATTTTAAATAATTGCTCTGTATTCGTCCTGATGAATCGGAACGTCAGCAGGTAAAAGCTGTTGAGCTGTACGGAAACAGAGAAAAAGGCAATTTAATGACTTCCGACTTTCAGATTACTAATTTTCAACAGAATGTTTGACAACGGCCTTTTTATAATTTGCTCTGTTGGTGAATTTACTGATGGTTACCAACGCTTCCATTAACCTGATGATGACTGCCGGACTGCCTGGTGAAAATTGTCTGATCTGGTTGAAGGCTGCGTCGAATTCATTCCCCAATTTTTCCGGAAAAAGATTTTTCACAATTGCACATTATTTTAATTATTACGAAATACTTCCCCAGTTCAGCTTTGTGGGATCGCCGCGTCTGATATGCCTGGCAAGAAGATAGTTTTTTTCAAGTTTCAGTTCAGGATCTTCCCCGATGATCTTTTCGGCAACATCCCGGGCAAGCTGAAGGATCTGTCCGTCACGGCCAAGGTGTGCTATCTTAAGTTCAAAAGGCACGCCGCTCTGCTGAGTACCTTCTATATTACCGGGTCCCCTCAGTTTCAGGTCCACCTCGGCGATTTCAAATCCGTCGTTGGTACGGACCATGGTTTCAATCCGTTTCCTTCCGTCTTCAGAGAGCTTGTAGCCGGTCATCAGGATGCAATAGGACTGTTCGGCGCCGCGCCCGACCCTTCCCCTGAGCTGGTGCAATTGGGAGAGCCCGAATCGTTCGGCGCTTTCGATGACCATGATGGATGCATTGGGAACATCCACGCCCACCTCAATAACCGTCGTGGCTACCATGATATGGGTCCTTCCTGCAATGAAATGCCGCATTGAGATATCCTTCTCTTCCGGTTTCATCCTGCCATGCACCACGCTCACGGCGTATTCAGGGGGAGGGAAGGCCCTTGTGATGCTGACATATCCATCTTCCAGATCCTTATAATCCATCTTCTCTGATTCTTTTATCAGCGGATAAACGATATAGACCTGTCTTCCTGCAGCGATTTGTTCTCTCAGGAAACCAAATACTTTCAGTCGTTTTGAGTCATAGGTATGTCGTGTAATTACCGGTTTTCTTCCCGGTGGAAGTTCATCGATGACCGACACATCCAGGTCACCGTACAATGTCATGGCAAGTGTTCGGGGGATAGGGGTGGCGGTCATTACCAGTACATGGGGCAGAATGTCTGCTTTCTTCCATAGCCTGGCACGCTGGGCCACACCAAACTTGTGCTGTTCGTCAATGACAACCAATCCGAGGTTCTTAAACTGTACCACATCTTCTATCAGGGCATGGGTTCCGATAAGGATGCTAAGGCGGCCATTCAGAAGATTATCGTGGATCCGCTCACGGTCTCTTTTTTTCGTGGAACCTGTCAACAATTCAACATCCAGTCCCAGTCCGTTTAAGAAATTTACCACGCTGTGATAATGCTGGTTGGCCAGAATCTCCGTCGGGGCCATGATGCAGGCCTGGAAACCGTTGTCAACCGCAATCAGCATCGACATCAATGCAACCAGGGTCTTCCCGCTCCCTACATCCCCCTGGAGTAAACGGTTCATCTGTTTACCGGAGCCCATGTCGCGTCGGATCTCCTTCATCACTCTTTTCTGTGCATCCGTAAGTTCAAAAGGCAGGTTCTTCCTGTAAAAGGTATTGAAATAGTCCCCGACCTTTTCGAAAATATTACCCCTGAAAATCCGGCTGTTGACCTCTTTGCCCTGCAGGATATTGAGCTGGATATAGAAGAGTTCTTCAAACTTCAGCCTGAGTTCGGCTTTTTTGTATTGTGCGGGTGAATCGGGGAAATGGATCTGGTGAAGGGCGGTGTCAAGGTTAATAAGGTTCATCTTCCGGATCAGCCAGGCAGGAAGGGTCTCTTCAAATCTGGCTGGCAGACCCTTGATAACATTGGACATCAGTTTGCTGATGGCTTTTGAGGTCAGGTAATTATCCTTTAATTTTTCTGTGGTCGAATAGGCCGGTTGAAGTCTGGAAGCAAGGATCTGCTGTTTGGACGGATCATCAATTTCAGGATGAATGATGTTAATGCGGCGGTTAAAATACGTGGGCTTCCCAAAAACAACAATCTCTTTGTCAATGGGATAGTTTTCAGGTATCCATTTAGTGCCCTTGAACCAGACAAGTTCCAGATGCCCGCCGCCATCGGTAAAATCTGCCACGAGCCTTTTCCCGCTTCCCCTGCCAATGGTCTGATAACCTGTAATCTTCCCTTTTATCTGGATATAGGGCAGGTCTGAATGGATTTCTGAAATTTTGTAGAACTTACTCCTGTCGATGTACTTGTAAGGGTAATAGGTAACAAGGTCCTCGAAAGTTTGTATCTTTAATTCATTCCGGAGCAGTTCGGCCCTTTTGGGCCCTACTCCCCTGAGGTACTGGATATCTTGTTTAAGGTATTGTTGCATAAACCGGGACCATTCGGAATTGTCAATAAATGTAAAAATAGTGTTTCTATAACCAAAACAGGCCATTGTTCAGTTTAATAATAAAATATATCCGGCACTTTTTTATAGCGGGACACAGGAGAGGCAGGGGTATCCATTCACCCTATACCTTTGCATTTGTAAATGAAGCCGTTTTTAGCAGGAGGAACTGTGTTGTACCCGGTTCCTTAATCAATGCACACCGGGCAGTGCTTAAGGATCGCACCCCGGTTAATACTGGTGATTACGGAGCCGGATCACGTGTGGTTTCTCCCGGTCGGCGCTCAGCAAGGTCACTGGCGCGATGGTCGTCAGTAAATAAAAAAACCGGCAGGTTGTTGTACAGGATATCACACTGGTTCCGGCCGTCTGTTATCATTGAACTGGGAACAGGACTGGGAATCAGTACTGCCTATCTGGCTGCCGGAGCCCCGGAGGCCAGGCTGTTGTCCATTGAAGCAGATTGGCAAAAATCAGACTATGCCCGGAAACTTATGGTATCGCTTGGCTTTGCCAATGTTGAGATTGTAACCGGGCTGTTTGATGATCTGATTGCCAATGCTCCTGAATGCAAAAATGAAAAGGTCCTGGTTTTTCTTGACGGGAACCACCGGTATGATTCCACCATCAGGTATTTAAACCATTTTCTGGAATCGGCGTCCAAAGAGTTGTTAATGATTCTGGATGACATTCACTGGTCAGGAGAAATGGAGCGGGCCTGGAAAGAAATCGTGAAGTTGAATGAGGTCAGGGTTTCCCTGGATCTCTTTTTTTTGGGAGTGTTGATTTTCAGGAAAGATTTGAATAAGGAGCATTTCCCGGTAGGATGGTGAGGAGAAAGGTTTGCTTTTTGATTGTGTTAAATTTTATTAAATATAGGGGTGATTCTGCCTCAGATTAATTACATTCGCAAACAATTTAAAATCTTATGAATTCAGTTATCCATCTTGAAAATATTGTCAAAAATTATTACATAGGTACAATTACTGTCCGTGCCTTGCGTTCAATTACGCTTGAGATAGCCACAAATGAATATGTTGCCATTATGGGTCCTTCCGGATCGGGCAAGTCCACCCTGATGAATCTGATCGGGTGCCTGGATACCGCAACAGAAGGCAGGTATGTGCTTAACGGTAAAGATGTGAGTCAGATGGAAGACAACCAGCTTGCAGAGATCCGGAACAGTGAGATTGGTTTTGTCTTCCAGACTTTTAACCTCCTGCCGAGATACACGGCACTGGAAAATGTGATGCTGCCCCTGATATATGCCGGGGTTGGAAAATCTGAGCGTCTTGACAGGGCAAAAGCTACTCTGGCCGACGTAGGGCTTGCAGACAGGATGGACCATAAACCGAATGAGTTGTCGGGGGGACAGCGGCAAAGGGTGGCCGTGGCAAGGGCGCTTGTTAATAATCCTTCAATTATTCTCGCTGATGAGCCGACCGGAAACCTCGATTCAAAAACCTCGCTTGATATCATGAGGTTGATCCGGGAAATTCACGAAAAGGGGAATACCATTATTTTAGTTACCCATGAGGAGTCTATTGCCCTCAATGCCCGCCGGATTGTCAGATTAATAGATGGAGAAATTGAAAGAATAGAAATCAATAAAGAACCTGCGAAAGCTAAAACTCATTAATAGAGCCATAGAGCGTCATGATAAAGAAATCCGGTATATACACAAAAGGTGGCGATGGCGGAGAGACATCGCTGATAGGGGGGAGGAGGGTTCCAAAAAATCACCCAAGGATTGAAGCCTACGGTTCAGTTGACGAACTGATGGCGCACACGGCCCTTCTCAGGGATATGATTGATGATGAAATCATTAAACAGGACCTTTTACAGATTCTCGATCTGCAGATGTCCACTGCAAGCAGGCTTGCCGCGGATTGTGAAGATTGTCCTGTTAAGTTGCCTGAATTGAAAATGAGCAATGTGGAATTTTTAGAGGAACGGATTGATACCATGGACGCTGAACTTGAACCCTTGAATGGATTTATTTTACCCGGAGGACATCCCGTGATTTCACAGACACATGTTGTGCGAACTGTTTGCAGGAGGGTGGAAAGAATGATTATTTCCCTGTCAATAGAATTGGAAATTGAGGATATCATCATAATTTTTTACAACCGTCTGTCAGATTATTTCTATATGTTATCCAGGAAGTTAGCGTTCAATAAAGGCATTGTTCAGGCAGGCTGGAAACCGGGGGTTGGTAAATAGATTTTTTTTTTTTATGTTTGCGCGATTTTACAGGTTCCTGATTATTAAATTTTAGCTATGTATTGGACGTTGGAACTGGCATCAAAGCTTGAAGATGCTCCCTGGCCCGCAACAAAAGAAGAATTGATTGATTTTGCGATCCGGTCAGGGGCTCCGATGGAGGTGATTGAAAATTTACAGGAAATTGAGGACGAGGGCGATGTTTATGAAAGCATTGAAGACATCTGGCCAGACTATCCAAGTAAGGATGATTTCTTCTTTAATGAAGATGAATACTGAACAGAAAGGGAGCCCGCGGGCTCCTTTTCTATTTCCATGAAAATACATCTGAGGGTTTCAACGGGCGCCAGCTCACATTCCATGTAAAATCGCTTAAGAATGCCTCATCCGGGGAAAAAAGATGGATGGGATAGTAGGTCCCTTTCGGATTGGCAATATAATTAACCCTCGAAATTTTGTTTTCTTTCAGATAGATGATCAGATCAGAACACTCAGTCTTATTGACACCTATGATCTCATCATTATCGACTCCGTAATAGATCGTCTGACCGTTTCCCGAGACCAGCACTTTTGATAACTTATTTTCTTTAAAGAAACCGGTCATCATTTTTCCCATTATCTGATTAAATTTTGTAGAATCCTCCTGGGAGGCAATGAAGGAATTGTCTCTCATATACATCTCATTTAATTCCTTGTTCTTCATAAGGATCTCTATCTTACCGGCCGTAAGTTGATTTTCATCGGACCATAAAACAGGGGACCCGAAGAAATGAAATGTGCTGTCTGCCTCAATATACACAAGAGAGTCGCACACTCCCTGGATATCTGAACGGAAAAATTTCACCCTGTTGTATGCCTTAAGGATCCTGCTCTGTTCCTGAATATCCGGGTTCTGAATCGATTTAAGCGTATCGGCATGGACATACATTGAATCGGCATCTTCAACCTGTATCATCAGGGCACTGTCGGTAATCATAGCATACTGTGTTTCCTTATAATATATGCCGTAATGTCCGCTCAGAATAAGGTTTTGCGCCGAGTCAATCAGCTGTACATTTCCCGTTGCCCTTCCGAATCCAATCCCTCCCTCATAGTAAAGGCTATCCCCTTTCAGCCAGGTGCTTTTATCGATCAGGTAAGCATTACGGGTAACCAGCGATTTGTCAACCCTGGTATCATACCACCCTTTTTCACAATAGATATAACTGTCTTCCCCGATGATTTCGGTCGGACCATAAAAATATGCAATCTCTGTGGTGGTGTTATATTTCAGGGTGTCTGAGAGGATGTTATAATCCGGGTGTTCAATGACCACATCTTTTTTAAAAATGAATTCGTCAACGTTGGTATAGAAGTATCCCTGTTTGCTCGTAAGGATATTATCCTTGTCGGTGATCTTCCCTCCCCCGAGGTAATACCCGATACCTGTTTCCCTGTTATAATCAAGGTAATTGGTGACAAGCGTGGTTTCCTTATTCACGAGGACGACATTATTCCGTACCTCTGCCATTTTTGTGATCCCGTTATAGTGCAGTTTATCTCCTGTCAGGGTGAGGGTATCTCCCTGTATGATCTTTACATTGCTGAAGGCGTCGACCGTATAGGTTGCAGGGTAGAAATAGGCGGAATCACAGAACATGATTGCATCTTCATGGCGAAGGCTGACGTTGCCGATTAATTTTCTGGCATCTCTGCTGATTTTAATATCAGACGCCGTCAGATCCGCGTTGAGGATATCAATCGTATGGACCTTTTGAGCAAAGAGATTTGTTCCTGTTGAAAAAGCAACCAGGAGAAGGGAAAAAAGTCTGAACGAGATATAAAATCCTGCCCTGTTCATTATTTCAGGCTTGTCATCCCGCTTTCCGTACAATGCTTAAAGGAGTTATCAATCCTGATGTAAGTTGAAGCCCTTTTTTCTTTGTACCATTTGTTCATTACTTCCGCATGTTTTTTCTGCAGAGCCATACTCTGAATCAAAAGGTAATCCTGTTTAAGATTTGCCCTGTGCGGTTCGGTCCGTGATTTGAGCATGAGCAGTTTATAGCAGGTCTTTCCGCTTTCATCTTCTGATTCGTAAGGTTCAGAGACATCACCCACTGCCATATTGCGGACGATATAGTAATCTTTTGTGGAGAGATCGTTGAGTTCAAAGGTGGCAGCATTGGTTTTTTGATTCACAATAAGCCCGCCGTTAACACTGGTATTTTCATCTTCGGAATGTAATTTGGCCGCCATTTCGAAACTGATTGAGTCTGCTTCAATAAGTGTTTTAAGGCTGTCAAGTTTATTGATGGCTTTCATCCTGGCGTTGGCATCGGCTTTCGGCTTCATCAGGATATGCCGGGTGTTCACACGGTCGCCTTTCCGGTCGATCAGTTGAATGATGTGGAATCCAAAACTGGTTTCTATAATTTTTGAAACCTGACCCTCCTTCAATGCCCAGGCTGTCTGGGCATATTCAGGATCAAGTTCGCTGCGCAGAAGATAACCTATCTCACCCCTTCGGGAGGCTGATGGTCCTTCAGAATAGAGAATGGCAAGTGTTCCAAAGTCTTCTCCTTCCATGACCCTTCTCCTGAGTTCAAGAAGTTTTTCTTTAACCTCAAAAACCGCCTCATCACTGTATGGCGGATAGGCAACAATCTGCAGGAGCTTAACCTCGGAATTGATATAGGGGATACTGTCCTTGTGAAGATCTCTGTAAAAGCTTTTTACATCAGACGGCGTTGTACTGACATCGGCAATGATCGAGGACTGCACTTCCTGCGTGATCATCATCTCACGGACAGCCTCACGCATGTCTTCTTTAATATCAAGAATAGATTTGCTGAAATAATCCTCCATTTCCTCTTCACTCCCAAACTGGCTGAGAAAATAATCCATCCTTGAGTTGATCTGCATTTCCACCTGGTCGGGACTTACCTCGACACTGTCAATTTTGGCCTGGGCCATCAACAGTTTCTGATTGACATAGTTATTAAATATCCTGCAGCGGGTATCCGGGGGCGTGTACATTCCCGACATTTTCATCTGCAGATACTCCTGCTCAATATCCGACTGAAGAATGGTGAAATCACCCACCACTGCCACCACTCTGTCCAGGATAAACTGGTTATCCTGCCCGGAGGCAAACAAAGAGAAGCCGGACACTATCATGACAGTTATGATGCTTCTGGCAAAATTCATAATTAATAGATTTCGAATTGATTTTTTATCACCCCATCATTGAAAACCCTCATTTCCAGATCCTGGAAGAACTCTATTTTCCTTTTGTTAAGCAAAATGCTTCTGATGTCGTCGTATACCATCTCCAGCGGCGCCACATCCCCTTCGGTTTTATGATTGGCAATGTGGGAAAAATAAATAAACAGCGAATCCCTGGTTTCAATGTTTCTGTTATACTTCAGGTAAGTGGAAGGTTGACGGATTTGCAGAGGGATCTGGTCCTTTATTGCGTTGAAATAGATCCATTCATTATTGAAATCAATGTACTTTTCAGCATGATTGATACAATATTTCTCCAATTCGCTCAAATCGTCGACACCGTTATTTCTCGACCATCTTCTTACCTGGTATAGGTTCGGTGCCGAAAGTGGAACTTTTACATAAGTACCTTGTATAACATCTTCTGAAAGAAGAAAATTGTTCATGTTGTTCTCATAATAATCTGCAATCTCTTCAAACTGCACAACCGTGTCAAGTTTCTGCTGAAGGAGCTTTTGCCGGTAAGAGTATATCAACAACGATTTCCGGTATTCCTCAATTTGATTCTCAAAATTTTTCTGCTCATCTGAGAGAGCGAGTTCAGCCCTGTAAAGCATCAGTTCTTCCCTGATCCATGTGTCAATATACCTTTTTGCGACAATGATACTGTCCTGCTTACTGAGTCCTTCAGTCACTTTTCTGAAATCGGATCTGTAAAGGTATCGATCATTGACCCTGACAACCGGTTCTTCTGAATTTTTCTTACTCTTCGATATGAAATTGCATCCTGTCGCAGAGATAAGAAGAAACGCCAGCACCATTCCACCGAATCTGCAAACCCGGACAATCTTCCCCGCAAAATAACCGGGTATTTTTATTTGGGATTCCTTGAATTCAGGGGGCATGTTTATTGATTGAATGGTATCTTTGATAACAACGCTTTATTTACTTCAACCGGATATTTTTCTTTCAGTTCTTTGATCCACTGCTGTTCAAGGTAATTTTGATAATCTGATGTGATCTGTCCCCTTGCATCGTTGAGCATTTTAGGTTCCGGAGGTCTGATTTCACGTACAACAACAAATGCGGTTTTTTCTCCGTCCTTGAAATTCTCACCGATTCCGGTCGTCATATTCATTTTATCAATATGTTCGTTCTCACCTTGTTCGAGAAGATATTTTTTGACTGTAATGCACGGGAGGGTATCGTTCTTACAAAACTTTTTATTGAGCCTGTCCTCATCCAAACGTCCTTTCATGATTTTTTTGTAATTTTTCCTGACCTTCTCAATATCCACGGTACTGTCGCACTGAATCATCACTGCATCGGCACGCTGTCCCCACATATAATCGGTTTTATGTGCCTGGTGGAATTTCTTCAGTCCGGTAGTGTCCTTTACCGCTTTTGACCACACTTTGTCATCCATAATGTCAAACAGAAGGATGCCGTCATGATACTCATCAACAATATACCTGAATTCAGGATATTTCTCAGGCAATTGGTCCTCCTCATACTGAAGGATAACCGACTCGGAATAACTCCTGAGTAATTCGTCTGCATAAACCTGAAAAGGATACGCTTTTTTTCTGGTCTGCTGATGGGTGATATACTCTGCAAAATCACCTGCAGTGATTTTCTTTTTTCCGATTGAGAAGAGGGGCAGGTTTCTGTTATACGTTTCCGGGATTTCCCAGGTGCCTTCAAATACGGCAGAGTCCAACTGGCCGGTCACATAGGCAAGAGTTTCCTCATTCAGCTTATAGTTATAATCTTTCTTAAGTTTTTCGATAAATAATTTTGATTTATGTTCTGCCCTGTCTCCACGGTTCGTTTTTTCCAGCAAATCGGGTTTCATCTCTTCAAATGTACCAATGGGTTTCCTGTCGATTAATTTAATAATGTGCCATCCATAGTAGGTTTTGACGGGTTTTGTAAAATCACCGATGTTTTCTATTTCAAAACAGGCATTTTCAAATTCCGGGATCATCCTTCCTGTTCCGAACCAGGGCATTTCACCGCCTGTGCGTGCTGAGGCGGGATCCTCAGAATATCTTTCGGCCATTTTGGCAAAATCGGCACCTGCTTTGAGGCTGTCATAGACCATATTAATTTTCTTCCATGATTCAGTTTTCTCTTCTTCACCCATTTCTTCAGGTAATCTCACAAATATATGTGCAACCTTAATCTGGCCCCTTGCAGGGCGACGGTCATGCACCCTGATGATATGATATCCAAAAGATGTTCTTACCGGCATGCTTACCTCACCGGTTGGTGTATTGTAAGCTGCGGTTTCAAAGGGGTAAATCATTGAGAAAACGGTAAAATAGTTCAGGTTTCCGCCATTTCTTTTTGCGGAGGCATCTTCCGATGTGGCACGTGCAACTTTTTCAAATGGTTCACCATCAATGATGCGCTGCCTGATTTCCATCGCTTTCCTGTAGGTCAGCAGGGTATCCTCCGGTGTGGCCTTGGGATCCAGTTTCAGAAGGATATGGCTTGCATGGATATCTTCTTTTGATCGTTCATAAGCTTCCCTGACCGCTTCATCCCTGATGCTGTTATCCGTGAGATATGGCTTAGCCAGCTGTTTTACATACGTACTTAACTCATTAATGAATTTTTGCGTGGTATCCATTCCAAGGGATTCGGCTTCAAGAACTTTCAGTTTAAAATTGATAAAAAGTTCAAGGTATTCTTCGGGTGTTTGCCTGTTCAGTGAATTCTCGTGGTTGTTTTTATTGTAGATTCTTTCAAATTCACTCAATGTAACGCTTTCATCACCCAGTTTGACAAGTATTTTCTCATCCTGGGCCATCAGTGATATTCCCGAAATGAAGATTACGGTAAGAAAAATCGTTTTGATACTCATATTTCAGAATTATTTAAATGTATTAAAAATTAAACGTTAAAAAAAAATGGTTATTATCTGCTGTAATTTGGGGCCTCCCTGGTAATGGTCACATCGTGCGGATGACTCTCCTGAACACCTGCATTGGTAATTCTGACAAATTTTGCTTTCTGGAGCTTTGCAATACTTTCCGCACCGCAATACCCCATTCCTGCCCTGAGTCCGCCCACCAGCTGGTAAATAACCTCGGAGAGACTTCCCTTGAATGGCACCCTGGCTGTAATTCCTTCGGGTACGAGCTTTTTAATATCCTCTTCCATATCCTGGAAATACCTGTCTTTTGAACCCATCTGC
>OMKS01001569.1_pt1 | contig 20228 bp, 16 predicted proteins | sample 1674721 | NCBI WGS metagenome assembly OMKS01 (sample SAMN06264996, study PRJEB25208) | sediment metagenome | isolation source: hot spring sediment | place: USA: California | collected 2014-09-02
GGGCTCGGAGATGTGTATAAGAGACAGCATCTAGTAATACCATATGTTTTGTTTTGCACACTTTTTGCAATGAGAGTGGTCGTGTCATTCTTGCTCTGTTTCATTGTGAAGATGCAATAATAGAGATTGTTTCATTGTTCGACACGAAGAGGGCATTTTACCATTTCTACTCGACATCACCGTACATGCCCTTTTGTATAACTTACACTATCTGTTTTATGAGGTGGAAACCGTATGTCACATATCAGTATTATCAGAAGATCCTTTTGTGTTTTCATCATCCCTGCGTTTTTCCTGGTTCTGCTCAGCGGCTGCGGCGGCAGCAGCGACAGCGGATATCTCATACCTCCCAAGGTATCGGAGGAGGAGATTCTCCAAGGGATCTTCGTCGATTCACCGGTTTCGGGTGTTACCTACATAACGCCAGAACACCGGGGCACCACAAATATCGATGGAATCTTCGACTATGAAGAAGGCGAGACCATCACCTTTCTCATAGCCGGGATCGTGCTGGGCAGGACTTTGGCAAAGGATGTGATTACCCCTCTTGATCTTGTTGACAACGCAGAAGATGTAACCGATACCGCTGTCACGAATATCTGCAGACTTCTCCTGTTCCTGGACACTGACGGTGACCCGGATAACGGTATAGCCATACCCGAAGACCTAACCAGACAGCTTGCAGGACCAGGTTTTAAACCACAGGATATTGATTTTTCGGATCCGGGCTTTGATGATAACCTGAACATAAAAACTCTGATAATAAAGTTGAATCAAGCAGGTGTCTTTGATGAAGAAGAGCGAACATTATGTACGCCTGAATTTGCGCAGGAACATCTCGCTGAGACACTCCTTCTTTATGGGCTGGTAGATCTGGAACCTGTGGCAGGAATTGTGTTTCCTGTTGTAAACTTAAACTTAACCTCCCCCACCAGAGACTAGGTATATTTCCAGGGTGGCCGTTAAGGCCGGGTGGAACCATCACCGTATATGACCGGGGAAAGAGGCTTTTCATATGCAAAAAGCACGAGGTTGTCATGCCGTATGACATGGATATCATAAAGGTTGAAAACCCCTATACGGTCTTCCCTAAAAGCATGAACAGGGTAAGCCTTATAAGCATCGACAGAAAGGGCCGGAAAATCATGGTTACAGATCAGAGAGGCGAAAGACAGCTTTACAGCAGCCGGGGTATCCCTGAGTTGAATATCCCCTGAACTTTATTTTGTATTCACCCTCACCCCTGCCCTTTTACTCGAGGGAGAGGAGATATCCTCACCCCGAACGAGGCCCGAGAACTTCCCGCCCTCTCTCTCGAAGGATAGAGGGATCTCGTCGGCCTCCCCCACTATCGTGAAAAGAGACTTGGGTATTCTTGCCTTTTGACGAGATCATCAAAAATGACTTTCCAAAAAAGGCTATAGCACGTATAAGATATAGACCCTGTGGGAGCGGCTTCTAGCCGCGATTCACCAGTATATGCAATAAGCTATTATCGCGGCTGAAGCCGCTCCCACAAAACGTCTTACTGTCAGGCCCGACTGATAGAAAGGAAAAATGACTATGACTCAAGATATCAATTATACCGATTGGACCGAACGGATCGTATCATGTGAAGAGGCATTGAAGAGCATTGTACCCGGCATGAAGATCTTCCTCGGAACCGGTGTTGCCGAGCCCAGAACAATTGTGAAGTGCCTCATGGCATCGAACGCCAACAATCTTCAGGATCTAGAGCTGATTCAGCTGGTAAGCCTGGGCGATGTCGTTACCATGAAAGAGCTTCAGACGCAGAAGTTCCGGCTCAAGACCTTTTTTTCCGGCTGGGTTGCAAGCGATGCCATAACCCAGGGCTATGTAGACCTTATACCGAGCCGTTTTGCCAGGGTGCCAGGCCTGATCGAATCGAAACAGCTCCCCATAGACGCGGCTTTCATCCAGATCACCCCGCCCAATGAGGCGGGCTACTGCAGCCTCGGCCTCGCAGTGGATGTCGCCCGCCAGGTCATGGAACAGGCAAAGATCGTTATCGGCGAGATCAACACGCAGATCCCCCGTACCTTCGGCGATACATTTGTTCCTGTAACGGAATTCGACATTCTTGTGCGCTCGGAGGACCCGCCGATCTATTTCCAGCGCTGGCCGGTGGACGAGGTGTTCGACCAGCTGGGCGCCAATATCGCCTCTGTAATCGAAGACGGCAGCTGCCTGTGCTTCTCCATCGGGCCGATTTACGAGGCCATGAGCAGGCATCTTGTGCATAAGCGCAATCTGGGTATTCATACGCCGTTTTTCACAGACGCGCTTATGGATCTCGTGAAAAGCGGGGCAGTGACCAACCGCAACAAGGGGGCATTCAGGGGAAAGTCGCTCACATCGTATGCTTTCGGGTCAAAAGAGCTCATGACATGGCTGGACAGGAACCCCATGGTGGAGTTCCAGGGCATAGACACGGTATTCAACCCGGTGCAGATCGGCCGCAACCCGCGATTTGTCACAGTTATTCCGGCACGAAAAGTGGACCTCTCAGGCAGGGTCGCCATGCATACAGGCAAAGGCAATGTTGCAACAAGCCCTGGAGAGGCTGTTGATTTCATCAACGGAGCGGAGCTCTCCCCAGGCGGATGCGCCATCTTTGCGCTTCCCAGCAGAAACCGCATGGGTCAGGGCAATATCCGGCTGTCTGTAGAGAATTTCCCGAATCTTTTCAGCCTGCGCGAATCAGTGGATATGGTTATCACGGAACACGGTGTTGCCAATATGCGGGGAAGGTCTGTGCGAGAACGTGCGCAGGCCCTCATCGATGTTGCACACCCTTCCGACAGGTTCGCCCTGTTCGAAGAGGCAAAACATGAGCGCCTCCTGTACCAGGACCAGATCTTTATTGCCGAGCGTTCAAACCTCTACCCCGCCGAGATTGCCTCAAAACATACCTTCAAGGAGAATATCGAGGTCCGTTTCAGGGCGATCAGGCCTTCGGACGAGGAAGAGATGCGCAGACTGTTTTACCGGTTTTCCGATAAGACCGTATATTACCGCTATTTCAGCCCGATCAAGGTCATGCCCCATGCAAAGATGCAGCAGTATGTGAATCTGGACTGCAACAAGGGACTGTCCATCGTCGGCCTTACCGGTCCGCCCGAGCAGGAGCACATCATTGCCGAGGCCAGGTTTGTCAAGGACAGAAACCGGCCTTATGCAGATGTGGCCTTTGTGGTGGAAGAAAAATACCAGGGCATAGGCATCGCGACATACCTTTATGACAAACTTATAACAGCTGCCAAAGAACGCGGCTTACACGGATTTACAGCAGATGTGCTCGCATCGAACAAGCAGATGCTCAAGGTCTTTGAAAAGGGCAGATACCCTATTCATGCAAGCCTTGCTGAAGGAGCATATGAACTGACCATACCGTTTGATGAGAAGAAGTGATTTTCAGGGATGCTCGGGGTTCAAGGCACTAGGCAATAGGCGCTAGGCAGTGTTTATTTTGAATTTCGGATTGCGAATTTCGAATATAAAGAACAAGAAAACCCGTTAACGATCTTCACAAGAGCATTTTCAGATGCGACATTAAGAGGGGTCAAGTACATCCAGGAGGAATAAACCTTGTTGGAGCGGCTTTAGCCGCGATTTCGCATCGTTCGGTGAAAATAGCATCGCGGCTAAAGCCGCTCCCACAGAGCAATGCTATATGTTAATATTAAGCATAAGGGCCTTATTTGACCGCAAAATGTGGGATAAATCAGACTTGACAGTCTCGCAAAAAGTCAGTTTGTAAGAATTTGCAACCAATAATATCATATAGTTACAAGTATCAAAAGTGCCTATTCCGGACTTTTTGCGAGATCATCAGACTTTTCTTTTCAATTTCGAATTTCGCAATTCCATATTCGAAATAATTTCATCTCATATCCAGTGCCAACGCGCCCAATGCCAGGCGCCTAGTTTTCGACAGCCTCGAGCTGTCTGTCGAAATCAGCACTCAGCTTCTCATGGCTGTTCGTCAGTTCCTCAAGTTCCTCAAACAGGCTGTTGATGGTCTCGTCACAGGTGTGAATGGCCTGGGATATCTCAACGATCTTGAGCCCATCGGAGTTCTCGGATGCCTTCTGCATTTCCGCGTGCAGGTTTTTGAGCCTTGCCTCATTATCCACTATCCCGGCTTCTACAACGGCAATACGCTTTTCAAGAGGATTCAGGATCTTTGAGCGCTGTGTAATAATATCTGCACGCATCTTCCGCAAGGCCTTCTTGTCGAGGCGGCCTTCCGTATCGATTGCAGCTTTGGTCTTGCGAACCGTGGCGATGCGGTCGTCTTCATCTCCCCACCCTCCTCTTTCAAGAAAACGCTGATAACCCCCCTCGAACACCTCTATGGTGTCATGATAGAATATGATGAGCCTCTCTGCCAGGGCATGCAGAAACATCTCGTTATGCGTTACCATTATGACCGCCCCTTCGAAGCTGTCGATTGCAGCCAGCAGGGCATCGCTCGATTCCATATCCAGGTGGTTTGTTGGCTCGTCCAGAAGGAGCACATTCACAGGGGTCACAAGGATCTTGGCCAGCATCACCCTGCTCTTTTCTCCGCCCGAGAGCACTTCTATCCTTTTAAGTGCATTGTCTCCCTCGAACATCATGGAGCCACAGATGTTCCTGGCCTTCTGATGATCTACGTTGCTGTGAGAATAAATGACCTCTTCTTCAACGGTTCTCGAATCTATAAGCGTCTTCAGATTGGTCTGTTCAAAGACCCCTTTGACGGTTTTCGGGTTCCATATCACCTCACCGTTTTGAGGCCGCAGCTGCCCGGAGAGCAGACGGAGCAGGGTTGTCTTGCCTTTTCCGTTCGGGCCGACAATGCACACCCGTTCTCCCGGCCTTATTGTAATATTGAAATCCCGGATCAGTTCCATTTCCGGATCATAGGAAAAACCAAGATCTTTGGTGCTTACCACATATTTTCCGATAAACGGCGCATAATTGAATGAAAATTCCAGGTCATTGATCTTTACGAGCCTGTCCCTGCGCTCCATCTTTTCAAGGGTCCTTATACGGGACTGCACAAGCCCTACCAGCCTGGCCTTGGCCCTGAACTTGGTAATGAAGAGTTCCACTTCCTTTCTTCTTCTCTCGTCATTGACCCTTGTTTTTTCATAGATCTCTTCTTCCTGGACAATCTGGTCATAGAATTTTTCCGTATTCCCGGGGATTTTCTTTATCTTTGCGCGGTGAATACCCATGGTATGGGTTACGATCCTGTCCATGAAACTCCTGTCATGGGTTATGAGGAGAAGTTCATGGGGCCACTCAAGAAGGAACCTCTCTATCCAGCGGATCGAGGTGATATCCAGATAGTTTGTAGGTTCGTCCAGGAGAAGAAGGTCCGGATCGGAAACCAGTACCTTGGCAAGGTTGAGCCGCACCTGGTATCCGCCGGAGAATTCACCCGGATGCCGCTGCATGTCGTTAACAGAGAACCCGAGCCCGGTAAGAACCTTTTCAACCTTCCAGTGATGCTCTTTCTGCAGTGCAGGCAGGCCTTTCATGCCCTCTTTCAGCAGTGTATCCTCGGTAAAGTCCAGATGCTGCCTGACATAACCGATACGATAATTCCTGGGGATGAGAATATTGCCCTCATCAGGGGTTTCTTCGCCGATAATGAGCCGCAGAAGGGTGGTCTTGCCGTGACCGTTTCTCCCTACAAGACCTACACGTTCCCGGTCGTTGATCTTGAAGCCGACCTTTTCAAACAGCACCTGTCCCGCATAACTCTTGGAGAGATTTTCTACGCTGATCATGGTATATTTCTTATCTCAACACCATCTTCAGATACGGCCAGTAACGGTCCATATCTTCAGGTGTTTTTATCCTGCTGAAGATATGCATTCTCAGCTTTGAATAGATGAAGTTGTGTTTTTTAAGCGAACGCATGTGGGAAGAACTGTTCATCTCCTTTGCAAACCTCTCGGATACTTCCTTTGACCATGTTCCGGACCTTATTGCACGTGCACCCAGTTCTCCCGCGGTATACCCGATCATAAATGATGTCTTGATACCACTGCCTCCCCGTGCCTGGACGTGGCCCAGGGCATCACCGGCCATGACAAGGCCGGGCACAGGACATATATCAGGCAGCATGCCACCCATGGGTATCCTGGTCCTGAGTGAATAAGATGAATTTCCGCCTGCAATGCGCTCTCCGAACAGGGGATGTGCTTTTGAGAATTCATAGAATGAAAGCCGCTGTTCATTACCGCGGATCGCATTTAAAAGAATGATTTCCGCTTCTGTGCCGGCCCTGGGGAAGATGGTCCCTATGGTAAGTCCGCCTCCTCCCAGATAAAAATAATACTCGAGCCTGTCCGCAGGCCCTCTGTATCCCTGGATGATCCTCTTATAAACAGGCAAATCGATCGTCGAACGGTCAATCCCTATATATCTGGATGCAGGATCATCACAGCCGCCGCAGGAGAAGACGGCCTTTGCACGAAGATCTTCTTGTGTAAACCCTCTAACCATTGCTTTGACCCCGGATACAGTGTCTACATCTTTGAGAAACGAGGACACTGTAGCGCCTGTCCATATCCGTACCCCGGCAGAGGCAACAATCTCGGCCATGGAAACAATAAAATCCTGCCAGTTGATAATATTGTTCGGATTGCTGATGACCCTGTTTACCTGGTTTAGTTCGGAATGCGAGAAGTAGGTCCTTTTGCAGATCTTCTTGATTACCTGCTTCTCAAAAAAACCGTTCCCTAAGACAGCATCCATATCTTTATCGAAACGTATGGTCTCTCCGCGTCTGATAGAACCGAGTTCTTCCTGCTGATCGAGAACCACGACATCTATTCCCGAACGGGCAAGACCGAGAGCAACGCCCAGACCTGCCGGGCCTGCTCCGACAATAATGGCTTCAGCGCAGTAGCTGCCTGTCATAATACAATTTCCTTTCTCTGAATACTAAACCACAGAAAAAGGATCATGAGAGGTTCATATTCTTCCACTCCTGGAAGCTGTGTGCCTTTCCCAGAAGTTTCTTGAAATGTTTTATGCTGGTTGAGCGGATGAATTCATCCATATCCGAGTATTTGCCTTCAATCGGCAGCACAGATACACCAATCCCCGTGGAGTGTATAATTTCCGCTGCATCTATTGTGGCCTTTTTCTGGATATCAGAACTTCCCAGGGCAAGTATACAGTGCTTTGTCCCGTACGAGACGAGAGTATCGAGCATGCCGCGGCTAAGACCGCCCTTGCCTATCGAAACCACCGGCTTTTCCGCGATCTGGTCCATGAGCAGAGCATCGAAGAAGCCCTCTACAAGTATTACCTCATCTTTTGCCCTTGATTTATACATCAGATAAGGTACATCGCTCAGAGCGGTAACATCTGTAAGAGGTATGTACGCATCTTCTCCCGAGAGGGTAATATCCCTTCCATAAAGCCCCATGAGCCTGCCGCATGTATCACGATAGGGGATCACAAGAGGGCAGTTTTCCACTTCCTTGTTCCACAGCACATTGAGCACTTCATTGAGCGTTTCCTTCTCAAAACCCCCAGAGACGAGGTATTCATGCATTGTGTTGAAACCAGGGAAGAAACCCAGCGAAGAGCCTTCGACCTCGCTGACGGTGTATCCTCTCTTATAGAGATAATGAAGCACTTCCTCTGCCTGCCGGGAGAAGAGCAGGGCATTAAAATATCCCAATACATGCTGCAGGACAATGCACCTGAGGAGTTCATCATCCCATCTGCCCTTGTCATATCCATGGGCAGGGATTCCAGATGCATCACCAAGTATTGCAAGGGCATGAAAGAAGGAATGACCATCTTTCATCTGCATGTACTGAAGCCAGTCACCACGGGCACTGCATGCAAAACAGAAATATTCCGGACGGTCGCCATAGATTACAAGGGTAGACAGTTCGTCTTCATGAAAAGGGCAGCGGGCAATATAGCTGTTATCCTTTTTCTCAAAACCTTCCAGATTGCCGAAGAGTATCTGCTGATAGTCCCTGTCAAGCAAAGTAGCGTAGATTCTCTCTATGTCTGTCTGCATAGTCTGATTTTCCAATGATCCGGTGTACATCTTCCATTTGTTAACTTGTTCAACAGATTTACCAGAGTCAGTGAACTCATACCTATACCGCCTCGATCGTGGATGTCGGTTTTGATGTGATATTGTAGGTTACACTTACGACACCTTGAATCTCACCGGTAATCCTTGACGCAATCTTTTCGAGAAGATCAAAGCCCAGATGCGTCGGGGTTGCCGTCTTTGCATCCATGCTGTTCCAGCAGCGCACCTCGATCTGGTATCCATAATCTCTTCTGCCTTCTCTTATACCGGTCACCTTGTCTTCATGCAGGATTGCCAGGTACTGGAATGCCCCGGAATCACAAAGCTCATGTTCAACAATAGCGGTCGCCTCTCTGACAAGAGAGACCCTTTCAGGGGTTACCTCTCCGATAATGCGCGCGGCAAGGGCTGGTCCAGGAAATGGCGGCCTGTCATACATCTGCCTGGGCAGCCCGAGTGCCTCGCCGACCTTTCTCACACCAGGCTTTCTCAATTGTATAAGCGGCTCTATCACCTCGTATCCGAACTGTTCCATGGTATCGATACCCAGCTGGCTCAGAATATTATGCTGGCGTTTTACCCCTGCGACAGTCTCTTCCACATCGGTAAAGATGGTGCCCTGAAGGAGGTATCTTGCCCCGCTTTTCTTCACGAGGTCTCCAAAGACATCCCGGTAAAAGCTCTGGGTAATGGCTTCCCGTTTCTCCTCAGGGTCGCTCAGTCCCTTGAGCGCCGAGAAAAACCGGTCCTTTGCATCGAAAATCTCTATGGGTACGCCGAGGTCACCGAACCATCGGGCAATCTGATCCGGCTCGCCTTTGCGCATAATCCCGTTGTCGATAAAATAGGTTTTGAGCCTTCCGCCGAGTGCCCTGTGTCCGAGCATGGTGACAACCGAGGAGTCAACTCCCCCGGAAAGCGCATTGATGGCAAGGCCGTCTCCAACCTTATCGGAAAGTTCCTTGCACTGTTTCTCGATAAAATCCACAGCATCGAGCTGATCGAGCGTGATCTCTTCAATCTTCATGACAACTCCTTATTGATAATAAAAATATGTAGTCTTTCTAGAAGGATTCTTGATAAAATGCAACAAGGAGATAAAAGTCGCGATCAAGAACTCCCGGGCATGAAAGGCCGAGACGATTTTCTGTATCATAATAAACGGCCCAGGAGATCCTCACAATGAAATACCGATCCAAGCCCGACAATCAATCATACTTCAAACCTGATAAAACTTCATTAGCGGATGATGCGGAAAGGATGATCTCCATCATCGAAAAGGTGGCATCAGGGGATTATTCGATCGATATCACTGAGTTCACCGGATCGGACCGCCCGGATGCCACTCGCAGGATTGCAGAAGCCTTCGGCATGATGATGGTGAGGATAGAGGCAAGAGAATATCATCTGCATAAGGATAGAGTCATGCCGCCTTCTTTTTTTCCCGGCACAGCTCATCAATAAAGATGTCCTTTTTCATCCACAGCCTGTTGAGCCAGTCCTGAAAGTGGTTCTGGAAATGAGGATCATTGGAATAATCACCAATGAGATCGTCTGTGACAGGGATAGCCTCTACCCGGACAATGATCTCATTTGTGCCTGTACACATAAATTCCCAGAAGGTCATGGCCCCGCGAGGGTATACTATGGTCACGTCGAGGATATGATTAAACTGATCACCCATGGCAGAAAGGACAAAGGCAACCCCTCCTGCCTTTGGACGGAGAAGATTTGTATAAGGGGATTTCTGCCTGTTGTGCTTCTGCCGGGTAAATCGGGTCCCTTCGACAAAGTTCATGACCGATATGGGCATCTTCCTGAAACGCTCGCATGCCTTTTTTGTGATTTCCAGATCCTTGCCCTTATGCTGCGGAAACTTTTCGAGATATTCCTTTTTATAGCGCTTCATGAAGGGGAATTCCAGCGCCCACCAGGCAAGCCCCATGATCGGCACCCAGATGAGCTCCTTTTTCAGAAAGAATTTCAAAAACGGTATTTTCCGGTGGAATATCTTCTGCAGCACGAGGATATCCACCCATGACTGGTGGTTCGACAGGACAAGATACCATTCATCGGGCTTCAGGCCATCGATACCGCGTACATCCCATCTGATCTTTTTGGTAAGCCTGAGATTGTAACTGTTGAATGCTATCCAGCGTATCCCCAGTTCGTTCAGCACCTTGTTGCAGCTGTTTCTCCATGCTTCTCCCGGGTAAACGAGCTTGAGTATTGCAAGTGGAAAGAGCAGGCTTGCGCACACAATGGTATTGATAACATAAAGAGAAAAGGAGATTATGCCGATTACCGGTCCTGGCAGAAAATTCAACATGTCTGGATTACCTCCCCCAACTGAGCGCTGCTATAGACTGAAGACATGATGTCCCCTTGAACCCACATTCCTTTTCTTGAAGAAGTCAATAGTATATATTCTGTGCATATAGCCTTGCTCTATTCATCCGCGATATTCTTTCTCCGGTTTGTGGAGTAATCGCAGCTAAAGCCGCTCCCACAGTTCTTAATCATTCTTGAACGCAAAATGTGGGTTGAAATACAAAACTTTAATTCATAATAGCATAATCTATTTGATGATAATGTAAAAAAAGATCAAAAAAAAAGGCTGCCGAAACGGCAGCCTTTTTTTTGATCGCTTCAGATTGAAACTAGTCGCACAGCTCGAAGATCGCTGCAGCTCCCATGCCGCCGCCGATACACATGGACTCGACACCGTATTTTGCACCGCGCAGCTGCATCTCGTTCATCAGCTGGGCACAGAGTTTGGCGCCTGTGCATCCAAGCGGATGGCCCAGGGCGATTGCGCCGCCGTTTACATTGATTATTCTCTTGTCGCTGTCAGACAGCCACAGCTCTCTTTTTTCATACAGTCCGAGCTGCTGCAGGGAATAGATACACTGGGATGCAAAGGCCTCGTTGACCTCCCACAGATCGATATCTTTCACTTTCAGTCCAGCCATTTTCAGAGCCTTTGGTATAGCATAGGCAGGTCCTACGCCCATTTCATCCGCTCTGCACCCTGCAACCGTGTAGCATACGATCCTGGCAATAGGCTTCACACCAAATTTCTTTACAGCTTCTCCACTCATAACCATGGACACACCTGCTCCGTCTGTGGTCTGAGAAGAATTACCGGCAGTAACAGAACCCATTGCAGCGAATGCCGGACGAAGCTTTGCAAGCCCTTCCATGGTGGTTGGCCTAACACCGTCGTCATAATCCTGCATGAATGTTTCCTTTACCGTGATCCCGTCCTTTTCCTTGAAACGCACTGCAGGAACAGGTACGATCTCCTTGTATCTCTTGTTCTTCTGTGCGAGAGCTGCCTTAGCCTGTGAATGGAAGCCGAACTCATCCTGCATCTCTCTGGTGATCTTGTAGCGGTTGGCAACGTTTTCCGCGGTTATACCCATGGAGGTATACACATCGGGGTTTTCCTGCGACCACTCAGGATGAGGTCTTGGCATATTCCCGCCCATGGGTACGATGGACATGGACTCAAGTCCGCCGCCGATAGCGACATCGCACCAGCCTGACTTGATTCTCATAGCCTGAAGGGTAATGCCCTCAAGACCTGATGAACAGAACCTGTTTACGGTTGCCCCGGAGGTTGAATCCGGGAATTTGCACATCTGTGCTATAATACGGCCTATATTCAGACCCTGCTCTGCCTCGGGAAAAGCACAGCCGATCATGATATCTTCAACATCTTTTTTCTCTACGCCTTTTGTTCTTTCCATCAACCCTTCAAGCGCAGCCTTGAGAAGATCTTCGGGGCGGGTCTTCGACAAAGCGCCCTTTCCTCTCCTGCATCCGGGAGTCCTTACTGAACTGACAATATATGCTTCTCTCATTTGTTTTTCCTCCTAATATCTACAAATAGTGTGTCCCTACAGGAATAAGGGCTTTCCGGTCTTCATGATGCTCTCAGCCATCTTCTGGGAGTTCTCTGTCTTCCACAGATCGACGAATGCCTCACGCTCGAGTTTCATGAGGTGCTCTTCGCTCACAGCAGTCCCGCTGATAACATCGCCGCCGCACATGCACACAGCTATCTTCTTGGCAATGAATTCCATATGGGGAGTGATGTACCCGCCGCTCTTCATATTGAGCATCTCAGCCCATACCATGCCGATACCTTCTCTGCCGAGTACCGGTATTCCCTTCTTGATCGGAGGGGCATAACCGTCGTCGACCATCTTGAGAACCTCTTTCTTGGCTTCGCCGATGAGGTTGTCTCTGTTCGGGACGATGCGGTCGGTAGGCTTTAAGAAACCATTGCTGCGTGCGTGTGCCGCAGAGTTGGAAACCTTTGCCTGTGCAACGCTCATAAAGGCAGGAAGGAAGAAGCCTCCGAGGTCGGTGATCTTACATGAATCCGGCTTGCTTTCAACAAACCGTCTCCAGAGGTTGATCATGCCGCAGCCGCCGGGAACAAGGCCGGCCCCGATCTCGACAAGACCCATGAACAGGTCCGCATGCGCCACGATCCTGTCAGCTGCCAGACATACCTCACAGCCGCCACCAAGGGTGAGTCCGTACGGGGCTGCAACAACCGGATATTTGGAATATCGCGTGCCCATGATCCCTGCATGAACATTTTTGATGAACTGATCGATCTCTTTAAAATTCTTTGCCCTTGCAAGCGTCAGCATATAGGCAAGGTCTCCGCCGGCTGAGAATGCTCCGGGCATTCCGCCTGCCTGGTTGCCGATGACCATACCGATGCCATTTTCGTCGACGTACTCGCCGGCCACGTTCATAAAATCGACCATGTCCTTGTTGATGGCATTCATCTTGGAGTGGAACTCGAGGCAGAACACGCCGTCGCCGATGTCGATGAGAGAGCATGAAGGTGTGGACTTTACGACCTTCTTCTCTGCCCTGAATGAACCGAGATCGAGAGCCTTTGCACTGACCTTGACTTCCTTATAGGTGTTGCTCTTGAAATCATAGAAGTATTTGATTCCCTTCATGATCTTGTAAAAGGAGGTTGCCTTGTTCTCAAGCATCTTTGTGATCTTCTTGGGAACCTTCATACCATCCTTTTCCATTTTCTTTACAGATTCCTTCAATCCGATCGCATCCCATGACTCAAATGGGCCCATCTCGAAGTTGTAGCCCCATTTCATAGCGTTATCGATCTCTACTATGGTATCGGATATCTCGGGGATACGGTTGGCGGCATAGATCAATGCGCCTGCCTGAACCTTCCAGGCAAACTTGGCACCCTTGTCTTTGCCGTAGAGAACGGCCTTGAGCTTCTCGGGAAGGGTTGCAGCCTTTTTGGCAGCGTCAAGACACGGGAATGTGACCTTGTCGAACACCACGTACTCGTTGGTTTTTGTGTCGATGGTTTTCTTGATTCTTTTCCAATCGGGAGTGACTTCTTTCTTGTAGAAGCCGGCCTTTGTCTTGTTGCCGAGCTGGTTGTTCTCGAGCATCTTCTTGAGGAATGCAGGAGCCAGGAATACATCGCGCTCTTCATCCTTCGGACACATATCATAGTTATTCTGCATAACATGGGACATGGTGTCCAGACCGACCAGGTCTGAAGTTGCAAAGACAGCAGTCTTTGGCCTGCCCAGAGGAGTACCGAACAATGCGTCGACCTCGGGGATAGTCATTCCCTCTTCCAGCATCACACTGATGCACTTTCCGATACCATGTACGCCGATCCTGTTTCCGATGAAGTTCGGTGTGTCCTTTGCCCAGACAATACCTTTGCCGAGCCTGTTCTCGCCGAAGTCGGCCACGAAGTCCAGGACCTCCTGCTTCGTGAACTCGCCCGGGATGATCTCGAGCAGGTGCATGTAGCGCACCGGGTTGAAGAAGTGTGTGCCCAGGAAATGCTCGCAAAAGCCCTTGCTCAGCCCTTCGGACATGGCCTTGAGAGGGATACCGGATGTGTTTGAAGATACGATTGCGTCCTTCTTGCGAACACCGTCGATCTTCTTGAACAGGTTCTGCTTGATCTTGAGATTTTCTACAACCACCTCGATGATCCAGTCGCACTCTGCGAGCTTCTTGAAATCATCATCGAGGTTGCCGGTGGTGATGCGTGCAGCGTCGTCCTTGGAATAGAACAGGGGCGGTTTTGCTTTCAATGCACCCTGCAGACCAGCTTCAACTATCCGGTTCCTGGCTTTCGGATCTTTCTTCTCTTCGTCTTTCAGGTCGAAGGGCACAATGTCCAACAATAATACTTCAACACCTGCGCCGGCGAGGAGAGCGGCGATCCCGCCACCCATGATTCCAGACCCGATGACCGAGGCCTTTTTGATTTTCCTGACCATTACTACCTCCTCTATTATTATTTAGAATGGATCTCTCTTATAGTGAATCGTGGTTCAATTTATCAGCTTATTCAATCCAAGTCAACTAAGCAGAGTGGTTTTCATACATGTTTTTTACCCATAAATATTTCAACAATCGATTACTCTAAACGCAATTTAGTGATGAACATGGCAAATCGCGGGTGATTTCAGAAGCACTTTAGAGTGACATCCTTGTTAACCATTTCAAATAATTTAATTTTTCTAAATACTATGACGATAGATGAACCATCGATGCCCTTCACTCGATTATGAAAGACGACATAATGAAAAGACGCGGCACAACAAAGATACCATCATTTGATATTTTCAGCACTGACAGGAAAATATCCTATGATATTTAAAGAGATTCCTCACCCTACAATACGAATGGATCAGAAGTGCAGCAGGGATCTTTATGTAAGGATAAAGGATGACTACCGTCTTTTCGCTGCCAGGGGGGCTGTCTTTACTCATGATCATGCCCGTCTTTTCAGCACCAATAACATCAGACTCTACATCCAGGCTGAAGACCTGGAGGCTGCCGAGGCGTACCTGAACACCTACCTGCATGAGATACTTGTTGACCCTGCGGTTAATCCGAAAGTGAAGTCGGATATCATATACACCACTTCGATGAAATCCATACGCCAGATCTATCAGGGCATGAATATGCGCAATATCGCTGAGCTGGAGAGCTCATCCGAAAGTACAGTGAAACTCATCCTTTCAGACAAGCGCGTCATGAACAATCTGATAGAGATCACCAGCCACGATCATTTCACCTACAAACATTCCGTAAAGGTGGGTATCTTCGGCACGGCCCTGGCGATCAATCTCTTTCAGGACAAGCTTCACGAACATGATATCGCAAAACTCTCTACTGCTTTCTTTCTTCACGATATCGGCATGTCCAAAGTACCCGCGAAAATACTCGACAAGAAAGGGCCCCTTACCAGGGAAGAATGGGACATCGTCAGGAAACATCCCATATGGGGGCATGAAAAGCTCATGAAAGCACAGTATTCAAGTGATGAGGCTGCAGCCATTGTTTTATACCACCATGAGCGGTGCGACAGGAAAGGATATCCTTTCAAGCGGCTTAAAAGCAGCATCCCTCTCTATTCCAGAATATGCGCCATAGCAGACACATTCGAAGCCCTTATCTCGACCCGGCCTTTCAGAAATCCCAAGACTCCTTTCGAGGCAATAAAGATCATGCAGCAGGAAATGGCCAGGGAGTTCGACCCTCAATTGTTCAAGGCATTCATTATGCTTCTCGGACCCGGGAAATAGAATATCCCGCTATTGCGGCTCTGAACAAGAATATCTCGAATCTCGGATTTCGAATCCATCTTTGCGTTCCCTACGCCGGACGAGCAGCCTGGGGTTCATTCGGATGATACGTAAGCTGCCTGTAAGCGCTCACAAATTATCCTCGCCCCCTAAGGAGAGGATAAAAGTGAGTGGGGGGGGAACAGTAAATAGATCCTTTAATCCCTTGGGGTTAATTCCCCGCAGCTTGCTGCGAATGGCCTATTCAACTGAGAAGGCCTTTGATACCCCGTTGCTTGCGGCGGGGTAGTTTAATACCTCTAAATCTTACTGCGGGGAATCTCATTCCCCGCAGATTGCTTCTAAAGAAGGATACAGGGCTTGCCCTGGGGTTCATACCATTGGTTTTCGGATTGAAAAACAGATTGATCCGTGCCAGTGTTATAACCCACATTATGCATGAATCATTGCATAAAACTTGTGGGAGCGGCTTCAGCCGCGATTTTTTAAAAATGGTCAAAAATAATATCGCGGCTGAAAGCCGCTCCCACAATTCGGCAGGGATAGCCGAATTGGACGCACTTTTGTTGCGCCCGCAGAGTGAGGGGCAGGGATGACCCGAATCACAAACCAGACCATGTTAACAAACTGGACGCTATACAATGATTCTGATGAACAAGGTGGTTTAACGAGACACGACTATGAACCCGTGTGAAGAGTGCCTGATACATGACAAGATCTATGAATGCTGCGGCCGGTTTCCTGACACAGGTGAGACAGTACTGCTCGCCATCGGTGGGAACACCACGGTGATTGCCTGCCCTTACTTTGACCGCCACGGCAGATGTACCATCTATGAATCCCGGCCGCTCAGGTGCAGATCGCACTACTGCTATCAGTATTCCCTCATGGAATCAGGCTCCTGGAACCAGTCGGATATAATCACATACCAGAAGATCATCACTGAGAATGATTAGCCCGCCGTAATCTTAAGAATCGGCCATCCTCATCATATCGTTTCAGGGATTGATTTCTTGTCCTTGTTTTCCCACTGTTCAAGGAGGTATTTCTTGTTGTCCTCAAAACGCTGAGCCTGCAGCTCTACAAGATCCTCTGCCTGTTTTGAATCCATATCCTTTGTCTGATTGACAAAGGATGCGACGCGTCCGTAATACAGAGGCGCAACCAGCTCGACCAGTTTGTAACGGTTTTTCCGCCAGGCATGGTACGTTGCCGCGAGTTCATAGAGAAGCCTTACCCAGGTATCGATGGGAAGCTCGAAATCATCCCTGCTCATCTCGGCGGATTTCTTAAGATCATCGTAGCTCTCAGGAGAAAAGATCTCCTTCCACAGCACGCCCAGATGACCGAATCCGACCTTGAAATTCTCTACGAGTGAATCGAGGTTGACCCGTACCGGTTCAGGCTCGGTGAAACCCTCCATGCCGAAGGTTTCCAGCGGAGTGCTTCCTTCAACCGATTTCCAGTGCTGCTCGTATGTCTCCATCAGCGAAAACAGTGTCCAGATGACCTGACGGAACATGGGGCCCAGATGCTGCGAGGGATCCTTTACGTCATGGATCTTCACCCCGAGGTTTGACTGACAGATCCTGAAATTGTTCGTGATCGCAGAAGTGCTCATCCAGATATCGATCCCGAAACGGGCGACATCCGTGTCCCATACTTCCTGCTCCGCATAATACTTGGCCACCTGTCTGGAGAATGCGAAGTCGCCGCCGATCGGCTGGCGGATCCTTTTACCGTATAATGCACGGGTAAGGTTGTAGACGATATTGTTCGTAATGGTACCGTCGTACTTGTGCCGCATATAGACAGGAGAGACAAACTGGTATTCCCTTTCCAGGACAGGATCGAGAAGATATTTCACCCAGTCGGATGTAATGCTTCTGAGGTCGGAATCCACCACGGCGCACACATTCACATGCAGGCGCCCAGCCGCCTCGAACACGGATCTAAGCGCAGACCCCTTGCCTCCCGGGCCCCGGTAAATGGACACGATCTTTTCCTGCCACGGCTTTATCTGAAATTCCTTTGCCACCTCCCTTGTGTCGTCTGTCGACCCGCCGTCGGCTACAAAGATCACGCTTCTCCTGTCCTTGTAATGCTTGGCCAGGCCGTGGGTGACCATCTGGATGACATGCTCTATTGTAGATTCGTTGTTAAAGCAGGGTATGCCGATCAGTATATCCGCCGATTCGATCTCCTCTATCCGCTTACCGGTATACCCCCTCAGTGCAGTATCAAAATGAGACATCGGTGCCCCCTTAGTGTACAGGATCAGGTATAAATCCCTGTTCTTTATAATAGAAATAAGAGCCGGATTAGAAGAATCAATGGTTTCACTAAATTAGTTTTATTCTGCTTTGTCGGTTCACTCATCGAAAAGACATGAAAAGGTCGGGTCATTGCGAGCAAAGCGAAGCAATCTCAAGATTCTTCAGCAGAGCTGTGCAACCACGCATTATCCAGTTCAGCGCCAAGCATCATTGAGATTGCCGCGTCGTCGGCCTTCTGCCTCCTCCTCGCAATGACATTCGTTCCAGATTTTTGCGAGACTGTCACATTTAACTCTCTTCAAGTTTGACCGGGCTGGTTTGCAGATAAAAAATTACCTACGTTTCCGGCAATTCATTTTTTTGATATTCTTACATAGTATGTCGATAAGTTGTCGACATACTATGCAGAAATATGATATTTATTTGCCCATAGTTTGAACTTGGACATAAACACATATCATGTTTATTTTTGATTAAAAAGGAAGGTATGATCGACAAGATCCGCAATAGAATCAGCAGGGAAGAATTTGATTATCAGATGCTGCTGGACTGCCTTCAGGGATACTCACGTCCCCGGGACAAGATCTCCGACCTGATCAAAAAGGGGCATATTATCAGGATCAAGAAGGGATTGTATATCTTTGGACAGGATTACAGAAAGCACCCTTATTCACGGGAAACACTGGCCAACCTGATTTATGGGCCTTCATGTATTTCTCTCGAGTATGCCCTGTCTTATCATGGCATGATCCCTGAGAGGTCTGAATCGATCACTTCCATCGCAACAGGCCGATCAAGAACATATACCACACCTGTAGGGGTCTTTTCATACAGAACCGTTTCTCTTGCATCATTTCGTTCAGGCGTGATGAGAGTGGAACTGGAAGATGGAGGTGCCTTTCTTATTTCATCTCATGAAAAGGCCCTTTCAGACAAGATTCATCTCGACCGGGGGACAGGCATCCGGACCCAGAAAGAGCTTGAAGAATATCTCCTTGTCTTTTTGCGTATCGATCCATTGGTTTTAAAAAGCCTTGATCCTGATAAGGTGGCTGACATTGGAAACCGTTACAAGTCATTCAAGGTGCGCCTCTTGAGCAGTCTCATTAAAAGAATGCAGCGGCGCGATAACGAGGCCCATTATGCATGAAGCCGTTGCTCAAATGCTGGAAAAATATCATTGCGAGAGGCTCGAAGACTATGCCCGTGCCCTCAGGGAGATACTTCAGGAGATCGCACTGCTTGGCCTGTGGAGAAGCAAATTTTTTGAACAGGCCGCCTTTTATGGCGGCACTGCGCTCAGAATACTTTATGGGCTTGACCGATTTTCAGAAGACCTGGACTTTACCCTTCTTGAACCGTGCAATGATTTTGACTTGAACACGTACGGTTCTGCCTTGGAAAAAGAGCTTCTGGCCTTCGGTTTTGAAGTGAGCATGGAGAAGAAGAATAAGGCTGTTCAGTCACCGGTTCAATCAGCTTTTCTCAAGGCCGATACCTACAGCCAGATGCTCGTTATCCGGTCCGGAGAAGACATACTTCGTAAGATCCCAAAAGGCCAGACGATCAAAATCAAGCTGGAATGCGATACAGACCCACCCGCGGGGTTTTCGACAGAGACAAGATATCTTCTTGCGCCAATCCCTTTTTCAATAAGGATCATGACGTTGCCGGATTTATTTGCCGGCAAGATGCACGCCGCACTGTGTCGAAGATGGAAGACAAGGGTCAAAGGACGGGACTGGTATGACCTCGTGTGGTACATCGCTCATCACCCGCACCTTCATCTATACCATCTTGAGCAGAGAATGCGCCAGACAGGGGACTGGACTGGAAGTGATCAATTGAAAAAGGAAACATTTTTTAAGATCATGCACGAAACAATCGATTCTCTGGATATCGATCAGGCACGCAGTGAAGTTGAACCGTTTGTACAGAAAATCGAAACATTATCCATATGGTCCAGGGAGTTTTTTCACGATATCGTTTCCAGGATACACCTGGTGTGAAAAGATGGATAATTATAATCTCCTTGCTAGGCCGCAACTAATGGGTTGCACCTTCCTGCGCAATCCAAAGTCTTCTTTAATCCTTAGTGCATAAATGTCCATATTTCACGGATGTTAAATATACAAATCCGATGATCTCGCAAAAAGTCCGGAATAGACACTTTTGATACTTGTAACTATATGATATTATTGGTTGCCAATTCTTACAAACTGACTTTTTGCGAGACTGTCAAAT